>Ga0114933_10002726_pt1 | contig 17889 bp, 26 predicted proteins | sample 4SBtaG_FD_89691 | JGI IMG/M metagenome (GOLD analysis project Ga0114933, IMG submission 89691) | Deep subsurface microbial communities from Kolumbo volcano to uncover new lineages of life (NeLLi) - 4SBTROV12_W25 metaG | ecosystem: Environmental > Aquatic > Marine > Volcanic | place: Kolumbo... | reverse complement strand
TGCTCTTTCGCATCCAGTTTCACATTCAGTATACATAGACAATGGCGGTATCTTTATAGCGCCTATATTGTTTGCTACAGACTGCATAGCAGAATAATCCACTGTCATTACTGGAAGACCACATTGTGCTGCTTCTAGCTGAGGCATGCCAAAGCCCTCAGAATTAGCATACTGAACGTATACATCAAACAGATTGTAAATCTGTGCTAGCTCTTGGCGATCAAGCTGGTTGTTTATGCCAACTAGCTCCCTCTTGAAGGTGCCGCAGTTGTAGCAATGAGAAATAACGTCATCAAAAAACGATGCCCTTAGATCGCCACAGTTTTTACATTTGTAAGTAAACAGAACCCTATTAGTCAAACCGTATTCTTGTAGCAGTTCCGGTATTTGCCAGCCAATATCGGGATAAGATGTATGGCAGTAGAGATATGCATCGTTCGCTTTAGTGACATCTAAAAACTGCCTGAATGTTTTAAATAGGTCTGGATAAAGCTTACGCCTTTGATTTCTCATTACTGTTCCAAATATAAAGCAAGAAGGATCTATGCCTAGACGGTCTCTATGTAGCTCCTTATTGCTCGCTGGGAAAAACTCTTGGCTTGCGCAAGGAGGTGCTAGATCTATGAAATTCAAAGATTTGGACTGCTTCATCATGACATCTCTACCAAATTCAGAGTACGCAAACACAGCGTCCGCTGTAGAGAAGGTGTCCATCCACTGTACATTTTGTGGGCTTGCGTCTACGGTTGGCATTATGCACCAATTAAATAAATCTCTAAACGGAGACCTCTGTTGGAATTCAAACATCCACCAATCCCTAATATCCATAACAAAATCTGGCATGAACTCAAGTAGCACATGGTTGAAGGTATAGTCTCCAAACTCGTAAGATGGGTTACTCTTGTAGAACTCCCAGTCTTCGGCGTTTTTCGGTGGTTGGTTAGGGAATATCAACCAGTCTTTTTGATGTTTTGCTGCCGTCGCAGTGTCTGTGTAACAGGCGAGTTCCGCGACCTCAAATCTAGGATCAGCGGACAGTCTAGATAAAACTTGGTTAGTATATACAGAATAGCCAGTCGGTAGGAAGTGACCCTCTGAACAGAATAGAATTTTTTTACGTCTCATACCTTTTTATCTTTCCTATTGCTGAGTAGAGAAAAGTGTAGTACTCATTCTTTGTTAGGGCAGTTTCTTCACATATCTGCTTTCTAGTCATGCCGCTAAACCTAAGCTCTAGTATTTTACTTTCAAGAGGAATAAGCTTCTTAGAATAAGCCTTCAAGATATTATCAAATTCAATAGCTTCGTAGTTATCATTCCAATCAGGCGAGATATTTGGTTCTAGCTTTATGTTTTCTTTCCATTGCAATTCTTTCTTCAAAAATTTTATCAATGAATTCCTAACAGAGCAAAAGATGTAATCTCTCAGCTCTCCTCTGCTCTCATCAAATTTATTTATAGCCTTTAACATACCTAGAAAACCTACCTGAAGTAGATCCTCAAAGTCATATGTATCTGTAGTATTGTTAAACTCCGTGATGAGATATATAATAATATCTATATTATCATCTACTTGGGCTTCTATACTAGCCATTTTCTCTGCCTGAGAATATTCTAAAATTTTGGACACGAAAAACTACCTTCTGTCTATGTTCATCATTTGAGTTAGTCCACTTCTGCTGTCGAGCAGCTGCGGTTACAGCTATAATGTCGCCTTTATTACAGAACTCGTTTATTGTTTCTGCTCCACTATCCCAAGCCTCAAAGTCAAAAAAGTCAACTCTCTTCTTTTTGTTTCCATCTTTGTCTTTTCTGTACTCTTCGATAGCCAAAGAAAAGGTAACAAGCTTTGTTTTGCCAACATCTCTTATAACTGGATCGGCTACGAACCTTCCTATTAAAGTACAATTATTCATTTAATCTCCTATCAAATTTGATACTATAAGAGATTATAGCATTATACTAGACTTCAGACACTTTGTTAATTATCAAACTGGTATCTTTTTTCTTAGAAACTTGTCCAAATAGCAGCACTGTATTGCCCTCATACATGATACCTTTGAATTCATCATATGCATCAGGAAACATAACCGCTGAGTCTAGAGTCGCGCTAGAGTCTTCTACGCTTAAGAAAGCCATTGTTTGACCGGGATTTTTACCATTCTTAGTGACATATTCGCGTAAAGAATTAATATGAACGGCAACATTAACTTTGCCAGTCCTGCCGTTGATAATCTCTTTGCAGGTGCAGTTTACTAAAGAACTCTGTATGCCGTCAGTCTTTGAAAATGTAAGCGAAGTCCCCATGTATTTCTTCTCTGTATCAGCTATCCAGCCTTCATGATCTGTGAGATCGAATGGGGGAGAATCAATCATATTTCTAATATCAAATACTTTAATTAACCTATTTGAGTTTATCTTAAGGTTGTTTATCATATTATCTATAGCATAGATTAGCGTATCATCTGAGTTATAGTTTTCGCTCAACCATTCTCTTTCCCTCTGTGAAAGACTTCTATAACTTTTATACTCATACATCATCTCATTTCTGTGCATGCGATTCTTTTTGCCGTTGAACGCACCGACACTTATTAGAGACTCCATGCATGTCTTGTTTACTTTGAAGCCTAATGTTAAAAGCGTATCTAGCCAAGTGAATTCTGAGAAATCTTTGTCAAGTCTCTTCTCTATCTGAGGGATTAAATCAAGCATCTTTCTAGATTCTGCAGTGCCAACCCCTTTTACGTTTGTAATGCCAAAATATATTTTCTCTCCATTAGCCGTAAAGTCTGTGTAGAAATGCCCAAGTCTAGGAGGTAGCACCTCTATGTCGTACAGCTTAGCATCAGACACTAGCTCCTTTATCTCTTGTTGTGGATCTGGCTTTCTCTGAGCGTGATTAAGGTAGGATTCAAAAAATCTAACTCGTCGATGAACTTTGCAGTAGGCACTTCTGTATGCGTTAACTGCATATGAAACAGCATGTGATTTATTAAATGCGTATCTGTTTGACTTTTCAATCCATCCAAATATTTCTTCTGATGTCTCTTCGTTAATACCTTTGTTGGTTGCACCCTGCACAAAGGAACCTTTAATCTCAGCCATAAGGCCAGCTTTTTTCTTGCCGATAGCCTTTCGTAAGCTGTCCGCTTCTTTGAGGTCAAAGTCAGCAAGCTGTTGCGCTATTTTCATAGATTGCTCTTGATATACAAGAACCCCAAATGTCTCTTTCAAGATTGGCTCAAGACTATCATGCAGATACTTAACCTCATCAATGCCTGCCTTACGGTCAACATAGTGCTGTGTCATCGACTTACCTTCGGTAAAAGCCTTCAAACAGCCGGGACGAATAAGCGAAATTAATGCAGCTAGTTCTTCAATATTTCTTGGTCGCACTCTTTTTGCCCAAGATCTACCGAGCTGAGATTCTAACTGAAAGACTCCTTTGGTGTATCCTTCACAGATTAGATCCCAAGTTTTATTATCACTATAATCATCAATATTAAACGTAGAAGTCGCCATTTGCAAATGCTTTCTCAAACTTGGTTTTTTCTGAAATGTTACGCTGGAACTTCAAGAACTTAATCAATATGTTAGCCGTGTCCTTAACGTCCTGTAGGGCATCGTGAGCGTTCTGTTTGCTCTCTTCAGGAAAACCCATATACTCTCTAAGGAAGTCCATACTGAGGCTCTTGAAGTCCTTGTTGTTCTCCGTCCAAGAGAATACCATATCCATCAAATCTAATTTAAAAATTGGATTGAAGATAGTCTGTCTTCCTCTTGAGTCAGTTGTTCCGTGCATGTCGCACATTCTTTGGACGATTGGCAGGTCAAAGCCAATAATATTGTAGCCTGCTGCGATTGGAGCTGTATAAGAGGTTCCTCTAAAATTAAACTTGTTACAGAAATCCTCAAACTTCCCCCAAACGCTTTTTGGTGAGGGCGCTTTTGCTAAATCCTTACGGTTCTTTCCGGTAATTTGAAGAGCTTCCTCTTCGATAGGATCGAACCCCATTTCAATAGCCTTCTTGTCATCAAGAATAGGTCTGATTTCGCTATTAAATACGCCGCCGGGCTGCAATGTTAACCGTCTACCATGAAGCGCTATTGCCGCAATCTGGGTGGGTTGCGTCTTATGTGGGTTTCTAGATCCTGTTTCAAAGTCAAAAACAATAATATCTCTATAATTCATTACACTTTCCTTTTTAGTTCTATGAACATATCAACGGCATCGTCGATACTCTTATAAATTTTGCTAAACTTTAACCTTTTAGAGTGTACTTGATAAGTACGAGACATCCCATTTCTTGATGGAATATAGTTTCCTAAATTGCATAAACTAATATCCTTATACTCAATCGCACATCCAGAAAAGATGACTGACTTGTAATCCTTTTTGATATCCATTATTCTTTTATCTCCATTATCTTACTTAGTAGGTCAATGCCTAAAATATCGAATTTAACATGTCCCTGTTCTTCAAGATCTCCCATCTCAAAACCAGCGACGAGGTTGTTGTTTTTGTCCTGTACCATTGGGCACACTTCATTTAATTTATTTGATGATATAATCACTCCGGCGGCGTGCTTGCCTTGAGACTTTATAGTACCCTCAATATCCATAGCCTGCTGAAACACAGAAGATAGGGGCCCAATTAAGTCATCTTCACTATTGACTTTACACCATCTATCTAGAATTTCTGGCTGATATAATAGAGTCCATTTGATTAAAGATTTCTCTCCGCTTTGCTCTAAAAGGTCTGATACATCTGCTTCATTGGGGATGTTCTTAGTAAGCTCGTTCATCTCAGAGAAAGAAACATTACTGTTGATTCTCATAACCTCTTTGAGTGCTGCTCGCCCCTGTAGTTTATTAAACGTAATCATCTGTGATACATTATCTTCACCGTATTTTGTCTTAATATAAGCAATAACTTCATCGCGTTTTTCTGCCGGTACATCTAAGTCAATATCGGGTAAAGACACATGGTCTTCGGTATTACGTCCTGCGTTGTAAAATCTCTCAAAAATCAGATCATATTCAATCGGATCAATCTCTGTGATACCAATCAAGTAAGAGATCAAACATCCCGCAGCAGAACCTCTTCCCGGCCCCGGCAACCAATCTTGCTCTCTAACAAAGTTTACAATATCTTGAACGATCAGGAAATACCCAGACAGTCTAGCATCGAAGATAACATCCATCTCGTTCTTGATTCTATCGAGATACTCTTGCTTTTTGTTTTCGTCCGCTACCTTGCCAGTTTCAGTAAGTAACGTTCGCCAACCATCTCTACATAGTTGCTTGAGGTATTCGTCTTCGGTGTAGCCCTCTGGACAATCGAACTTAGGCAACATTGGCTGGCCTAGAATATCGTATTCTTCACACTGATCTGCTATTTCATTGCTCATAGTAATCTGTTCGTCAGTGTACTTAGACTTGACTTCTTCTATAGTCGGTAAGTAAAACTTGTCTGACGAGAAAAAGGGCTTCAAATGCTTAAAAGAGTCTAGCTTGCCTTTGGCTTTAGACATTGTAGTCTTCATGCCTGAACACAAGAGTATCCTATGAACCTCTGCTTCGCTCTCTTCTACATAATATGCAGAATATTGCTTAAGTCCGTCTATACAGATAAGGTTTTTATCAAGAGAAGCTTCTGTTAGTTTGTACACTACTTCGTCTTCGTACATGCTCTTTTTAGAAACGAGGTCAATCAGCGCGTACCAGCCAGCTTTATTCTTGGCGATAACAGTTTTCTTTTTGCCATTATCAAACTCTAGAGTACATCCCATAATGGGTTTAATGTCGTTCTTCTTGCACTCTTTGTAGAATGTAACTGCCCCTGATATAGTGTTAATATCAGTGATTGCGCACGCTTTATATCCAAACTCTTTACACTTCTTAGCTAACTTGTCTGGCTTTGAGAAGCCTCGCTGTAGACTGAAGTGAGTTTTTACATTTAGTGGAGTCCAACTCATCTAAATAATCCTATGTAGTCTTTCTGTGTCTAAATCTTTTTAAGTCTGAGATTGCAACATTGTAACAGTCAGCCCTAACTATGAACCCATTAGACGGGTCTATCTGGCCTTTAGTCAGCTTCTTGGCTTTTTCAAAATATTCATCATGCTCTAGCCATCCTAAGACCCAAGCTCTACCCCATCGCTTGTTCTTGTTTTCAATCCTAACAAATGCGTACCTGTCGCATTTTTGCTTTGTGTTAAAATTAGCAACTGAACACTCGTAGAACGGTTTAGGTTCTGAGGTGCATCTCTTTGTCTTAACATCGTACTTGATGCCCGACTTAGAAACTATGTCGTAATCGTATGTGTTATTAATTGTACCATCAATAACTACGTTTGCAACCTCTTCTCCTAAAAAACCTGCGATATTTCCGCCGCCCTTCATGATGGAGTTGCGTATTACGCCCATCTCTCTAGACTTAGCCCAAGCGCGCTTTTTCATTTCTTCTGTAATTTTTATCTCAATCATTATCCGGGTGCCTCATAATATCCAACATCAAAACCTTCTCTTGTACATTCTTGTATTGTGTCTAACATTCCAAACTGTTCTAAGTGATTGCTAACATGCCTACACATGCTCTCATTAGTTCCGGGCCAATCCTTTTTGCAAAAGTCACAAAGCTTTTGACATTTCCAGTGAGATTGATTCCTAGAAAGCAGTCTTGGTTTGGTTGTCTTCTTAATCTCTTCAAACCTGTCCTTCAGCATCCCCAAGAACTTCTGCCTGTCGCTTTCCTCAAAGCAAATACTAAACGGCCCACCATCTCTAATGAAGTATATCGACATAATCGCGTCTTCATATTCAGGAAAAAGCTTAGAAATTGCATAATGATACAGCATTAATTGTGGGTCTTTACACAGCTTCTCATAAGTCTTCTCTTCTCCTGTAGCCCAGTTAAGCCTGCGTCCTGTCTTCCAGTCGATAACTTCGATAACTCCGTCATCAACTTCGGTCACTAAGTCAATAGTACCTTTAATAGCTAGCCGACCTTCAACGGTAGTCCCATCTGGCATATCGTACTCATATTTGGCCCAGTCCTCCTCTATAGCAATATCAAACTGCGGTTCAGCGGCTACGATATTTCTGTTGCGAGGATCAAAGGTTCCATCTTCATAAGTCAACGCTTCCCAAGTCGTTTTATCACAAAACTTATAGTCAGCGTTAGTGTAATGATGAGTGCAATTAGATGTGTAATGGTCGTAGCTACGCTTAAGGATTTCGTTTACAAATTTCTTTGTTCCGAGTCTACGTTTAGTAAACTCGACCTCTCCGATAGCGTCATCCTCAAGCAATAGCTCGGCCTTGTCTTGGTGTAGCTTTTTACAGCCAGCTAGAACCTCCATAACTTTATGGACGACAGTTCCCAACTGAGCTTTCTTGCCGGACACACTTTGATGGCCTAAAACATAAGTCATAAAGTACTGCATTTGGCAATATTCAAAGTTGTTGTAACTGGAGCTACGTATGTATGTAACTAACATATTTATTCCTTGATTTTCTTGATGCCACCAACAAGCTGAGGTTTGTCCTCAACTGGTTCCGGCACTGCGGGTTGTATCACATCTCCCAACCAACCCCATTCTTCTAAGAGAGAAATAACTTCTTTATTCGTTTCGAGAAGACTGAGATCTTTATTATCAATCACAGCATCGTATTTTATATTGTCTACTTCTAGTTCGCTAGAATGTGAGTCATTTGAATCATCTCCTCTAGTTAGTCGTATAACTTTACCACCGGCTCTTTGAACCGCTTCGGCTTCATTGGGGAATCTACAGTCTGAGACAACAGCAAGTAGGGATTCTTCTTCCCTGATGTTTCTCAATGTTCTATCAGTCCAAATATCTGGATGAATCTTGCGACAAATATCCGTCCCGAAATGCTGTAGAAATTCTCTAGCGCTCATTCTACCTTCGTTCTCACCTTCATAACCGGGCATATCTTCCCATCTAATCCAAGTCAAACTGTTCTTATCCAAATCTGTGCCATAGCACTGTGGCTTTGTTAACCCAAAAAGACCAGTAGCTATCTCTTTGAGAGATGATGCGAAAGAGTAATGTTTAATGAACGGCCACATGCTCTCTGCCGCCCACATGCCAAACTCAAGGTCAGTGCGCGTAACATCAAGGGCGCCTTTTGTGGTTTTTTTCTCGCCATCTTTGTTTACAGAGACTGTATCTATAACGAGATGCCCATCTGTAGAGAGATCAAAACCCTCTATTACATTATAAGACCTCATTTGGTATCCATGTAAGAATGAGCAACATGAATTCTTGCCGGATTGTTTTTTCCCAGCAAATGCCAAGATTCTAGTCATACTAATACTCCTTCTAATTGTTCAAGTATTTCATTGTTTATTTGTTCTATTGTCATATCGCCAATATCTTTTTGCGATATGTCTGGTCTATAATAATTAAATCGCCTACCACATTTCTTCATTATCTGTTCGGCGGCTCTATGTCCAGCTTCATCGTAATCTGTGAGGACTACCAAATTTAATGCTCCACTTTTTTCTAGTAAAACCAACTGGTCATCGCTCATGTTCGCGCCAAATATTCCAACACAGTTTTCTATACCCGCTTCGTGCAGTCGCCAAACATCTCCTTGCCCCTCAACTATAAACGCAGTGCCGGTTTCTAGTATTTTGTCTTTAGATAAATTTAGGCCGTACAGGTAAGAGCTTTTTCTAAACCCTCTACTGTGCAGCCATTTAGGTTTCATATTTTCGTAGACCGTCCGGCCTATACATCCAATATAATTATAGCCTTCATCATAGATTGGGACAACAACTCTATTAGACATTGGCTTATTTTTTTTGCTACAAAGTCCCACATCAAATTTTGAAAGAGTCTCCTCACTGTAGCCTCTGTTAATATAATAACTAGCCGGTATGTTTAATTCCTGTAAAATTAAATCTCTATCTACGGAAGGAGCTGATCTTTCTGGGTCTCTGTGAAAAATTTCAAGCAGTTTTAAATCATTGTTGGAATCTACATTCTTGATGTCCTTAAGCTCAGACTCGCTTAACCCTAGAAAATCCATGCAAAACTTAACGGTCTCATATATATTAGGATTACCGTCAGCCTTGTTTGCAAGGACGCCCTTTACAAAGCCAAATAGATTTCTACCGTGATCCGACTCGCAGTGATTTGTCCAGCAGTTCCAGTTGCCTTTTACGCTGTTACCATCTAGAAAAATGCAGCATCCTTCTGGATTGTCTCCACCATGAATTGGACATGCAAAAGCATATCTGTTAGGGTACTCAATAAAATCAATTTCAAGATATTTCAATAGCTCAGGGAGCTTTGAGAATAGCTGATTAGAGATCTTCAATATTTGCTGGTTGCTCTCCATCTTCGGAAACAAAACCTTTATCTCGGACGGTAGAGTTCTTTCTTAGAGCATTTCTAGTCTCTCCCTCTACCAACTTGCCAAACTTACCAAACATGTTCATATTTATATAGTCGCCATCGTCCAATCCTGCACCATGTCGAGCTACAATAGGAACTAACTTTCTATTACCATTGTCTTCATCATCATCGGCAATTTCCTCATCTGACTTCATCTTAAATATAGAGAAGCTAGTACAAAGCCAGATTAATCTGTCTGACCCAGAAACTACGTCTGTTGACTCCTTTGTAATACCATCCCTGTTTAGCTGTACAAAGCTTAGACAGGGGACATCATACTTAACACAGAAGTTGTGTAGCTGTGTTATTTGAAAGCCCAAGACTTGAAACTCCTGCATAGAATTAGAAATGCTATCAGAGCTCATTAACTTGAGATAATCATATACTATTAAGCAATCTTTAGTTCTGCCGGTCTCATCAAATCCAACCTCTTGATATATCCACTTACGCATAATACTTAGTATATTCTCGAAAGGCTGACCAGCGATACTAACGTAGTGGTAAGGAATTTCCTCAAGCTGGTTGGCTGCCATCTCAACTTTTTCAAGGTTGAGCTCATTGTCTGCAAACTTGCCGCTTGATATTGTATTTATCTCTACACCACTAATATTTGCAAGCATCCTGTTTAGGTGATCTTCTTTGGACATCTCTGTATCTAATACAAGAACGGGAATATCCAAGTTTTTTGATACGTGCATAGCAACCGCATCTCCAAACATCGACTTACCAACCTTTGGCCTTGCAGCAATTAAATCCACACACTTTCTACGCAAGCCACCGCCTATAGCCTCATCATAAGTCGGAAAGCCTGTGCTAATTCCAAGCATGTCGCTTTTGTTCTCAGATAAAAACTCAACATAGTCAGCTACTTCATTGCCAATAACCTCTGGTTTATTATCAGACCTTTGATATATCTTTGCAGTGGCATCTAATACAGGCGTTTCTATAATAGAGATTATATCATTAATATCTTCATCGCCGGTTATCTTATCTATTCTAGTTGAGCAAACAGCTAGAGTTTTCTTGACATCTCTGGCAATTTGCAATTTGGCTAATTTTGCGGCGTGGAACCCAACATTTTCTTTGTGTATTGGGAAGTTGAACAAAGACCTTAGAAACCCTACCTCTTCTTGGTTGTTTAAATTTTCATAAAACCCAAGTTGGTTAGCGGCGGAAAGGATTGATGATAACTCTACCTTGTTCACATCCTGAAGAGACTTTTTGACACACTTAAACAACATCTGATTTGTTGCGTCTGTAAAGTGTTCTGCTTCAAGATAGTCAGACTCTAGTAAAGCATCAAGACCGTACTGGCATAAGCCAGATAGTACAGCTCTCTCTGCAGCTAAGTCCTCTAGTTTCCGTTTATCTTTTTGATCTCGTACCATAGTAATCCAATATTAGCCATCGCATAAGAAAACCACATCAGGGCATGTGGGTAATCTTTTTGTTTTATACAAGAAGTACATACAACTAAATACATGATTGAAGCCGTTGTAATTGCAAGCATACCTAAGTTCATTTACATTCCTCTAAAAATATAGAACCCCATACAAATAGTCGCGCTCAAGAATACGCCGAGTAGAAAATCTTTCCATTCTAAAGTTAGTGCTTTTTTCATTATCCAAAAAGTCCTTTGATCTTAGTTAAAATATCACCACCTCCAAAACCACCTTTGAAGATAACTAGGTACGCTACTATAGCACCTGCTATGATAAAAAACAACCACTTTCTCTTTGAAGCGACCGCATAAATCTTTTCTTTGACAGCGTTCAGCTTCTCTAATCGGTATTCCCGTTTTTCTTTGACTTTTTCCTGACGATCTTCCTTGCGATCTTCTTTCTCTTCACGCCTGATCTCGCCCCTTGTTCGGACATCAGCTTCACTAACTGACTCTTCTGATGGTGTCTCTTTATTATTTTTTGCGGCTTTTCGCTCAGCAATAATTTGTTGTAGTCTGTTCTTAAACATTATAGTTCCTTTAAAAAATTGAGATCTAACTCTATGTCTTTTCTGGCAAACCATTTGTGCCACTCAACATCCTTGTATTGGTCTCCGTCTGGACTAGAGTTATAAAAGTTTTTGTATCCTAAAGACTCCATATAATCATAATCTTTATAGTCTGGCACATCATGCATTTCAGTACAGATTACCTTGATGCTTGTCTTATCAAAATCTATTCCCGATATTGCTTCATGCTCGTAACCCTCTAGGTCTACGCACAAAAAGTCAATATCTGTAAGCGAATGTTCATCAAAAATTGTTTGCAGTGTTTTCGCGGCGACACATGTACTTGTTTTATTCTCTACTTTTACATCACCGTTTTCGTCTTCATAGGCAATTAAAACCTCACCTACCGGAGGCTGTGAACAATTTGCCGCAAAACCCATACCAAAGGCATCAATAGTGTCGCCCTTATGGTTTTTGCCTACGATTGCACAACACTCATATTTAGTCTTGGGTCTATGGCGACGATAACCATCTCTGTATTGTTGCTGAAAGTCTATGGCTATGCCTGACCAACCGGATTCCTCTAGAGCAAAGCTGTTGCTTTGGTCTTTGTAATGATTGCACCCAGCCTCTACAAAAATTCCCTTCGTTCCAATTATGCTAAGTGCAATTTGATCTATGTTATCTTGTGCTGACATTATCTTCTTCTGTTCTCCAAGCATTTGTCACACACGAACCACTCTCTGCGGTGAACTTCTGGAACCTCAAATGTCTTTGAGCAGGTTTCACAGGATTGCTTGACTTTTCTAGGCGCTTTTCGCCTTTGTGTAGGAACAAAGTCTGGTGTTTCCATATCCGTATGCTCTGTTCCATCGTCCACAAAGCTGTTTTTCCTAGAGCTTATTTCGTTAACAGCGACCCTTCTCTGCTGTGGCTGCTCTCTTTTAACCACAAAGTCATCGGCAGAGGCTCTCTCAACCGAAGAATCCCGCGTAACAACCTCTTCTTCTGCAGGCTGGACAGGTGTTTCGGAATCCCCTTGTTCGGTTAAGAGAGAATTTGCCATTTGTATTAACTCTTCGTCGTTGAGCGCTATGCCTTTTCTCAGAAGGTCTTTAGCTGTCTGTATGATACTCATTAATAACCTCGTCTTTTTCCAATATCGTGAAGAACTGTAGCCATCTTTTTTACCGAGTCAATCTTTCCTGATATTCGATTTACTCTAGCTTCAGCTGATAATTTCAATCTATTTAATTCTGATGCCATTGGGTTTTCTTTAATCGCAGAATAGTATCTCATTTCCCATTTAGCATACTGGCCACCATAGTTGTCCATTTTGTCTGCGACTATAAACCAGATACTGTCGGTGCAAAAGTTAACTATTGTCTTCTCTTTATTATGTAACGACTGTAAATATTCTGCATGTGAAAATAGAACAAAACTAAAAGAAAGTGCCTTTTGCTGGTCGAGAGACCTTAACTCCGATACCGTCAAGGCCATAATTCCATCGACCTCTTCATTCGCTTTTGTTAGGTCTACGTTTCTATCTTCAATCCAGTCATCAACCTTCTGGAGAAATTCATTCGCCTTTTGTTCGTTAGTCAAATTTTTCTCTCCATTCTTCTTCAGACTCGTTGTAGTTAAGTTCAATAAGGTTTATGTGATTTAGTTTACACCAAGCTCTTTTGTCTTTGTCTCTTGCTTGAGCCTTAAAAAATGCCATCTTATCCTTGTGGAAAAATGAGTTAAAGGTAAAGTGCTGTTCTCCATGAACCTCTACGATTAAATCTCTGTTTGGTATATACAGATCTGCATATAAAAGGGTTCTTCTAGAACCTGTTTTAGTTCCCGGAAGTGTTACTTCCTCTAGTATTCTATCATAAGGATAGACTTCTTTCAAGATTAATCTTGCTTTTTTATGCAAAGAAGATCTGTTTTTTTCATCTACTGAAGCTTGGCTTCTAGAAGGGTTCCATTTCCAAGTTTTGCCGTCAAGACCAGATACGTCCATTAAAGCATGCCCTTTATTTCTTTTTCAAGTATACCAAAGACTTCCTCATTTGCAAGTAGAAAATTATACAGTCTCTCCTGCCCTTGAAACTTGACGGCTTTAAGCACGGCTTCTGAGTCTTCTTCGTTAATCTCTGGTTTAATTTTTTTGACTACATCAGCATGTCCCAACATGAACTCACACGTTAACCAAGCTCCTGCTTTAGCTATGAGTCCAATATCTAAAGCTAGCATGATGATCTCTTGAATCTTATCAATGCCATTTCCATACTTAATCCAGCTTTGACACTCAGTTCCGGGAGAACCCATTGATGAACATATTACTTTCCAGTTGACGGCCTGCCCGACTTGACGGTCGCTCTGAACCCAAGGACTGACAGACTTTACTTCCATTCTTGTATCAGCTTGGTATTGGATTTTTCTACCACAGTCCGGCATCCTAGATGCGCCATAGCCAGAGGTATTGGCAATGAAGTGTGTAATGATAATTAGAGTGGCTTTTTGGTTTGGTACAATCTGACCCATTTTTTTACAAAAAACAGATAGCACCTTTGGTAGTCCTGCTCGTCCGGGAGTCATATCTCCATCTAGTTCTTTTGCTGGCATAAGAGCAGATGTCGAGTCAATAATACAGACACAACCTTCATTTTCTTTTGCGCTAACTAATTTAACGGCAATATCTAAAAAGGTCTCTGCACTCAAAGGCTCATCTTCAGAATGGATAACCTGCATCTTTTCTTTGTCGAGACCATCAACACCAAGCAGGTTCATTTCTTTGAGTCTACCTTCGGCATCAAGATATATGATGGGCCTTCCTTCTTTTTGGCAGTTTGCCGCAATCTGTAACGCGGTAGTAGTTTTGCCACATTTAGGGTCGCCTGTCAGGATAACCCAAGAGCCTTCCTTTATACCTCCATTAAGGGCCAAGTCAATAGCGGGGCTAACGTTGACAATCTTGTAATCTTTTCGTCTTTCTAATATCTGATTTCCTGTTGATATTACATTGCCATATTTTTTCACAATGTCTTTAATAAAGGAGGGATCATTCTTCTTTGTCTTCGCCATCACTGTTCCTCAATTTCGTAAAAAGTGTTTTTCTTCCAAATGTTTTTCTTGGCTGTGATTCAATGTTATCTTTATTAACTTCAATGACTTCTGCGGTTTTCTTTTCAGGTCTTCGGTCAAGCCGTTTCTTGTGTTTCTCTATCTCGTCTTTAACCCATTTGGGTGCGGCGCTATAGACTCGCTTGTTCTTCTTTATAATATAATCATATACCGCTTCTTCACCAAAAACACGAATAAGTTGATATACTTTTTGTATCTGCAGCTCATACTGCTTCTTGCGGGTTTTGTTCCAGAATTTGTAAGACAGAGATCCTACATTATCTTTCTCTGCCTTACGCTGTACGAGGATCTCAGCCAGATACTGCCCTACCGTACAATACTCACCCGTTGAGGGTGACTTGAACCTGCTCGCTTGACTTCTTTGTTTCGCCATTACGCCATATCATAAAAGAAAGGTTTTCTTGTGAAGCCTGCCTTCTTTGTGAGAATTCTTCAAACTCACATTCTGGCCAGCTGTATTTTTTAACATCAACAAACTCTAGGTTGTCTTCTAGTAAAGCAAAGGTCATGTGCTGAAAGGTTGGGCCTTCTCCGGTTGCCATATCAATATCTCTAGAGAAACCTCTAGCTATGAAGAAACCATCAAGACCGTTCTCATCTTCAAAGACAATCTCTTCTGGGGCTCCCATTACAATAACCTGAGCTTTACAAATACACTTGTCGTTTTCTTCACAATATCTTTGCAGTCTGAGCCAAGGGCTTTCCTCAACTCCGGGTCTTTCGTAATCACCCCATACTACAGTTCCATCGTTTAGAGTGCATTTCCAAGTCATAGAAATGTCTTCCATAATCAGCTTGCGGATGTGGTCATCCCTTACTGTGCAAATCATTTACTAGTCTCCTTTGATTTTATGGATAGCCCCTCTATGTCTTTTTGGGACATTGACTTCTTTCTCTTCTGGTTGTCGTCTACCCTTAGTTGCGTCACCAGCCATAGAAGCGTTTTCAGTCATGATTGTGGCGCCATACTTTTGGTTTCTAGCGAATTGCTCACCAGCGATGCTCTGTGGCTTGTCATCGTCTTTTAGTGTGGCAATATGCTTGTTGATGGAAGCTTCTGATCTGTCAAGCTCCTCAGATAATTCTCCTACAGGAAGAGTTTTGTTTTCCTCGATGTAGGCTTTCTCTTTCTTAGAGAGTGGTCCTTTTTTTGTCATTAGTTTATCTCCATTAATGCTCGTCTAGCTCTAGTCAAAAAGATACGCTCTCTATTTTCTAAGTATTGCATATAGTAAGCATAAACTTTTTGGTTTACTTTTTTGTAATCAAAATAAGGGCGATTGTGCTTTCCTTTATCTGCTCCCAAAGGATCAAGCAGTTCACCTCTACCAAATTTTATATAATGGGTTTTGAATCCATTATTGTCAACAATTTTTACGAAGGCATCATTAGGCGCTGATTCTTCTGCTCCTAAACCAAAGTAAGTTGAAATTTTATTGTCAGGCTCTGGTAGGTCAAGACCCTCCAGACCTTCGTTTTCCCATCTAGCCATTTAATTTCTCCAATTTATCTAGCACATTTTTAACGCATGAGTTTTTGTCAAAACCGTCTATTTTCATTTCTGCACATGGTGCAATCCCTAACTTATTTAGTTCGTCTACGGATAAGTATTTAGGGCTAAGGCTACCATCTTTCAGTTGTTGATGAATTTTAATTTGTATTCTAACCACAGCGCTATGTGGCACATCTGATCTAGTTAACTCTGACATTATTCACCCTTTTCAATATAGTTCTTTTTCTGTGCAGCGGTCATTTTGTTGATGTTTCTTCTGCGATTATTAGCTTCTGCGTCTTTACGCACCTTGTCTATGTTGTCTTCCTGCTCTTTTGCTTGTAGCTCGTACTTGCCTAACTTCTGGGTATTGCGATCAGCTAGATGTTGAATAGTAGTAGGCTCACCCTTCACTGAAATGTGAGGTGGATTCAAGATAACTCTTCTGAACTTATGCTTTTTGCATTGAGGGCATCTTACGAGAGGTTTTTCAGAGAACTTCTGGAATACTTCTTCGTAGTAGCCGCACTCGCTACATTCATAATCATAAGTTGGCATATATAACTCCTATAAATAGTCTATGATATTATAGGATCACTTATCAAGTTTGACATCTACTTTTTTAAGATTTTCAGCAAATTCTTGCAACGTATCTATTGTAACTTTTCTGGCTACCTTTTGTGCGGCCTCAGTAGCGTAAGCCTCGACTTCTATTGGAAGCTCGTCAGAAAGAGCCTGAAGGAACGTCTCAAGCTTCATAGCTGTATCAGTTTGCATCGACTGCCCATGATAAGTTGCCTCTTCGATAATTCTAAGTCTTCTCTCTAATTGATGGTTGTTATATTCAGCTCTAACTCCTATAACTAAAATAAAAGCTAAAAAGATCCCTCTAAAAATATTTGACTGGTGGTTCATCATCATCTTCTTTCTTGTTTAGTCTTATGAGGATTTTGGACACAATATCACTTCGTACAATATCGCTATAGTCAAGCTCGCAAACTCCTACGCCGGAGACCTCAACTAATTTTTCCATACAGGTATACAAACCTCCTTGTTGCTTACCTAAATCGGACTGCCTTAAATCTCCATTTATTACCGCCTTTGACTCTTTACCAATTCTTGTAATAAACATTTTGATCTGCTCGAACGTAGCGTTTTGCGCTTCATCTAGGATCATAAAGCAGTTATGAAAATTTCGCCCTCTCATATATTCTAAGGGGCACAGTTCAATAATGTTTCTATTTCTATAGGTCTCAACAGTGTTCTTAGTTAGATAATTATTCATCTCTTCTAATATAGGTATTAAATATGGGTTTATCTTTTCAACCAAAGTTCCCGGAAGATGGCCTAAGCCTCTTCCAGATTCGACAACTGGTCTAGTGATAATAATCTTGTCCACTTTCTTTTCGATCAAATACTCACAGGCCATACCTACAGAGACGCTGGTTTTCCCTGAGCCAGCAGGCCCAGAGCAAAACGTAACATCCGACTTGTTGATCTGCCCCATATAGTTTTCTTGGTTTCTAGTTTTAGGGCGAAGGATTTTGCGGCGTTGTCTAGTTGTGGGCTTTTTCTTGGATTGTCTTGCCATTATTATATATAACCTTTTCTACTGTTTTTAAGTCGGTGCTACCACACATTGGACACATTGGTTGTGATCCGGGTTCATGTATTCCCAATCGGTGGTGAGTCATAAGTATAGCTTGCAGTATTTGTGAGTCTCTAAGTCTTGCATGTAAAGGCAATTCTCGGAGGTCTTCCCCTATAGGAATTTTAACTTCTACTATCTGCTGTTTACTCATTATATGTCTATACATATAAAAAGAACCCGCTAAATTCAGTAAAGATAGAGAAAAAAGCACATAGACTGCGTTCTTGAAAAAT
>Ga0114933_10002725_pt1 | contig 17890 bp, 18 predicted proteins | sample 4SBtaG_FD_89691 | JGI IMG/M metagenome (GOLD analysis project Ga0114933, IMG submission 89691) | Deep subsurface microbial communities from Kolumbo volcano to uncover new lineages of life (NeLLi) - 4SBTROV12_W25 metaG | ecosystem: Environmental > Aquatic > Marine > Volcanic | place: Kolumbo... | reverse complement strand
CCTGCGCGAACTCAATGGCGGGCTCTATTTCGGTGAACCGCGCGGTGTTGAAGAGATAGGCGACGGTAACCGGCGCGGCGTCAACTCGATGGTCTATACCACGCCGGAGATCCGTCGGGTAGCGCGTGTTGGGTTCGAGCTGGCGAAGCAGCGCGGCGGCCATTTGACGTCGGTCGATAAGGCCAACGCGCTGGAAGTCGGCCAGTTGTGGCGCGACGAGGTCAGCAAGCTTGGCACCGAGGCCTATCCTGACATCCCGCTCAATCATCTCTACGTTGATAATGCGATGATGCAGGTGGTGCGCGACCCGAAACAGTTCGACGTTGTCGTCACCGAAAACACCTTTGGCGACATCATGTCTGACTGCGCCGCCGCGATTGCCGGCTCGCTCGGGATGCTCCCTTCGGCGTCTCTCAGCGATCCCGACGCAGAGGGCAACCGGCAAGCCTTCTATGAGCCGATCCATGGCTGCGCACCGGATATCGCCGGTCAGAATATTGCCAACCCGATCGGCACGATCCTCAGCTTCGGCATGGCGCTGCGCCATACTTTCAACCGGCCTGCGGATGCCGATCTGCTGGAGGAAGCGGTCGGCAACACGTTGGCTGCCGGTACCCGCACCGCCGATATCGCGGCTGATGTGACGGAAATTGTGTCCACCATCGGTATGGGCGATGCGATCCTCGAAAATCTCGACCGGCTAGCGACATAGCCGCTCCGTTTCACAACAGGACATTTCATGGACTCATTGTATTTTGAACCTTGCGACCTGCCGCCCAAGGCGGAGGCCCTGCGCGGGGAGATCCGCGACTTTCTCGCGGACAATCTCTCCCCCTATTCGCCGGAAGTGCGGTCGCGCTCCTGGGCGGGAGGCGATCCGGAATTCAGCCAGAAGCTAGGTGAGGCCGGCTTCATCGGTATGCGGTTTCCAAAGAAATATGGCGGGCATGAGCGTAGCGCGATGGAGCGCTACGTGGTGATCGAGGAACTGCTGGCCTCTGGGGCGCCGGTGGCGCTGCACTGGATCGCCGACCGGCAAAGCGGCCCGCTGTTACTCAATTACGGGACAGAAAAGCAGCGCGAGATGTGTTTGCCGGGCGTTGCGAAGGGCGAGACCTATTTCTGTATCGGCATGAGCGAGCCGGATTCAGGCTCCGACCTCGCCTCAATTCGCACGAAAGCGGTCAAGGTTGATGGCGGCTATATCGTCAACGGGACCAAGATCTGGACGTCGGAAGCGCATCGCTGCCATTACATGATCGCGCTATTCCGCACCGCCAGCGATGTTGAGGAAAAGCATAAGGGCATGTCGCAGTTCCTGGTCGATATGAACACGCCCGGCGTCACCGCACGTCCGATTCGAAACATGGCCGGCGAGCAGATGTTCAACGAAGTCTCCTTCGTTGACGCATTCATTCCGGAAGACATGCTAGTCGGCGAGGAAGGTAAGGGCTGGCAGCAGGTGTTGAGCGAACTCGCCTTCGAGCGGTCTGGGCCGGAACGTTATATGAGTAGTCACATCCTGCTGCACGCTCTGGTCCGCGAGGTGTCGCAGAACCCGACCGAGCGATCGGCGGTGGCGATTGGCCGCTTGATCGCGCATCTGGCGACCTTGCGGCAAATGTCGTTGTCTGTCGCCGGTATGCAGGACGCCGGTCAGGATCCGTCACTCGCTGGGTCGGTGGTCAAGGACCTTGGTGCGATCTACGAACAGGATATGCCAAAGATCGCCCACGAGCTGATCGGCGCCGATCCACAACTGATGGGCGGCAGCGACTTCGAGAAGGTGCTGGGCTATGTCACGCAGGCGGCGATCTCCTTCTCGCTGCGCGGCGGCACGAGGGAGATCCTTCGCGGCATCATCGCAAGGGGGCTCGGCCTGCGATGAGCGAGATGCGTGATATTCTCAACGATACCGTCACGCGGCTCTTCACCGATCTCGTGACGCGGGAAACTTTCGGCGACGCCGAATCCGGAACCTGGCCCGACCAATTGTGGAGCGCATGTGTGGAGAATGGCCTGACCCTTGCGTTGGTGCCAGAGGAGAAGGGTGGCGCGGGTCTTGGCTGGGCTGATAGTTTCGTAATCGCGCGGGCGGCTGGCTACTACGGGCCGCCGGTGCCTTTGGTCGAAACGATGCTGGGAAGCTGGCTCCTCGCTGAGGCGGGACTCGAAATTCCAGACAGCCCGCTGACGGTCGCGCCGGCGAGGACCGATGACAATCTGCAGGTTAGCGGAAATACCGTGAAGGGCACCGCTAAAGCTGTGCCTTGGGGGCGGCACGCGGGTCACGCTGTCGTTTTGACGGGCGGTCAGATCGTGCTTGTCGCACTCAATCCCTCTAAGGTCACAGAAGATTGCAACATCGCGCGTGAACCGCGAGACACTGTCGTCTTCGATAATGCGTCGGTGATCGCGTCGGCGGCAACGTCGTTGCCGAGTGACGGGCTGCAGGTTTATGGCGCAATGTTTCGGGCGGCGCAGCTGGCTGGCGGTGTGTCGCGGTGTCTTGATGAGACGGTGAAATATGCTGGCGACCGTGTCCAATTCAGCCGGCCAATCGCAAAATATCAGGCGATTCAGCAATATCTCGCGGCGATGGCAGGGGACATGGCATCTGCAGGTGCTGCGGCGGAAATGGCATTCCGTGCGGCCGACCGGGGCGACCCGCGTTTCGAAGTGGCGTCAGCAAAAGTGGTGACCGGCGACGCGGCGAGCAACGCCACCTCGACCGGGCACCAGGTGCACGGTGCTATTGGTTTTACCTATGAACATATCCTGCAATTCACGACGCGCCGCTTATGGTCTTGGCGGGCCGAGTTCGGGGCGGAAAGCCGTTGGGCGGAAGAGATCGGCCGACAGGTTGCGGGCAGGGGCGCGAACGCGTTCTGGCCGGATTTGACCGCACGGCAATCGGGCATGCTAGCCTGAGCAATAGAAAAAAGGAGACTAAGATATGGCGACGGCACCGCAGACCGAAACCGCTTCGGCGGTCGGTACGATCTCGCAAATTCTCGCGAATTTTGCTGATGAACTGACCTATGACGACATCCCTGCGGATGTGCGGGAACGCGCCAAGTACCTAATTCTTGACGCGGTCGGCATCGCGATGGCCTCGACTTGCTATCCATTTTCCGATGCGATTCTTGCAGGCATTCAGGCGGTGGGCGAGCCGGGCAATTTGCCTGTCATCGGTATGAAAGAGCGTCTCGGTATGCGCGATTCGGTGCTGATGAACGGTGCACTGGTGCATGGGCTCGACTATGACGACACGCATATGGAGTCTGTTGTTCATGCGACCGCGGTCACAATGCCGGCCGCCCTGGTTGTTGCGGCACGGGAAGGTGCTAGCGGCCGTGATCTGCTGACCGCCTATATCGTTGGGATGGAAGCCGCGATCCGTATTGGCGAGGCTCCGAAGGTCGGTTTTCACCAACGCGGCTATCATGCAACCGGCGTGGTGGGGCATTTTGCCTCGTCCCTGGTCGCCGGCAAGCTGCTCGGTTTGGATGCGACGCAACTTGCCGTGGCGCAGGGCATTGCGGGTAGCACTGCGATGGCCTCGATGGAATTCGTCGAGGATGGCGCCTGGAACAAGCGTATTCATCCCGGCTGGGCCGGTGTCGCCGGGATCATGGCTGCGGGCCAGGCCAAGCATGGTTTTGTTGCGCCGAGCCGTCCCTATGAGGGTCGCTATGGCATCTTCAAGACCCATCTCGCCGATCTCGACAGGGATGCGGATTACGATGCGGTGACCGACCGGCTCGGCAAGCGCTGGGCGGTTGTTGAATCCGCAATCAAACCCTATCCGAGCTGCCATTTTACCCACGCCATCGCTGACTCTGCTCTGGCACTGCGTGAGCGGCACGGCATCGAAGCCGACAATATCGCGCGGGTCCGCGCCCTCATCCCCGAGGATACGGTGCCGGTCATCGCAGAGCCGGTGGCCAACAAGAAACGACCAGCTAGCGACTACGACGCCAAATTCAGTACCCATTTCATCACGGCCGCTTGTTTCGAGCGGGGCAAATTCGGTCTTGCCGAACTGGAAGACGAAGCGTTGAACGACCCGGCGATCCTAGCGCTTGCCGACAAGGTGGAATTCGAGATCGATCCGAAGTCCGAATTCCCGCGGTATTTTTCCGGCGGGATGGTCGTGACGACCAAAGATGGTGGCGAGTTCGTCCATCACGAGCGCATCAATCGCGGCGCCGGAGAGCGGGCGTTGAGCGGAGAAGAGATCGTCAACAAATTTACCGATAATGCCTTGATGGCGGCGACAGCGGATAAGGCCGCAGCGGTCAAGGAATTGGTTCTCGATCTCGACGGTTCAGATGCGAAGATCTTGGCTGAGGGGCTGGCGGCCGACTGAGATGGGGATCACCAAGGACCTTTGCGAACGGATTTGCGCCACCGGATATGACGATCTGACGGAGGACGCCAAGACGGCCGCCCGACGGCTTGTGCTGGATGGGTTGGCGGTTGCGGTGGCCGGCTCCAAGCAGGAGGCATCTCCCGGTGTGCTCGCGGGACATTTGCAGGAGATGGGCGGTGTCGAGGTCGCGTCGGCGATCGGTTTTGGGTTTCGCACCTCACCTGTGAGCGCCGCCTATATCAATGGTGTCAGCATGCATGTGCTGGATTTTGAGCCCATGTGGAACCCCGCCAATCATCAGCTTTCCACCACCTTGCCGGCGGCGCTTGCGCTTGCCGAATGGCGCGGCCAAGGCGGCCGGGACGTTCTGACCGCACTGGTCAAGGGTATAGAGATGCAAGGTTGGGTGCGCCAGGCCTCGCACCAGTTTGAGGCGCGCCAGGCGAAATTCCACCCACCGGGCCAGGTTGGGCCGATGGGCGGTGTGGTTGCCGGTGGCCATATGCTGGGCCTCGATGTGGACGCGCTGCGCAACGCACTGGGAATTGCCGCGTCTCGGGCCGGCGGCCTGTTGGCCAACGCAGGGACGATGACGAAATCGACAAATTGTGGGGTCGCCGTCTCTGCGGGCCTGGATGCCGCCATGCTGGCTGCGCGCGGCTTCACCGGCAACCCAGATATATTCGAAGCGCCGCAGGGCTATGTCGACGGGTTATTCGACGACCGTTTTGTGTTGGAGGAACTGCTTAATTACGGTCCGCCCTATCGGGTCGTCGAACCGGGCTACGCGATTAAGATGTTCCCCAGCCAGTATGGGACCCACTTTGCCATCACCGCGGCGCTGGAACTGCATGGCGAGATCGATGATCCGGCTCAAATTGAGTCGATCGAGGTGGTGACGCCGCAGATGTTCTACATTGACAGGCCGAACCCGGCGACCGGGCTGGCCGGCAAGTTTAGTTGGCAATATGTCACCGCCAGCGGGTTGCTCGACGGTAAGGTCACGATGTCGACTTTCGAGGACGAACGCCGCTTCGCCCCGGATATGGAGGACATGCTAGGTCGCATTACGGTCGATATGCGTGAGGAAATTCCGGCCCGCTTCGATCAAATGCATGTGGAGACGACGGTGCGGCTGAAGGACGGTTCTACTGTTACCGCGCGTTGCGATGGCCCTCGCGGGAAATGGGGCAGTCCCCCTATCCCCGACGAAGATCATTTGGCGAAAGTGCGCGATTGCCTTGCTATACGTATGAACGATGCGCAGGCTGATGAAGTTGTCTCATTGGCGGGCCGCGTCGATGATCTGTCGCCGGGAGAGGTCAAGCGCCTGATGGAGCTGGTCGCGACGCCCGGAACGTGACGCAAGGCATGACCGACCGCCTGTCGAACCGCGATGCTCGCCGTTTGTTTCTCAACTTGCATGGCCTTTCGGAACCGGTACACCGAAAGCTAACCGACGCGGAACTCGCCGACCGGATCGAACGGATCGGCTTCGTCCAAATCGACAGCGTGAATACGGTTGAGCGCGCGCATCACATGATCTTGCATGCCCGCAACCGGACATACCGGCCGAAGCAGTTCGAACGGCTCCTGGAGAAAGACCGCGCGTTGTTCGAGAACTGGACGCACGATGCGTCAGCCATCCCGACCAAGTTTTATCCTTATTGGAACCACCGGTTCCGGCTTAATGCGGTGCATCTGCGCGAACGTTGGCGAAAATTCCGCCGGCCTGGCTTCGAGCAGGAGGCGGGGTCTGTCCTGACACGCATCGCGACTGACGGCCCCGTGATGGCACGCGAACTCGGCGGCGAAAAACCCAAGAATGCGGATGGTTGGTGGGACTGGCACCCCAGTAAGACCGCCCTTGAATATCTTTGGCGCACCGGTGCGCTCGCCGTGTGCCGCCGCGAAGGGTTTCAAAAGGTCTATGACCTTACGGAGCGGGTGATCCCGGAAGCGTATCGTGCCGAACAGCCGGACAAGGCCGAAACGATCGACTGGCTTTGCCGCGCAGCTCTAACGCGGTTGGGTTTCGCCACAGCTGGAGAGATCGCGAATTACTGGGAAACCGTTAGTAATCCGGAGGCTCAGGAATGGTGCCGCGCCAACTTCGGAAACGGATTGCGGCAAATCGAGATCGAGTGCGTGGATGTGGAAAAACCGCGTGCCGTCCACGCCTTCGACGATGTCCTGGACCGGTTGGACGAAGCGCCTGACCCTCTGCCGATCCTTCGCATCCTTTCACCCTTCGATCCCATGATCCGTGACCGGCAGCGCGCGAAGCGGTTGTTTGGATTAGATTACCGGATTGAAATTTTTGTACCGGCGCACAAACGGCAATATGGCTATTACGTCTTTCCGATTTTGGAAGGCGACCGGTTCGTCGGCCGCATCGATATGAAACATCGGCGCCAGGAGGACGGTTCGTTGCATGTCACGGGGTTGTGGCCGGAACGCGGGGTGAAGTTCGGCAGAGCACGCCGGCGGGCTTTGGATGCTGCATTGGAGCATATACGCCGATTATGCGGAGCGGAGTTCGTTACCTTTGCGGATGGCTATTTCCGCCCAGACGGCTGAGTTTTGAAAAGTCCGTCCGAGCTAATTAAACGCGAGTGCGATCCCTGCAATTGCGACACAACTTCGCGTCATCGTGAGCATACAGAAAGTAATAGAGAGAGGCCCTGAACAAAGCTGGTCTCGCTACTGCTATGCCACCTTCGGGCGAAAAAATCATATTCCCAATCTATTGATGCCCCACATGCGTCTTGAAGGGTGATTAGCAATAGCGATTTCTCCAACCTGCGCTGGGATTGGCGTAATAATTTACAAAAATTTATCTAAATTTAGTTGGTATCACTGGCTTCATTTTACCGCACCTGCGTCACGCAGCGCTTTGATCCGGACGGAGTCGTAGCCTAAGAGGCTGCCCAACACGTCTTGCGTGTGTTGCGCGTGCATTGGTGCGGCCGTGGCGGGACGGACCGGCGTCTCTGAAAAGCGGACCGGCGATTTAAGGTTCGGGACACTCTCGACCAGAGGATGCGGCAGCGCCTCTGTCAGGCCCCGTTCCTGGACGAAATCGTCCGTAAGTGCGTCGTTCAGCTCGTTGATCGCGCCCACAGGGGCGCCGTTCGCGTGAAGCTTTTCGATCCAAACGTCGCGATCGTTCGTGGCTAGGATTTGCGCCACTATCTCCAGCAGCGCGTCTCGATTTTCGAGCCGTTTCGGATTGGTCGTGAAGCGGGGGTCTTGCGACAGTTCGGGCCGACCGACGGCCTCGACGAATTGCACGAAGCTGCGTTCGCTGGCGCAGGTAACTTGAATTAGCTTGCCGTCGCGTGCGGAAAAGACGCCGATTGGCTGCGCTGCGTTGCTGCCATTGCCAACGCGCGGCAGTTCGGTGCCGTCCATCAGGCAACGGATGCCGTAATGGGAGAGGGATGACACGGCGACGTCGAATAGGGCTATTTCGATATTCTGCCCTTTGCCGCCGCGTTCGCGCGCGAACAGGGCCGCCAGGATCGACTGCGCCGCGTAGAGTCCAGTTTGCATGTCAGTGACGGCGAGGCCGGTCCGCATTGGCCCCGATGCCAGACTGCCGTTGGTTGCCATCAGGCCGCTTTCCGCCTGCACGACCGGATCGTATGCCGCGCGGGTGGCCTGGGAGCCGGTACGCCCGTAACCCGAAATAGAGCAATAGATCAAGTTGGGATAACAATCCTTAATCGCCTCGTAGCCAAGCTCGTGGCGCTCCATGACGCCGGTACGAAAGTTTTCGACCAGAACGTCTGCCGTTGAGATGAGATCGTGTGCGACTTCTTTGCCGCCATCTTTGGTGAAATCGATGCCAACGGAGGATTTATTGCGATTGAGCGACAGGAAATAGGGCGAGTCGCATTTGATCTCGGGTGGTTTGTGATGACGGATGTCGTCGCCATGCGCCGTATCCTCGACCTTGATAACTTCCGCGCCGAGATCCGCCAAACACATTGTGCAGTGCGGGCCGGCCACGATTCGGCTAAAATCGACAACTCGAATTCCGGTCAACGCCCCTTTGTACGCGCTCAAATTACTCATTCTGTTTCCTTCCCCTATCGCGTCGTTTATCGGCGCGCTTTGAAACATTATCGTCTGGACAACACACAATCGACTAGCCTGCGAAAATCATTGGAGGTACCGCATGGAACTTTGGACCCACGCCTTCAGCGCACCGCGCGCCATCCTGCACAGCGCGAAACTTGCCGAAGACGGCGGCTGGGATGGGCTCAGCGTCGTCGACTCACAGAACCTGTCGGGCGATTCCTTTATCGCCCTAGCTCAGGCGGCGAATGTCACCTCGCGGCTCAAACTGCAGACTGGCGTGACCAATTCGATCACGCGCAATGCGGCGGCCGTCGCCTGCGCCATTGCTACTGTGCAGTCGATTTCACGCGGCCGCGCCGTTTGCGGGATCGGAAGGGGTGACTCGGCGCTGGCGCATCTAGGCCGCGCACCCGCGAAGCTGGTGCAGTTCGAATGCTATATGCGGCACCTTCAGGCCTATCTCAGCGGTGAACATGTGCCCTTCGAAGAGATCAGCGATATCGCGCTAGAGGCTGCGTCGCCGATGTCGGAACTTCAGCTTGCCGAAGCCCCCACCGACAGCCACATCGGCTGGATCGCGGACACGCAAAAGGGCGACCGTAAGGTGCCGGTCGAGGTCGCTGCAAGCGGTCCGAAGGTGATTGCCATTGCCGCGCGGACAGCGGATCGTGTCGTATTCACCTTGGGCGCGTCGCCGGAAAGGTTGCGCTGGGGTATCGATCTGGTCCGCGCGGCGCGGACCGAAGCAGGCCTTGATCCCGATGCCATTCGGTACGGGGCCTACGTCAATTGCGGGTGTCATCCCGATATCGACACCGCTCGAAATCTCGTGCGAGGAGGTCTGACGGTCTATACGCGCTTCGGCGTAATGCATGGCAAGACGAGTGGCCCGCTGACAGAAAGCCAGAAGGATGTGATGCATAAGCTGCGCAACACTTACAACATGACACAGCATACCAAAGGCAATTCCGATCAGGCCGAGGTGTTAACACCTAACTTCATCGACGAGTACGCGATCGTGGGCACACCGGACCGAGTTATCGAACGACTACAGGCACTGGAGGCGATGGGTATCGAAAAGCTGATCCTCAGCGGGACGCGTTCCGGCGTCGACGCAGATACCGAAACGGCGCGCAAGCTGGTTGAAGCGAAAGTGCTGCCGCAATTTAAGACCAGTTAGCGCTCTAGGTGGCGGAAGCGCGGATCCGGAAGTCGTTCTTGCCGGAGCGGTCGACCCCGCGCATCAGGAAGACGGAATGGTGCGCCAGGTTGTTGCCCCGCCGTTTTTCGTACATCGCTTGCGCGACATCTCGGTCGTAGACAGACGTGGTCGGCATAAGACGCAAGGTCATGCCGCGCCGGGGCTTGTCCGAACGGTTGACTGCTGATCCATGAGCCAGAAACACGTCGTGCAGCGAAATCTGACCGGCTTCGAGCACGAGATTTTCCGCCGCGGCCTCGTCGAACTCGCCTGGTAGCAGTTCCTGCTGCAAAGTCAGTGACGGATCGTTTTTCTGCTCGTGCTTCATCAGCCGCTTGTCTTTGTGCGATCCCGGAATGAATTTCAGGCAGCCATTCTCCGTTGTCGCGTCGTCCACGGCGATCCACACCGTACAGGTCGCCAACGGGTTTACCGGCCAATACTCGCCGTCCTGGTGAAAGGGCGTCTTCTTGCCGTTCACCGCCGGTTTGGCGAAGAAGCTCATATTCCACAGCGCGATATCCGGACCGATCAACTGTTCGACCATGTCCAGGATAGCGTCGTTGCGGGCGTAGTTAAGGAACGCCATGTCGTGCGTCAGCAGCGCTGAGCAATTGTCACGGAAGGCCGGATTCGCTGCCAGAAGCCGGTCATGGTCGCGCCGGATCGACTCGAGTGTTTCTTCGGGTAGGCGGAAATGCGGCACGACGAGGCCCTTCTCGCGGTATTGGGCAATTTGATCCGGTGTCAGCATGGCGTTTCTCTCCCTATAATGGGCTCAAACCTAACGCGGGACGGCCTACGAGTAAGCGGCTGTGCCGATTAAATCAAGGACTGGAACTGGAGCAGAGCCATGAGAAAAGGCTATTTCATCGCCCATCTCGACGTCACCGATCCCGACAGCTACACACCATACAGGGATAAGGCGCCCGCGACCGTCACTCAGTACGGCGGCACCTATCTGACTCGCGGGGGTGATTCCGAAACCATGGAAGGCGATGCGCTGCCGTCGCGAACGGTCGTGTTGGAATTCCCCAGCGTCAAAGCGGCCAAAGCGTGGTACAATTCATCGGAATACCAGGAGATCATCGGTATCCGGCACGCCAACGCGACGGGTTTTGCCCAAATTGTCGAGGGCGCGGACTAGTTGTAACGCCGTGCCGATGTCCCATATTGTTGGGATTGGCGTCTCAACCGGAAGGCGGGAGTGACAGGATGAGCGATAAGACTGAACGGGCCGTTCTGGCGGGGGGTTGTTTCTGGGGCATGGAGGATCTGATCCGCAAGCTGCCCGGCGTAATTTTGACGCGTGTAGGCTATACAGGCGGCGATGTGCCAAACGCGACATACCGCAATCACGGCATGCATGCGGAAGGCATCGAGATCATCTTCGATCCGGACAAGATCAGTTTCCGGTTGCTGTTGGAGTTCTTCTTCCAAATCCACGATCCGTCCACGCTCAATCGACAGGGCAATGATATGGGGCCGTCCTATCGCTCCGGGATCTACTATATCGACGCTGCGCAGAAGGCGGAGGCCGAGCGTATGATCGCTGATGTAAATGCGTCGGGTCTTTGGCCTGGCAAGGTCGTGACCGAAGTCAAGGAAGTTGGCGATTTTTGGGAAGCGGAACCGGAGCATCAGGACTACCTGTTACGCTATCCAAATGGCTATACGTGCCACTATGTCCGTCCTAACTGGAAATTACCGCAACGCGCCGACGCGGCCGACTAGCGTTCATTGACCGCAACGAAAGAGCGGGTTGGCTTCGGTGGTGGCTGCCACTGGTGCACAGAAGCGGTCTTTCAGGCGTTGCGCGGTGTTCATCATGTCGCCCAAGGGTTCCTCCGATCGACGCCGCCGCATAATAGTTGGTCAGAAGCGGTCGAGGTCAGGTTCGATCCAGACGTAATTACTCTCGATACGCTGGTCGAAATCCATCTAAGTACTCATGCGAGCACGTCGGCGCACAAGATGCGTGGCAAATATCGCAGCGCTGTCTACGCCTTCGACAAAGATCAGTTCGACACATTGCGCGAAATTTTGCGGGCGCAGCAGCCCGAGTTTGATGCGCTGCTGCAGACACGGGCTTTGACGCATGCGGATTTTCGTCTGTCCGAACTGCGTTTTCAGAATTATTTCACGACCAACCCTGATCGTCCTTTCTGCCGAACCTATATCGATCCGAAGTTGCGTATGTTGCGCGAGCGGTTTTCGGAGTTCGCGCCCGTCCGTTCCGAGGCCAGGTGAAATGCGCTAAGCTGGGGGAGAGGAGGACTTTCCGTGACCGAATACACCGAAGACGCCGTAAAAGCTGAACTTCGCGCTTGGCTAGAGGAAAACTGGGACCCCAATCTTGGCCTGTTTGTGTGGCGCGATCGCCTTGCGGAGTCCGGATGGGGTGCACCCCATTGGCCGAAGGAATGGTACGGACGCGATCTTCCCGTAGCCATGAATTCGGTTGTGGAGGCCACACTCAAGGAGTTTGGGACCCCGCTAACCGCGAAAAAAGGGGCGGCGATCCTCGCCGGAGCTACCATGATCGCGCACGGTACCGACCTGCATCGCGAAAAATTTCTCAAACGGAGCCTGACCGGTGAGGACACCTGGTGCCAACTCTTCAGTGAACCCGGTAGTGGCTCCGACCTGGCCGGCGCGACCACGCGTGCCGAGTTCAAGGGAAACCGATGGGTCGTAAACGGACAGAAGGTGTGGACGACAAGCGCACATCTAGCCGATTACGGTATCTTGCTGGCGCGCACCGACTGGGACGTACCTAAGCATAAGGGCCTCAGCTATTTCATACTCAACATGCGGCAACCGGGAGTCGAAGTGGTGCCGCTGAAGCAGATGAACGGGCATGCTTCTTTCAACCAGGTCTTCTTTACCGATGCGGAGATTGAGCCGGAGTTCATGGTCGGCGAACTCGGCGATGGTTGGAAAATTGCAACTACGACGTTGATGCATGAGCGGCGCGGTGCGGACTCGATGAAACGTAATGTCCAGGTCACGGACCGGCCGGAGCGTATCTACCGCGAAGAGGCGGAGGAGATCGCTACGGCGCTGGCGCCCTACACCTGGTATCCGCAGCGCGCTGGCCGTGTGGATCTAGTCTTCGAACGCGCCAGGGAGACGGGCAAGAACACCAACTCAGCGGTGCGGCAGGAAATCGCCAAGTTAATGATCATGGCCAAATCCGCCGAATGGACGGCGCAACGGGCCCGCACCGCGCAAGATATGGGACGCGAACCGGGGCCGGAGGGATCGATCGGCAAGCTGGTGAACAGTGAGATCGCCCGGGCGGCGAGCAATGTCCATACGATGATCAGCGGCGCCGACGCCATGCTGTCCGGCGAAGACAGCCCCCGCGTCGGCCTGATTGCGGAGATTTTGGTATCGACACCTGCGAACTCCATTGCCGGCGGCACCGACGAGATTCAAAAGAACATCATCTCCGAGCGAGTGCTAAAAATGCCGAAAGAGATACGCGTCGACGCGGACAAACCGTTCCGCGACGTGCCGCGCAACACCGTTTCAACCGATCGATAAAGGAGCTTCCACGTGCGCCGGATTCATATCGCACTCGCTGTTGCCAATGTCGCCGAAACCGTGCCTGATTATTCCGCCCGTATAGGCCAGGAACCGACCGTCGTGGTCACGGGAAAATACGCCATGTGGCGGACCGATCAGATGAATTTTTCGATCAACGAGATCCCGGACCACGCTGGCCAGCTTCGCCATATGGGGTTCGAAGATGACGCTGCCGAGGGATTTTCCTCTGACATCGATGTTAACGGCATCATGTGGGAACTGTTCTCGCCCGAGGCGCAGGACGACAAGATTGTTGAAATGTACGGGACGCCTGAGGGGGGCTAGCGACTGACTACCGCGGCTTCGCTGGCCAGTACTTTTCTCGCAGTTTGTGTTTGTACAGTTTGCCTGTGGGGAGGCGCGGTAGCGCGTCCGTGAAGTCAAGCGAGCGGGGCACCATGTAGCTCGCGACCTTTTCGCGTATGAAGCCGATCAATTCTTCGGCAACCTCTCCCGACTCAGGGATGCCGGGTTCCAACTGCACGACAGCTTTCACTTCTTCACCGAACTCTTCGTTTGGCACGCCGATGACCGCCGCGTCGGTTACGCTAGGATGCAGAACTAGAGCGTCTTCGATCGCCTGAGGATAAATGTTTACGCCGCCGGAAATGATCATGAAGCTCTTGCGGTCGGTCAGATATAGGTAGCCGTCTTCATCGACATATCCGACATCCCCCAGGGTCGACCAGCTAGGATGCTGCGGGTTCTGCGCCTCTCGGGTCTTATCCGGATCATTGTGGTAGTGGAATGGCATATCCGGCTGCTCGAAATAAATGATGCCCTCCTCACGCGGCGCCACTTCGTTGCCATCTTCGTCGCATATGTGCAGCACGCCCATGCTGGCCTTGCCAACGGAGCCGGGCCGCTTGAGCCACTCCTGTGAGTTGATACGTGTTGAGCCGTTCGATTCTGAACCGGCGTAATATTCGTGCAGGATTGGTCCCCACCAGTCGATGACCTGACGCTTGATCTCGACCGGGCAGGGAGCGGCGGCGTGGATTGCGACCTGATGGCTCGACAGGTCATAGGCGGTTTGAACGTCGTTGGGCAGCTTCAGCATCCGGATAAACATGGTTGGAACCCACTGGCTGTGGGTCACTCGATAATCTTGGATATGGCGAAGCGCCAGTTCTGCATCGAACCGCGGCATCATCACGACTGTGCCGCCAAGGCTCAGCACACCGACGCTATAGGCGAGCGGGGCTGCGTGGTAGATTGGCGCCGGTGAGAGGTAGATCGTATCTCCGTCGATACCGTAATCACGCAGCCGCTCGATATGTGACAGGCCTTCCGAGATGTCAGCGGGAACAGGTGTCCGCAAAATGCCCTTCGGCCGTCCGGTAGTCCCGGAGCTATATAGCATCATCTGGCCGCGCGGTTCGTTCGCCAACGGCGTAGTAGGGCATTGCGTCAACGCGACGTCCAGTTCCTGGTAGCCGGAGCAAAGGCCATCCACAACCAAACGAACTGGACAATCTGAAATCTGGTCCACCAACGCTTCTGCCGTCTCGCGCATATAAGCTGAGGTAAACAAAGCCTTGGCGCCGGAATCTTTTACCACATAAGCAGCTTCGTCGGATGTGAAATACCGATTGATCGGCGTAAATATCAGGCCGGAGCGCAGGGCGGCCCAGAAGATTTCGAAATAACGAAGATTATTTTCCATCAGGATCGCGACATGGTCGCCGGGCCTAAAACCGCGAGCGTGCAGAAGTTGCGCAATGCGGTTGGAGCGTTCGTCCATCGCCTTGTGTGTAACCTGTTGATCGGTGCCGGCGATGATGACGGCGGGCTGGTCGGGCCGCGAGAGGGCGTGTGCGCCGGGGTGATACATGGGATCGGATGCTTCGTTTGTGAGCCGGGTGCAGTCTTAGCGAAGACTTACCACAGCGCATCGAGTTGGCTCAAAGTGATGCCCTGTTGTCGGCAGCAGCGAGGGGCTATCGTCGACTGAACTCGACCTGATTTTTGGAGTTCCGCATGACCAAACTATCGACCTTGAGCCGATCGATCGAAGATAGGGTCGCACTGATCACAGGCGCGGCGAATGGCATGGGCCGGGCGACTGCGCATCTGTTCGCGGACGAGGGCGCGCAGGTTGCCGTGGTGGATGTAGACGCGGACGGTGTGGAACGGGTGGCCAAGGAGATCACCGGCGCAGGCGGCACCGCGCACGGCTGGATGCTCGATCTGCGGGACGCGGACGCAATCCGGCAGGTGATCGAGGCTGTGGCCGCGCAATTCGGCGGCCTCGATATCCTGATCAACAATGCCGGTGTCAGCCAGCATGTTCAGATCGACGATGAAGACTATGAGGCGGTCTGGGACCGGCTGCAAGATGTGCTACTCCGAGCGCATACTCGAACGATCCGGGCGGCCCTGCCATTTTTGCGCAAGAGCGATGGCGGGCGCATCGTCAATATCGCTTCGACCGAAGGACTTGGCGCAATACCGCACACGAGCCCCTACACGGCGGCGAAGCACGGCGTAATCGGCTTGACCCGTTCGATGGCCGTGGAGCTCGGGCGAGAGGGGATCACCGTAAATTGTATCTGTCCGGGCCCGATCCGCACGAACATGACCGCGGCGATCCCGGAAGATCACAAGACGATATTCGCCAAACGCCGCGTTCCCCTGCGCCGCTATGCCGAACCGGAGGAAGTGGCACACGGGACGCTCAGCCTCGTCCTACCGGCATCCGGATATATCAACGGTGTCGCCTTGCCAGTGGATGGCGGCATGACAATCAAAAACGCTTAAAAACTTGCGAAACCCTGCTGCGATAGGAAATGCTGTGGGCAACGTGACGAGGACACTCAGGTGACAGGACTTACCCCAGAACAGGTTCAACAATTTAAGCGCGATGGCTTTCTGTCGCCCTTTCCGCTGCTCGACGAAACGGAACGGCAGCATGCTCTGGCCGGCTTGGCGCGGCTCGAAGGGCATCTGGGGATGCCGGTCAATGCGACCGACGATTTGAAATGGCGCACCATGCCCTACATCACCATGCCCTGGGCCCTGAAGCTGGCGACCGACCCGCGCATTCTCGACAAGGTCGAGGATTTAATGGGCCCGGACCTGCTGCTCTATACGGGCACCTTCTTCATCAAGGAAGCCGGAACAGAAACCTGGGCAGATTGGCATCAAGATTCGGCCTATCACGGCTATAAGCCAATTGAGGAGGTTGGCGCGTGGATCGCCCTTACCGACGCTACAGAGGAAGCAGGATGCATGGATGTGTTGCCTTATGAAGATGGGCCACGCTTGATGCACCATCAGGCCCATATCGTTGAGAACAGTGTTAATCGAGCAGGCCAACGCATCATCGAACCGCTCGACGATAGTAAGGCTGTCTCGATGCCCCTAAAGGCTGGTGAGTTTTCGTTTCATCACGGGCTTTGTCCGCACCGATCCGGACCAAACCGTGCCGGCCACCGCCGGATCGGCCTCGCCTTCAACTACATTCCAGCCTATGTGAAGCCGACCGGCAGCTTTGCCATGAGCATGATGTTGGTACGCGGCAAAGATCGCTGGAATCATTTTGGGACAGTCGAGCGCCCGGTCGCCGAATTCGACGAAAAAGCCATCGTCGAACATGAGCGAGTTGTTGGTCTTTACCGCGAGACATACCACGAGCAGGAGCCATTGCATGGCCCGCGTTTTGCTATGGAAATGCCCTAGGTGCGAGCGCTACTTTGCCGAAGTCGAAGTGATTTCGACAAGGACCCCCGGCTCCAGTTCAACGCCGCCGATGCAAGTGCGCGTGGGTCGTTCGAGGTCGCCAAGCCAGGCCTTCCACGCTTCATTCATGGCAGGCTTTAATTTGATGTCGGTCAGATAGATCGTTGCGCTAACCAGCTTCGACTTGTCACTGCCGCACGCAGCGAGGCGATCATCGATTTTGTCTAGTACTTCCTTTGTTTGCGCTGCAACGTCCTTCTCCCGATTGGTCGCGGTGATGCCGCAGAGATAGACTGTATCGCCGTGGGTGACCGCTTGGCTCAGGATATCCCCCGAGTCGAGATGTTGGATGGGCATTTAACTTCTCCTCAAGTTTATTTTGAGTGGAATTTTTGACTGCGAGATTTGGCGTCGGTCGATCTTCGCTAAATAATTGTTGCTCCATAAATTAGGGCCAATGGCTCTTTGCGTCATGCCTAATATAAGATGCATTGAACTTTTAGGAATGCTCGGTGGCGCCATTGATGACGCGAAATCTATTTCTAGGCGGTGTCGGCTAAATAAGTTAGGCGATGTTCTCGGAAGGACCCAACAAGTTGGTTCAGCCGCTGTTCATTTTCCTGTTTGCGGTTGCTTTTGCTGCCCAGGTGCCGTTGTCAATCGTGACCGTGCAACATCTGACGCCGTTTTGATGGGGTTAGTCAAACGCTTTGAAAACCCTACCCCAATCTTCGATAGCAGCTTCCTGGCCCGGAACGATTTGAACCGTGAACTGGCTATAGCCCGCATCGCGAAGATTTCCGATACGGTTTTTTAGCTCCGACTCCGTTGCAGTGAACGACGTGTCGCGGATAAGTTCCGCGGTGACATATTGCTGTTCTTCTGGTTTTACGAACATAAGGTGGCCTCGATGGTTTTCGAGGTATTTCGCATCTGCCGGTTCATAACGCATCGCT
>Ga0114933_10002721_pt1 | contig 17905 bp, 18 predicted proteins | sample 4SBtaG_FD_89691 | JGI IMG/M metagenome (GOLD analysis project Ga0114933, IMG submission 89691) | Deep subsurface microbial communities from Kolumbo volcano to uncover new lineages of life (NeLLi) - 4SBTROV12_W25 metaG | ecosystem: Environmental > Aquatic > Marine > Volcanic | place: Kolumbo... | reverse complement strand
TTTGTTTTTGTTCCTCAGTTCCCCCAATAAGAAGTAGTTCAGAAGAAATGTCAGTTCGCGTTCCAAGTGAACCTATACCTATGTAACCTCTGGCAAGTTCTTCAGTTACAATACACATTGCAAGCTTACTCATACCGAGGCCTCCATACTCCTCAGGAATAGTTAGACCAAAAATTCCAAGTTCTGACATTTTTTCAATTACAGACATTGGAATTAACTCATCTTTTAAGTGCCACTCATGCGCGTATGGAGTTACATGCTCATCTACAAATTTATTAAATTGATCTCTAATCATTGAGGAAGTTTCATCTAGTCCTAAACTTCCAAAGTTATTACTTGATAAACTTTCTCGAATTATATTTGCAAGTTTTAATCTATCTTTGGTTTCATTTCCGTTTAATATTAAGTCATTGAAACTGTTATTATCAATTTCTTTGAATAAACCATTTTTTAGTCCTAAATCTTGAGGACGTATGGCTTCTAATTGTGACATTGGAATACCAGTTTTAATTTGATATAGATATTCAGAGAAAATTATTTGTAATATTAATTTTTCGTATTCAGTAAAACGATTTTCAGATTCAAGATTTGTTGCCCAGTTAAGCATTTCACGAAGCGTCTCTTTATAAGTTGCAATCCATGCTAAACCATGAGCAGCATGCTGCTCTTGATTTAAATGGTCTTTTGAGACCTTTCCATCGACAAGAACGAGTTTACTAACCTGCTCCTTTGCTACATTATAATATGCATCGACAGTTTGTTGAGCTTCTTGACACTTCGCGATTATATTATCCATATTAGTTAAGTGATTTTAATCCTTCCTTCGCGGCACCAACTAGAACAGCCATATTGCCTGCTTTATGTTCGTTATTCATCATTTTTTCATGTGCATCAGGAATACCATCCCAACTAAACACCTCAGAAACGCAGGGATCAATCACTCCATCACTTACAAGTTGGTTAGCTGCACTAGCCTGTTTTGAATTACCAAAATGAGAACCCTGAAGTCTTTTACTGTGCATCCATAGGTATCTTGCATCTAATGTTAGATTGTAACCAGTTGTTCCAGCACAAATCACAACCATCCCACCTCTTTTAACAACAAACATTGAGACTGGAACAGTTGACTCTCCTGGGTGTTCAAAAACCATATCAACGTTTTTGCCTTTACCGGTAAATTCCCATAATGCCTTTCCAAATTTTCTTACTTCTTTCATGTAATTATTGTAAGCATCTTCGTCATCTATATCTGGATGTTCTCCCCAACAGTTAAAGTCTTTTCTATTTAGAACTCCAACTGCACCTAGTTTTTTTACATATTCAGCTTTGGAATTATCAGAAATAACACCAATAGGTTTGGCACCAACGGTTTTTGCTAATTGAACTGCAAAACTGCCTAGTCCACCTGATGCGCCCCATACTAAAACATATTCACCTGGCTTTAATTCATTTCCTGAGTGACCAAAAAGCATTCTGTAAGCTGTAACTAGAGTTAAATTATAACATCCACTTTCTTCCCAAGTAAGTTGTGAAGGTTTTTTCATTAATTGATGAGCTTGAACAGATGTAAATTGAGCAAAAGTACCATCAGCAGTTTCATATCCAAATACTTTATTTGTTTCAGATAACATGGGTTCTCCACCGTTTACTTCTACATCTTCATGATCCCAAGTCATAGCATGAATTACAACTTCATCACCAACCTTCCATCTCTTAACATCCGAACCAACTTTCCAAACGATTCCAGAAGCATCAGATCCAGCAATATGATAATCTTTCTTTGTAACATCTAGGACAGATATTGGTTTACCAAGACCAGCCCAAACACCATTATAGTTAACACCAGCTGCCATTACAAAAACAAGAACTTCACTTGGACCAATTTCTGGAATATCGAATTCTTCCTCAACAAAAGATTGAAGAGGATTGCCGTGTCTATCTTTTCTTATGACCCATGCATGCATTTTTTTTGGAATATGTCCTAATGGAGGTATTTCACCAATCGCGTAAATATCTTTTTCTTCAGTCGTCATATTTTCTCCCGTGTAGTATGATGTTATATAGCTCTAAACTTAGCTTTTGCGAGGTTTATAGCCAAATAAATTAGATTAGTATATACATTTTAATTAAAACAAATTATTAAAAATTAATAATTTTTATTGAAATATATGGATAAACCTTGGTTAATTAGAACTTATGCAGGACATTCAACTGCCAAAAAGTCAAACGAACTGTACCTGAAAAATCTCTCAAAAGGTCAAACAGGCTTATCAATAGCTTTTGATTTGCCTACTCAAACTGGATACGACAGTGATCATATTTTGGCATCTGGAGAGGTTGGTAAAGTAGGCGTTCCTATCAGTCACATTGGAGACATGAGAGTCTTATTTGATAAAATTCCTCTTGATCAAATGAATACCTCTATGACTATAAATGCAACAGCGGCATGGTTGTTAAGTCTTTATATTGCTCTGGCAGATGAGCAAGGTATTGAACGAAATAAACTTCAAGGAACAACACAAAATGATATAATTAAAGAGTATCTATCAAGAGGTACTCATGTATTTCCTCCAGCTCCTAGTCTTAGATTAATTTCAGATATGATTACCTATACTTATAAAGAACTCCCAAAATGGAATCCTGTAAATATTTGTTCTTATCATTTGCAGGAAGTAGGGGCAAAACCTGTACAAGAGCTGGCCTTTGCTCTGAGCACTGCTGTTGCTTATTTGGATCGTGTTAAAGAAGCCGATGTCTTAAGCTCAGATGAATTTGAAAATGTAGTGGGTCGAATAAGTTTTTTTGTTAATTCAGGAATCAAATTCATTACAGAAATGTGTAAGATGAGAGCATTTGTAGATCTCTGGGATGAAATTACAAAAGAGAGATATGGTGTACAAAATCCAAAGAATAGAAGGTTTAGATATGGCGTTCAAGTCAATAGCCTAGGCTTAACCGAGCAGCAGCCTGAAAATAACGTTTATAGAATACTTATTGAGATGATGGCAGTAGTACTATCAAAAGATGCTAGAGCTCGGGCTGTTCAACTTCCTGCATGGAATGAGGCTTTAGGATTACCACGTCCATGGGATCAACAGTGGTCATTAAGATTACAACAGATACTTGCTTTTGAAACTGACCTCTTAGAATTTGAAGACTTATTTAATGGATCAAAAGTAATTGATGAAAAAGTTATGGAAATGAAAACTGAAGCAAAAAAAGAATTTGATTACATCCAATCGATTGGAGGTGCTGTTGTTGGAATTGAAAATAGTTATTTAAAACAGCAACTTGTAAACTCAAATAAAGAAAGAATTCAAAATATTAATGATGGTAAGCAGGTCGTTGTAGGAGTAAACAAGTTTACTGAGACAGAATCATCACCATTAACTGCAAATGATAGTGGCATAGAAACAATTGATTCTTCTGTTGAAGCAGAGCAGATTAAATCTCTAAACGAATGGAGAGATGCAAGAGATAGTAATGCAGTTAAAGAAGCTTTACTAAAATTAAAAGAAGCCGCAGAAACAGATCAAAATATAATGGAGGCTTCAATAAATGCAGCTAAAGTTGGAGTTACGACTGGTGAGTGGACGGATACCCTTAGAGGTATTTATGGTGAGTTTAGAGCTCCAACAGGAATAAATCAGAATATAAAAACAGTCACTAATGGTGATTATTCTTCAATTATTAAGAGAGTAGATACTATCTCAAAAAAAATTGGAAGACGTATTAAGTTTTTAGTTGGAAAACCTGGTCTTGATGGTCACTCTAGTGGAGCTGAGCAAATAGCCGTGAGCGCAAGTGACTGTGGAATGGATGTGCTATACGAAGGAATTCGATTAACTCCGGAACAAATTGTAAAATCATCAGTTGAAGAAGATGTCCATATTATTGGTCTATCTATATTATCTGGTTCACATATTCAACTTGTTGCAGAAATAATGAAGGAACTTAAAAAGAATAACATTAATAATATTCCTGTTATTGTAGGAGGAATCATTCCTGTTGAAGATGAGAAAATACTTTTACAGAATGGAGTTAAGGCGGTTTATACTCCAAAAAATTATCAGATGTCTGATATCATGAGCGATATTGTCTCAATTGTAGAGAAAGAAATATAATCATGACTGTAATTGATGGACCTTCTATTCATCCATTAAGTGGAAACAAAGCAAAACAACTGGTCATTTTTTGTCATGGGTATGGTGCTGACGGCAATGATTTAATTGGCCTTGCAAATTATTTTCAACAAACTTTACCAGATGCTTATTTTATTTCACCAAATGCTCCTGAAGTATGTCCAATGAATCCAATGGGCTATCAGTGGTTTGATTTTACCTCAAATGATCCAGATTTAATTTGGAAAAAAGTGAACGATGCAGGAGAAATACTAAACAATTTTATTGATAATAAATTAAATGAACTCAACTTAACAAATGATGATTTATCCTTAGTCGGCTTTAGTCAAGGCACAATGATGTCACTTCATGTTGGATTAAGACGAAATACAGCAATGAGTTCTATCGTTGGCTTTTCTGGTAGATTGATTAGAGAAGATACTTTATCAGATGAAATGAAATCAAAACCACCTGTATATTTAATTCATGGCGATCAAGATCCAATGGTTCCTTATAGTGATACAATTAATGCTGCAAAAATACTGAAAGATTTAGATGTTGATGTTCAATCACATATTTCGCCTAATACCTCTCATTCAATTGCACAGGATGGATTGGAAATTGCCATAAAGTTTCTATCATCAAACTTTTCACAGAATAAATAATTCATAAATATTTAATTTTGATTTTTCTGGGTTGATACATATATTATTTTATATGAATTCATTTATGCCTCTAGAACAATGTCCAGCATTAGTTTTGAATTCAGATTTTCGTCCTCTTTCACATTATCCGCTGTCATTGTGGTCTTGGCAGGATAGTATAAAAGCTGTAATCCTTGATCGAGTTAATATTGTCGCTAATTATTCAAGACAAATTAGAAGCCCGAGTTTTGAGATGTATGTTCCAAGTGTAATAAGCTTAAAAAATTACATAAAGCCCAACCGTAATCCAATATTTTCAAGATTTAATGTTTTTTTGAGAGATAAATTTCAATGTCAATACTGTGGGTCTAATAAGGATTTAACATTTGATCATTTAATTCCAAGATCAAATGGCGGTGAAACAACTTGGGAAAATATTGTTACTGCTTGCTCTTGTTGTAATGTCAAGAAAGGTGGCAAAAGCTTATCTAAATCAGGCATGAAACCATATAATTTGCCAAAGATACCTTCTATGAGTGATTTAGATAAATGTGGCAGATCTTTTCCTCCTAACTTCTTACATGAAAGTTGGATGGATTTTTTATATTGTTATATTCAATTAGATAAGTGAAAGTTAAGTATTAGTTTTTTTTAAGTTCTCTCTGCAAGGAAAATAGCTGCTTCAGTAGTCTTATTTATCAATTTTTTTAAAATTGGATGACTCTTGTCGCTATTTTTATTTCCAGTTTCTTTGTGGTGAGCCTCATCATTTCTAAATTTTGAAATTTTTTTTTGAAGATCAGTGTCAATTTTATCAAGTTGATCAATTTGTTTGCTATAATGTTGTTCAATTATTTCCTCAACTGCTTCAGTGCAAACATACGCTGCTTTTGGACCAATAAGAGCTGTGCTGACCCCCATAGCAAAAGCACCAATATCAAATAATGGAGCCAATTTACTTGGTTTAATATTTTTCTCTTTTGCAAGTTTATTGAAATAATCAAGATGTTCTTTTTCTTCTTGAGCCATTTCAGAAAAAATTTCATATTCTTTTTTATTATTAAATAATTTGAATACAAACTTTTGACCGTTGTAAATTCTTTGAGCTCCTATCTCTCCAGCTTGATTAACTCGAACTATTCTTTCTATAATCTTATCTTTTGCGAACATTTTTTATAACAGATATGAAATTTAACATTAACAGTATAGACATAGTAATTAAATTTAATTCTGCAAGAGAAATCATATTAAAAATAATAGTTGGTTCATCACAACGAATGAGTGGTGTGTTCTGAATTATTGTTAACAAGTCTTTTGTATTTGAAGTTTCTACAATTGTTGAACAGGCACTATTTCCAACAAAAATTCCTCTTTCAATTCCTACATGATAAACCGTATATATAGTTCCTACTAAAATAGTAAGACAAGAAGAAATTAATAGAAAAAAATTGACTTTTAAATTCCTACTCTTGTATATGAAAAATAAACTTAAAAAAATTAGGATATAATAGGGATATCTTTCTTTGATACACATATCACAAGGAGGTAAATTAAAATTGTACTGTAAAACAAGAACGACAAAAATAACGATTACTGAAATAATAAAATTAATGAGGAATATATTTCTGAAATTTAGTTTCATTTTAAGAAAATAATAATAAATGTTAAAAAAATTAGAAATAAAATTAAATATGTATTTAAACGGTTTTCAAATGATTTCATAATATCTTCTCCAAACTTCCAAATAATATAACCAATTAAAAAAAATCTAACAGATCTTGATATGATACTTGCAGTTATAAAAATAAGAAAATTAATTCCAATAAATCCACTTGAAAGTGTTACAATCTTGAAAGGAACTGGCGTAAATCCTCCAATAAATACATATATAAAACCAAATTCTGAGACTTGATCCGAGAAGTTTGAGAAGGCCTCATTTAAGTCGTAGAGATTTAGTATGTACATTCCAATACTTTCAAATAAATACATTCCTATAAAGTATGCTGCCATTGCACCGAACAAGGACCCTAATAGAGCGAACCAAGCTATTTTAAAAATTCTATCTCTATCTGATGCCATCATAGGAATCATAAAAACTTCTTGAGGAAAAGGAAAAATAATCGACTCCAAAAAACAAAGTATAAATATAAAGGGATAAGCCAGTCTACTCTTTGTAAACCTTGAAGACTTTTCAAGTAAATATTTTTTTAAGCTAAAATAGAAATTTCTGATCATAAGAAAGAATATTTATAATATATATTAGCACAGTATTTAATTTTAAACTTTTATTTATGACAAAAGTGTTGTCTATTGAGTGATATAAAATGGGGATATGGCGGAATTGGTAGACGCGCCAGACTCAAAATCTGGTGCCTTCGGGCGTTCCGGTTCGACTCCGGATATCCCTACCAAGAATAAGTATGAAAAGAAAAACTGAGAAAAAAATTAATATTAAAGAATTAGAGTACATAGATCCCATAGAGGTCTTTAAACGACTTCAGGATTATAATGATCTTATTTTTTTTGATAGTGCCAGTAAAAGTGAAAAAAATAACAGATATTCATATATTGCTCTTGATCCAGTTCATTCATACAAAGTTTTTAAACAAGGAAGAAAAAGTATTTTTGACAAAAAGACAGAGACAGAAATTAAAAAAATATATAAAAAACTATCATTTAAAAAAAAGAATGGATATCCAAGTTTCCAATGTGGATTTGCAGGATACATTACATACGACCAATGTCTTAGTGTTGAAAATATAAAATCAATTAGTAAATCTTCAAATCAAGAAACAAAATTGTATTTAGGACTCTTTGATATTGTAATTGCTTTTGATTTGAAATTGAAAAAAGCATTTATCTTTTCATATGATTTTGATCATTATTTAAAAATAAAAGATAAAAATACTCATCAATTTAGAAGAGAAAAAATAATTAATCTCTATAAAATTTCTAGAATAAGTAACAGCAAAAAGGATCAAAAAGAATTCAATTGGGTGCCTGAAATTTCTAAAAAACAATACATTATTAAGGTTAAGAAATTGCTGAATTATATTAAATCAGGAGATATTTTTCAGGTAAATTTCACTCAACGATTTAAAGCAAGTATTCCAAAAAACTTTTCATCAATCGAAATGTATTTAAATTATCGAGAGAGAACAAATACTCCATTTTCAGCTTTTATTAAACATAATTCGAAACACATTTTGTCTTATTCTCCTGAGCGGTTCTTAAGAGTTAATGAAACTAACGTCTTAACATCGCCCATAAAAGGAACAATTAAAAGAGGGGAAGATCTTGATAAAGATCTTTTATTGAAGAATAAGTTATTAAATAGTTCAAAAGATTTAGCTGAAAATCTTATGATTGTTGATGTATTAAGAAATGATATTTCAAGAGTGTGTGATTATGGTTCTGTGAAAGTTAGTAAATTAGCAAAACTAGAAAGTTATCAAAATGTACATCATTTAGTTTCATCAATTGAAGGCAAATTATCGAAATATAAAGATATTTTTGATTTATTGAATGCAACTTTGCCTGGGGGCTCAATAACAGGTGCTCCAAAAGTAAGAGCAATGGAAATTATTTCTGAGTTAGAAAAGAGTAATCGTGGTGTTTATTGTGGAACTATAGGATATATGTCCTTTTCAGGATATAGTGACTTTAATATACCAATTAGAACCATCACAATAGAAAATGATCAAGCGTTTCTTAATTCAGGAGGTGGCATAGTTGCTGACTCATTACCTCTTAAGGAATTCTCTGAATTGATGAGTAAAGTAAGCAACTTATTTCCAAAAAAGAAAAAAAGAAAACATATTCAAAGTGGACAAAAATTAGAAATATGATTGTTTATTTTAATGGTAAATACATAGATGAGAACAAAGTTTCGCTTAGCATTAAAGATAGAGGTTTTCTTCTTGGGGATGGTGTATTTGAAACAATTTTGTATAAAAATAAAAAATTAATTTTTTTTGATTTACATACTAAGAGACTAAAAAAATCACTCAAAAGAATTTTTATAAATTTTAATGAATCTAAAAGTAGTCTTAGTAATAAAATAAATAATTTAATTAAACGTAATAATTTAGAAAATGATAATCTTTCCATTAGAATTACAATCACACGTGGTAATTCTGAAAGGGGTATAGATATTTTACCAAATTCAAATGCCTTTTTATTGATTACATCATCAAAAATTAAAAATAATTTGAGGATGAAACCTCTCAAACTCTGTATTTCAAATATATTAAGAAGTGAAACATCTATCACTTCAAAATACAAAACGACAAATTATTTAGATAATATAGTTGCTAAACATGAAGCAATTAAAAGTAAATTTGATGATGCTTTATTTATAAATACTAAAAATAATATTTGCTGCTCTTCAACATCTAATTTCTTCTATCGTGAAGATAAAAGAATATTTACACCTCCTATTGAAGACGGAGTTTTAGATGGAACAATTAGAGAAATTCTAATTGCTAAAAGAAAAGTTGCCGTTAAATCAATAAAATTGAGTAATCTTAAAAATTGTAAAGAAGTCTTTATTACCAATAGCTTATTTGGTATAAGACCAGTTGAAAAAATCGAAAAATTTAATTTCAATATTGGTCAAGATACATATGATATTGATAAATTTTTGTCTAATTTGGGGATGTAAACGTAATTATAATGTTTAGTACTATTGCTCGAGAATATAAGTATATTCGTTTCTTTGTTAAGTTACTTGGACGTTCCAAAAAGCTTGATAAGAATAAATCGCTGACTGTTCCAGATATGATAGAGGAGTCAATTGATAAATTTCCAAATAATATTGCAATTGAGTTTGAGGATAAGTCATATACCTATTTAGATTTAGATAAAGAGTCAAATCAGGTTGCCAATTGGGCTATAAAAAAAGGCTACAAAACAGGAGATGTTGTAGCATTATTAATGGAAAATAAGCCTGAATTTATTTTTATATGGCTTGGTTTATCAAAGCTAGGAATTACAATCGCTTGCTTGAATAATAATATTAAAAGTAAATCACTTGCTCATTGCATTCAAACTTCTAAAAGTAAAAGTTTAATTTTAAGCTCTGACCTAATTGATAATTACTCTTCAGCTGAAGATTTAATTGATGACCAACTTTCAGTTTATGTGAGTGGAGATAAAGTTCAAGGTTTTGAGAATATTGATGATGATAATGAAAAAAATACTAATCGTCCAAATTCATCTATAAGAAAGACTCTTACAAATAGTGAGTCATTATTTTATATCTATACTAGTGGTACTACTGGCCTTCCTAAGGCCTCAAATTTCAGCCACCAAAAATTTGCAGTAGGTTCAGGATTGCAAATGTTCTCTTTAAATATGAAATCAACTGATAAGACGTATCTAGTTCTCCCTCTTTATCACGCAACTGGAGGAGTTGTAGGGTTAGGTTCTACTTTATTTACTGGAGGTACAGTTGTTTTAAGAAAAAAATTTTCTGTTGAAAAATTTTGGGAAGATTGTGCAAAATATAAAGTTACAGTTATTACTTATATTGGTGAACTATTTAGATATCTTATATCAGCTCCAAAAAATGAATTTGAGAAGCAACATAATATAAGAGGTATGTACGGTAACGGTTTAAGACCCGATGTATGGAAAGTAGTACAAGATAGATTTGGAATTAATAACATAATTGAATTCTATGGAGCTTCAGAGGGAAATGTTTCATTGACAAATGTTGATAGTCGTTTTGGTTCAATAGGAAGAATTCCCCCATACGCAAAAAATGCTTTACCTACCAAAATAGTTAAATTTGATGTTGTAAATGAAAAGGTAGTGAGAAATGAGGATGGTTTTTGTATAGAATGTGAGAATGATGAAGCGGGAGAAGTGATTGGCCTTATCCCAAATGAAGATAAGTTTTCTGGTAAGTTTGAGGGATATACTGATAAAGAGGCAACAGAAAAGAAAATATTGAAAGATGTTTTTGAAAAAGGAGATCAATGGTTTTCTTCGGGAGATTTATTAAAGCGTGACAAGGATGGATATTATTACTTTGTCGATAGGATTGGAGATACATTTAGATGGAAGTCTGAAAATGTAGCAACGAGCGAAGTTAGTGAGGCAATTTCTACTTTTGCAGGCGTCAAAGAAGCAAATGTTTATGGAGTTTTAGTGCCAGGTGAAGATGGAAGAGCGGGCATGGCCTCGATAGTGCCTGGTGATGAATTCTCAATTAACGGCTTATATGAGCATCTTTCACAACATCTTCCAAAATATTCTATTCCAGTATTTATAAGAATATCAAAAGAAATTGAAGTAACAGGTACTTTTAAGTATAAAAAAACTGATTTAGTAAAAGACGGATTTGATCCATCAGTTGTAAAAGATCAAATGTATTATGCTTCGACAAGTGAAAATGATTATATTGATCTTGATGCGAATGCTTTTAAAAAGATCTCTGATCACGAACTGAAGCTATAATTTTAAAAGAAACACAATACTTGAAAAAAGAAATTCATTTAATATCTCCTAGAGGATTTTGTGCTGGCGTAACGAGAGCTATTGATGTTGTTAATATAGCATTAGAAAAGTATGGACCTCCCGTTTATGTCAAGCATGAGATAGTTCACAACAAGTCAGTTATAGAAGAGTTAAAACTGAAAGGAGCTGTATTTATTGAAGATATAAAAGATGTGCCACAAGGTGCTCCACTCATTTTTTCAGCACACGGAGTTTCAAAACTAGTTGTTAATGAGGCAAATGAGAAGAAGGCCATTACCATTGATGCTACTTGCCCTCTTGTAACTAAAGTTCATGTTCAAGCAAAAAAATTTAGTTCCCAAGGGTATCATATTTTCTTGATAGGTCATCGTAACCATCCTGAGGTTGAGGGAACTTTAGGTCAATTAGACTCTTCAGAAATCACACTTATTGAAAATACGAATGACGTTTCACTTTTAAAAACAAATTTTGAAAAAGTTGCTTTTGTTACACAAACCACCTTATCTGTCGATGATACAAAAGAAATAATTAATCAATTAAAGATCAAATTCCCAAAAATAGTATCCTCGGCAAAAGAAGATATTTGTTACGCGACCACAAATAGACAAAATGCGATCAAAAAATATGCAATTGGTTGTGACAAATTCATTGTAGTTGGATCAAGAAATTCATCAAATTCTAGTCGACTTGTTGATGTAGCAATTAATGCAGGTTGTTCAGATGCAGTTTTGTTAGACAGTAAAGACGAGTTAGATTTAGATCTTTATGAAAATGCAAAAGTTATAGGTATCTCTTCTGGCGCATCTGTTCCTGAAGATTTAGTTTTAGATATAGTAGAGAAATTTAAGAGCAAATATGATGTAGAAATTAAAAATTTTGAACTTCAGAAAGAAACAGTATCATTTAATCTTCCAAAAAATATAAGGAGATGAATGATATAACTCAACTTAATTGGGATTATCAGAATCCTCATTACCTAAAATTCATAGTTGAAAGCAAGCACATAGACATCTTAGGACATGTAAATAATAAAGTTTACTTAGATTGGAGTGAAATTGTAAGTTGGAGTCACTCTAAGTCATTGGGAATAACCCCTGAAATATATCTTAAATTAAAATGTGCCTGCGTTGTTGTAGAAAACAAAATTAAATATGTTGGTTCATTATTTGAAGATGATGAAATCGCAATATCTACTTGGATTACTAGAACAGATTCAAAAATAAGACTTAGTAGATTTTTTCAAATTATTAGGATATCTGACAATAAAACAATTTTTCGTTCTAATGTAAATTATGTGTGTATTAGCTTAGAAAATTTTAAACCAAAAAAAATGCCCCAATTATTTAGGGATTCTTATAAAGTTACTACATAATGCAGGTAAGCAAGGTTAATATTGATGATTTATCCATGATAAAAGTAATTAACGATGACGCAATACCAGCTGTAAACTCCGTATCTGACGAAGAATTTATTTGGTTTCATAAAAATTCGATCTATTTTAAAAAGGTAACGTTAAATGAAATTTTGGCTGGATTTTTATTAGTACTACCAATGAATATTCCTTATAAAAGTCTTAACTATAGCTGGTTTTCTGAGAAATATGATAATTTTGCTTATATAGATCGAATTGCAGTTAAAGAGGAATTTAAAAGCTCTGGTATAGGAACATTGCTATATACAGACTTAGAGAAATCGTTGCCGAAAGAGATAAAAATGATTGCGTGTGAGTATAATATCAAGCCACTAAATATGATTTCAGAAAATTTTCATCAAAAGATGGAATATAAAAATGTTGGAACCCAACTTACTGAAAATAATACAAAACAAGTTTCCTTGATGATGAAAGAAATAAATGTCTGAAAATATTTATGATGCAGTAATAATTGGAGCAGGGGTTATTGGTCTTGCAATATCAAGAAAATTAGCTCAAGAAGGAAAAGATGTTCTGATTATTGAAGAACAGGGGCAAATTGGATCTGTGACAAGTTCACGGAATAGTGGTGTTATTCACGCAGGTGTTTATTACGATAAGGATTCTTTAAAGGCTAAGTTTTGTCCTGATGGCAATAGAAGAATGTATGAGTATTGTGTATCAAGGTCTGTGCCACATTTAAATACTGGTAAATTTATTGTGGCTACATCCAATAATGAAATTGAAAAATTAGAAGTAATTTATGACCAAGCAAAAAGTGTAGGTGTTATAGACATTGAAAAAGTTTCAGGTAATCAGGTATCAAATGTAGAGCCTTTGGTTAAATGTATTGAAGGGTTATATGTTCCATCTTCAGGAATAGTAGATACATCAGCTTTAATGAGGTCCTATTTAGGAGATATTGAGGATAACGGAGGCATGGTAAGTTATAATACTTCTTTAAAATGCGCTGACCTTAGAGATAATTTATTTAAAATTATAGTAACTCAAAATAATGAAGAGATTGAGATTAACTCTCATATTTTAATAAACGCTTCTGGAATTTTTGCTGAAAAAGTAGCTAATAATTTTTTATTTTTAGATAAGTCAAATATTCCAAAAACATATTTTGCTAAAGGAAACTATTTTGAAACAGGAAAAAATCTTGGGATAAAGCATTTAATATACCCTGTGCCAAATGAGGCTAGTCTTGGTTTACACTTGGGCCTTGATATGGGCATGACTGTACGATTCGGACCAGATGTTGAATGGACTGATGAAATTAATTATACTGTTGATGCTGATAGAGAAGAAATGTTCTATAATGATATAATTAAATATATTCCCTCCATAGATCGTTCATTACTAAAACCAGGATATTCAGGAATCAGACCAAAACTTAAAAATCAAGGTGAGGGTAAAAGTGATTTTAAGATAGATTGTGTAAAACAACATGGAATAGATAATTTAATCAATCTTTTTGGAATGGAATCACCTGGTCTTACATCATCACTTGTAATAGCAGATTATGTGAGTGAGTTAGTTAATTAAGAAAAAAGGTCTATATCTGTGTTATTAGAAATATAGGACTTCATTTTCATCATTGCACTTTTTTCAATTTGCCTAACTCTTTCCTTTGAAATATTGAGCTTCATTCCTAAAGTTTCTAAGGTTTGAGAATCTTCTTCAAGATGTCTATTTTTTATAATTTGTATTTCACGATCATCAAGTATTTCAAGAGCGAGTGCAATTAGTTTCTTCTTAAATTCAACTTCATTTTTATTGAAAATCTTTTCATCAGGTCTTGCATCTTCATCCTCAATCAAACTTAAGAACTCTTCCTCACCATCATCACTTATTTTGTGGTTAAGTGAGCTATCATTTTGAGATAGGCGGTTGTCCATTTTTATTACATCTGAAGTCGAAATATCTAAACTTTGGGCAAGACCATGAGCAGTTTGGTAGTCAATGGTGCCATTTTCTGTACTTTTAATTTTTTGCTTTAATTTCCTTAAATTAAAAAACAAACTTTTTTGTTTTGAAGTTGATGCAATTCTTACAAGAGACCAATTTTTTAAGACAAAATCTTGTATTGCTGCTCTAATCCACCAACCAGCATATGTTGAGAATCTGACTTCTTTAGAAAGCTCAAATCTTTCAGCTGCTTTCATTAGGCCAATATTACCTTCTTGTATCAAATCACTTACGTTAAGGCCATAATTCTTGTATTTCATCGCAAACGCGATAACTAATCTGATATGAGATTGAGTGAGCTTATGTAAAGCCTTTTCATCCCTTTTTGTAAGCCATTTTTTAGCAAGCGTCTTTTCATCTTGTTCCTCTAAAAGAGGAATTGACATAGCTTGTTTAATAAAGCTTTTAGTATCATTTAAATCATCAAAATTTGTCATGCTAAAACAACTACAGATAAGTTTTAAATAATCCAATTAAAAGAAACAAAATACGACTTTAAAAATTGCCAATATGACATAGGTAATTAGAGTTGATATAAAAAAAACTAATAGATTCAATAAAATATGATTAAAAGCAAAAGCCCTGTCATTTATTGGTTACGCGAAGATTTCAGGATTTATGATAACTTGGCTTTAACTGAAGCAGCAAAAGATAATAAAAATTTGATTCTTGTTTATTTCAGTAATTATTTAGATAAACAGCCAGGATCAGCTGAGGAAGCCTGGATAAACAATAGTTTTTTGGAAATTACCAAAAGATATCGTGAAATTTATGGAATAAATGTTCAGTATTATGATGGTGACCCAATTCAATATTTAGAAAAATTACATAATCAATTTAGTGTTTCAGAAATATATATTAACGAAGTTTTTGATCCCAGAGCCAAAAAAAAAGATGCTAAAATCAAGAAGTATTTTGAAGGTCAGATTATATTTAAAACATATAACTCTCATCTTTTGTTTGATCCGGAAGAAATTAAAAATAATACAGGATCATATTTTAAGGTTTACACACCCTTTTGGAGAAATTGTTTATCAAAACTAACAGTTCGTAAACCTCTAAGACCTCCAAAAGAAATCAGTGTTTTTCAAGATAAATATTTAAAAGATACTCATAATCTGTCTTTGAATTATCCATTATGGACAAATAAATTATTTAAATACTTCACTCCAGGAGAAAATGCAGCAAGATTAAAACTAAAGGAGCTGGGTAATTTGATTAAAGGTTACTCAAGCAATCGAGATTTTCCAAATAAAGATTCAACCTCAAAGTTTTCAATGTATTTTGCACGAGGTGAATTATCAGTAAATGAGGTGATGTTTCATCTAATGAAGAATAAGGCAAAAATGAATAAAGAAGATTATATAAAATTTTCTTCTCAAATCGGATGGCGTGAATTTTCTTATAATATATTATATAATTTCCCTAACTTACCTCTAAGGAACTTTAATCAAAAGTTTGATAATTTTGAATGGGATACCAATAAAAAAAATTTTAATTTATGGAAATTAGGACAAACTGGTTTTCCAATAGTAGATGCTGGAATGAGAGAGCTTTACGAAACAGGTTATATGCATAATCGAGTTAGGATGATTACAGCATCTTTCTTGGTTAAAGATTTACTTATTGATTGGAGACTGGGAAGAAAATGGTTTGAAGAAACTCTTTTAGATCATGATATAGCTAATAACTCCGCAGGTTGGCAATGGGTCGCTGGCAGTGGTACAGATGCAGCTCCATACTTTAGAATTTTTAATCCTTCACTTCAAAGTGAACGATTTGATAAAGAAGGACATTATATTAGAAAATGGATTCCTGAACTGAAAGATTTACCAGCAAAGCTTATTCATTCTCCTTGGAAATCTCATGAATCAGATCTTAAAAAATATAATATAGAACTAGGAAAAACATATCCATATCCTATAATTGATCATAGTAAAGCAAGAGATAAAGCATTAATGCTTTACAAGAAATTAAAATGAAAAAAGAAATAATCAATTTTGAGGATTTTCTTAAGATTGATATGAGAGTTGGCACTATACTCGAGGTATCAATTAATAAAAAAGCAAGAAAACCAGCTTATATTTTAAAAATTGATTTTGGCTCAGAGATAGGAATTAAACAGAGTTCGGCGCAGATAACAAATTATTCAGAGGCAGAGCTAATAAATAAAAAAATCGTGGCTGTGTGTAATTTTGAAAAAAAGAATATTGCCGGGATTGAGTCTGAGGTTTTAATTTTAGGCTCTATAGATAAAATAAATGTAGTTCATCTAATTTCTGCAAGTGATGATGCTAAAAATGGTGACCATATTGCATAAAGACATGGTGCGCTCGAGATGATTCGAACATCCAACCCCAGGATTAGGAATCCTGTGCTCTATCCAACTGACCAACGAGCGAAAAAAAAAAAATTTTTATTCATAAAAAAATTTTAATTTATTTTTTAAAAAATTTATAAAACAAAAATTTTTTTTTAAATTATCTAAAAAAAAAACTAATAAACATAACAAGTTAAGAAATTTAACTAATATTTAATTATAATTAAATCATTCTTTGTCTTTTAAATTTATTTTTGAAAATTTCCCAAAAATTGACACTTTTTAATAAAAAGTTAAAAATTGTAACAGAACGAATCAATTTGATTCTATCTACTAACCTCTAACTAAACGCAAACGCGGGGAGAAAAATATGGAGGAACTAAAAATAATCTTTGCTAAAGCAAAGAAAAAAGCAAAGAAAAAAGCTGCTCCTAAAAAAAGAAAAGCAGCTCCTAAGAAAAAGAAAAAAGCCGCTAAGAAAAAAAAGGCAGCTCCTAAAAGAAAAAAGGCAGCTCCTAAGAAAAAGAAAAAAGCCGCTAAAAGAAAAAAAAGATAGTAAGCATTAATATTATTAATGCTTTTTTTTTGCGTCCTTAGTTAAATAGCTAAGGGCGCTTTTTTTATCTTATCTCGACCGAGTACTTTATCGACTTTTTTTATTGCGTTCTCTTCAGGTATATTTAGACCTGCTATAACCTCTCTTAGAAATCGATCATAAGCTAGTTCAAATAGCTGTCTCTCACTATAAGATTGTTCAATCTGGTTATTTGCTCTATTTAAATCTCTCACAACTTCTGCAATTTGTTCAATATCACCAGAGTTTATTTTTTGATCGTACTCTTGAGCTCTTCGACTCCACATTGTTCTTTTAATCCTTGCTTTTTGAGCAAGTATTTTCATTACAGATTGAATCTTTGATGGCTTAGACACTTTACGAAGATTTAAGGCTTTT
>Ga0114933_10002720_pt1 | contig 17912 bp, 13 predicted proteins | sample 4SBtaG_FD_89691 | JGI IMG/M metagenome (GOLD analysis project Ga0114933, IMG submission 89691) | Deep subsurface microbial communities from Kolumbo volcano to uncover new lineages of life (NeLLi) - 4SBTROV12_W25 metaG | ecosystem: Environmental > Aquatic > Marine > Volcanic | place: Kolumbo... | reverse complement strand
TGCGAGTGCCGCGGCGAAGATTGTCAGTTCCCCCGCGCCGGGTAAAAGCATCTCGTTCAGGAAGTCAGCGAAGATGGCGTTACCGGCGATGTAGGTGAGCGCCGTAAGACCAACGGCGACAATTCCTGTGACCCCGGCAGCCAGTCCGTCGAGTCCGTCCGTCAAATTCACCGCATTTGAAAGCGCGGTCAGAATGAAAATGACCACTGGAATGTAGATCAGCCAACCAAGGTCGATTCCCGTAACCCAGTGCCGCAGGATGTTGTAGTCGAGTGTCTCGTCTGCCACGAAGGGCAGATACGTGAGCGTTCGGATTTCGCTGAACTGAGGATGGAAGTAAAGAATCGATCCGACCAACAATCCCAGCGAGATCTGCCCGATGAGCTTGATGCGGGCGGGAAGGCCGGACTTATCGCGTTTGACAACCTTTATATAGTCGTCTGCGAATCCGAAAGCGCCCATCCAGGCGGTCGCAAGAATGACCAGCCAGACATAAACTTCCGCTATGGCCCCCCACAACAGCGTCGCTCCGAGCACCGAGATCAGGATGATCAAGCCACCCATACTGGGTGTTCCCTGCTTGTGGGTGTGATCCACCGCTCCGGCGTGTATACCTTCGCGAACCTGCTCACCCAGTTGTTTCTTCTGCAGCCACCCGATAATCGTCTTTCCGGCGAAGAGAGCAATCAACAACGCTGTGATCGCAGCGAGGGCAGCCCGTACCGTGGTGAATTCAATCACCTGGAATCCGGGCGGTTGGAACTCTCTCTCCAGATACAAAATGAGATAGTAGAGCATGCGGTGATTGATTAAGCTTGTGGCCTGGTTTCTGCGTGGTGTGCCGCTTGGTCGCCAAATGCGTTTCTGGCTTCTTCACGGTCGTCAAAGTGGACGTTTTCGCTTCCGATGACCTGATAGGTTTCGTGCCCCTTGCCTGCCAGGACCAGTGTGTCTCCGTCTTTCATGAGGCTCGCAGCTTCACGAATTGCTGACGCCCGATCTGCCGTCCAGATTGCTTTAGCCGGATCTTCAAATCCTTCCCGGATGTCATTCAGAATCGCCAGTGGGTCTTCATGTCGTGGATTGTCGCTCGTCACGATGGCTCGGTCTGACAATCGCTCTGCCACGGATCCCATGAGCGGTCTTTTTCCGCGATCCCGGTCGCCTCCACATCCGAAAATGCACCAAAGTGAAGCTCCCGGTTTGAGCCCCTGGCGTGTCGCCTGAAGCACGTTTTCGAGGGCATCCGGCGTGTGTGCATAGTCAACGATGACGGTCTTTGCGCCCGAAAACTGCATCCTTTCGAATCGTCCCGGTACCGGCGGGCAATCAGCGAGTGCATCAATGCACGCTGAAGCACCAATACCGAAGGCCCTTCCCGCGGCGTAGGCAGCAGCCAGGTTAAAAGCGTTGTAGGTCCCGGCGAGCCTGAATTTCCGTTGCATGGAATCGATCGTGAGCTCGATACCATCGAGTTGATTGGCATCGATTGAATACTGGATATCCGCTTTCGAGGTAGTGCCACACGTAAGGACGCGTGCGCGCGTTTCGCTGACGATCACCTTGCCAGCCGTGTCGTCGAGATTGGTGATCGCGCTGGCATCATCTGGTAGTTCGTCGAAGAGTCCCTTCTTGGCCTGTAGATAGGCGTCGAACGTGCCGTGATAGTCCAGGTGGTCACGGGTGAGGTTGGTAAACAATGCGACGTTTACATCTTTGGATCGCAGTCGCGTCTGGTCGATGGCGTGCGAAGACAATTCCATCGCGCAATGAGAACATCCGTTTTGCACCATAGCCGCCAGCAACTCATAAACACGAATTGCGGAGGGGGTGGTATGAGATGCCTCGTAAAATTGGGTCCCGTCCTGGTATCCCGTCGTCCCGATCAGACCGCTACGGTGCCCATTCGAATCAAGAATGTGCTTCACGAGCGTTGAAATAGTCGTTTTACCATTGGTACCGGTCACCGCAAATACGCCCAGTTGATCTGCCGGATCGCCCTCGGTGAGAGAGGCGAGCTCGGACAGCGCTCTGCGCGAATCTGTCACGCGTGCGTAGGTGGGGCCGGCTGGCGATCGAGGATCGCCTGCAGCCGGCCCCACCTCGCACACGATGGCGGTAGCTCCGTTTTTAACAGCCTTGTCAATGAACATGTGACCATCTGCCTGGACGCCTTTGATGGCGACAAAACAATCTGATGGCCCGACTTCCCGGCTATCAATAGCCAGTCGGTCGAATTCGGTGTTGGAAGCGACCCACGAATCGAGAAGCAAATCTGCCTCGCGAAGACGTTTTATGCACGATTCGAAATTCATCGCGTTGTGTTTGATCTCTTCCAAGATTCATTTTGTTGTCAACAGTGTCTCAATTCAGTCTTAATGTCACCTGATCCGGTAGCGCAGAGCCCGGAGCAGCAGACTGTGATTTAACCAGACCATGACCTTGCAAGGTCACTTCAATATTCAGTGCAGCCATCCAGGCCATTACCTCTCTACTGGAAAGACCAGACAGGTCAGGCATCGTCTCCAGCGAGTCAGTGACTGCTGTCAATTGGATCGGCACTCCTGCGAGAGCTTCCGTTCCAGGATTCAGGCTCTGCGCCATGACTGCTGTCCTGTAATCAGATCCTGCATCCGGTATTTTGAGTCCCAGGGCGGCCACTCTTTTACCCGCGATGGGCAGGGGCAGAGATTCCATGTCAGGAACCACGGCAGCCGAATCCGGCGCTTCTTCCCGACCCTCGAAATGCATGTACTCAGCGATCTGTGGCATGCGGGCCAACCAGCGTTCTGTGACGGCCTTAAAGACCGGCCCCGCTACGACACCACCGTAGCTACTCGTTTCAGGTTCATCCATGACGATGGCTAGAACGACCTGCGGGTTCTCGACGGGATAAAATCCGACGAAGGTGGACCGGTATTTCCCCGCCACGTACCCCTTTGTTTCTGTGGATGCTTTTCTCGCAGTACCCGTTTTGCCGGCGATCCTCAAGCCATCGACCATGGCCAGTGGGGCAGTTCCAACTTCAGAAACAACCGATTCGAATGCAGGCATGAGCGTAGCCGCCGTCTCGCGATCCATCACTCTTCTGACAGAGTCTGGATGGGCCTTCCATGTGAGACTCCCATCAAAAGCTCTTCTTTCGCTCACGATATAGGGTTTCATCAGCGTTCCGCCATTGGCGAGAGCACCATATGCGAGTGCAATCTGGAGCGTTGTTGCGTGAATTGCGTACCCCCTGCTCATGGCAGACCGGGTGTTGGCATCCCACTTTTCAACCTTCAAAAGGCTCGTTCTGGCTTCGCCCGGCAGTTCGATCCCCGTCTGCTGATTGAAGCCGAATTGACGCGCCCACTGGTACATTACGCCCTCTTCGATGTCCTCAGCGACCATTGCGGTTCCGACATTACTCGAAACCTGAAGCACCTCTAAAAACGTGATCATACCGTGAGGATGCGTGTCGCGAAGGGTGTAGCTGCCTTGAACCAGAACGCCGTCACCCGTATCGATGGAATCACTCATGGCAACCACTCCGGACGTGATTGCCGCTGCTGCCGGAACGACTTTGATCACCGATCCCGGTTCGATCTTGTCGGTGATTGCGCGATTGCGCATCACGCCGACATTGGAGCGGTTCACCGTGTTTGGATTGAAGGACGGATAGTTGGCCATTGCCAGGATTTCTCCGGTCCTCGGATCTATAGCGACGGCCGAAGCCGATTTTGCTCTTGCGGTGAGCGCACCCTTTTCAAGCTCTTCTTCCAGGATCGTTTGTTTGATCAGATCGATCGTGAGGAGGAGCGACTCTCCGTGAACGGGCGGCTTTTCCGGGCTGCCCGGGATGAGTTTGGCGATCTGTTCGCGATCCTTGTGGATCAGCCTCGTGCCATCCTCACCTCGCAGTTCTTTATCGAACTGTTTTTCGAGACCGGACTGTCCTTCATCGTCTCCCGCGACACCAATCACGTGAGCCGCAGCCCTTCCATGATTATAGTATCGCGTTGTGGACGCATCCAGAAGTGCTCCCGGGATGTCGGCAAACCAGATGAGCTCTTCCTCGGACATGCGTACGTCTTTTACAAGACGAGCGTACTTCGGACTCGGGCTGTTTCGCACCCTCGCTCTCAGTCTTTCGACCGAGACGCCAGACACTCTTGACAATTTTTCAAAGAACAGCTTTGAATGCGCTCCAAATCCGTCAACCGTCGGATCCAGATTTACACCCACTCGCTTTATGTTGACCACAAGGGGTCTTCCTTCCGCATCGAATATTTCTCCTCGAAACGCCGGAAGGACCTGGGTTTCAGTTGACTGTTCTTCACCCGTGATCCGAAGGCCGGGACCATCGACCGTGGTCACACGCAGAATCTGAAGCCCGATCAAAACGGGTAACAGGGAGATCAGCGTGATCACCACATACATTCTGGCCAGTATCTGATCCTTCAGCTCCATCAGGTGATCTGTTCAGCCTCTTGAGTTCGATTTGTGTTTATGATTGGGAGTTAAAGAGAGTATTGGTTGGCGTGACCTAGTTGACAATGATGGGAGTCCCTGTCGGGAGACGTTCACTCAACCCCAGCTTTTCTGCCTGGGCAATTATCGCCTCAGGCCCGGTTTTGGCATGAAAGCCCCCTTCCAGTTTGTCGTAGGTCATTTGAAGAGCGAGGTTTTCGTTGCGAAGCGTTTGCACATCTGCCAGCAGATCCTGTGTCGCGAAAACATGCCCGACGTACAGTGTGAACAATGTCGCGACAGCCAGAACAACTGCTGCAAATCGTGCTGTAGAGAGTGCACCGAGATAACTATCAGAATCCGCAATCGGCCCTTTCGGACGGTCGTTGGCCTTGGCCAGATCTTTCCAGGCCGGAGACTCCTGGTATTTTACGGCCCGCGTGCTCTTGGTCGATTCGACAGATTTCCTTCCTGGAGCCTTTTTGGTAGTCGCCTTCCGCGGAGCGCTCGTCCTCGATGTCTTCTTTCCGTTCGTCGATGACGCACCATTTTTCGAAGACGTACTTCCGGCTTTAACGAACCGAACCGGTTTCTTCCTTCCTCCCTTGCGAGGTTTCGTGGCGGCCTTTGATCTCGATGTTGCCATCCGTCTAGTCTGCTTTCAAAGATGTTTCGATGTCCTTTATTCGTTCTGCTATTCGAAGACGCGCACTCCTGCTTCGGGGATTGGCCTCAATTTCCTCTTCGTCGGCCGTGAGAGGCTTTCTCGTGATTTCATTCCAGGGAGTAAGCCGGTTCCCATACACGTCGCGGTGCACTTTCCCTTCGAAATTGCCGCTTCGCATGAAACGCTTGACCTGACGATCCTCGAGCGAGTGATATGCGATCACAGCCAGTCGACCTCCTTCATTGAGAATCAGTCGCGAATCCAGCAGCACGCGGTCCAACTCTTCGAGTTCGTCGTTTACCGCTATGCGGAGCGCCTGGAAAACCCGTGAAAGGCTCTTGGATTCCTGCATGTGGGGCACCGACGAGCGAACACTTTCTGCCAATTGCTCTGTCGAGTCAATGGGCCGTGAAGCAATGATCGACTTGGCGATCCTTCCTGCACGCGGTTCTTCGCCAAAGCGCCTCAGGATGCGAGCCAGATCAGCAAATTCCATTGAGTTGATGAGCTCCTCCGCTCGCTGGCCCTGGGATTGATCCATGCGCATATCCAGTGGACCGCTCATGCGATGACTGAACCCCCGCTCGGCAACATCGAGTTGATGCGACGAAACACCCAGGTCCAGAAAAAATCCGTCGACCTGAGCAATGTCTGCCTCATCGAGCAGCCTGCGGACATCTGAAAAATTGCCTTTCAGTATGGTTAGGCGTCCTTTTTCGATGTCGGATGAGAGTCGGGCCGACGCTTCGGCAATGGCATCATCATCACGATCAATCGCGATAACACGCCCCTTTGCACCGAGTACTTCGAGCATGGCGGCTGTGTGGCCACCTCCTCCCAGAGTCCCGTCAACGTAGATTCCGTTCTCTCTCGTTACGAGTCCTTGAATAACAGCCTTGCAAAGAACAGGCGCGTGATAGCCCGAAGCGTATTTCAGTACCTGCCCCGAGTTATCACGCGCATTCAATTTTCTCTTTGGATGTTCGATCAGATCAGGACCCCATCACCTGCTCGGCAAGGGTTTCCTGATCAATCGTTTGTTCCTTCAAATAGTCTGTGAACGCTTCCGGGTCCCATATCTCTATGCGATCCATGGCGCCGATAATGAGTACCCGTTCCCCGACGTCTGCGTACTCGGAAAGCGACTTAGGCAGCGAAATGCGACCTTGGCCATCGAGCGAGACTTCTTCTGCCCACATGAGGACCATGCGGACGAGATGCCTGGCGTTCCGATTATTGACGTTGAGTTCAGAGTACTCGTCCTCCTTAATTTTCCATTGATCCTGCGGGTACGCGTAGATGCATTTTTCAAACCCTTTCGTCAGGGTAAACGTCCCCTGGGCATCCGGATTCAATGCTGATCGCATCTTTGCCGGAATGGCAACCCGTCCTTTCGAATCGACGGAATACTCTGCCTGTCCTTTGAAACGTGCCATGACTGTGGGTTAAAACGTGCACTACGGGGTTGGTGTACCGTTTATAAAGGATTCGCGGGGAGTTTGATGATGGGAAAACTCCCCACTTTTCCCCACTTAAACAGTAAGGTACGTTTTTCAGGCCAAAAGTCAAGCAAAAACGGCTATTAAAAAGTCCGTTTTTTGAGCAGAATGGCACTTTTGGGTGTTTTGTGGAGCAAAGTGGGGTAGTTTTTGGGCATAATCCGTTATTGGAGAATGCACTTCTGCTACAGAGCATTTGCAACCACGCCGGGCCAGAATGACCTTTCTCAGTTCGTCTTCAGCATGTCTCTTCGCCTCCAGAACGGAGCGAATTTTACATTTTGGCCGAAGCCAGATGCCTTTTTTTCTCCCTTGAAGGGGGTTTCGGCGACTTGATGGTATCCGTTTCGGTCGCATATTCGACGCATGCACGAACGAATGAATTGAAGAGTGGGTGGGGATTACCTACCGTACTCTTGTATTCGGGGTGAAACTGAACACCGACAAACCAGCGCAGGTCAGGCAATTCTACTATTTCAACGAGGTCTCTTTTCGGATTGACGCCCGTAAAATGCATTCCACCTTCGCTCAGTTTGTAGCGAAGCACATTGTTCAGCTCATAGCGGTGACGATGCCGCTCCTTGATCTTCTCACGCGAGTAGATCTCGCTCACCTTCGAATCAGGCGTAATCTTGCACGTGTAGGCGCCGAGTCTCATCGTGCCACCTTTCTTGAAAATCTTCTTCTGCTCCTCCATCAGATCGATGACCGGATATTCCGTATCCGGATCAAATTCCGTTGAGTTTGCAGATTCCCATCCGCAGACGTTGCGTGCATATTCAATCACCGCCGTCTGCATACCCAGACAGATCCCGAAAAACGGTATGTCGTTTTCGCGAACGTACTGGATGGCCTCGACCTTTCCTTCGATTCCACGTTCGCCGAATCCAGGCGCCACGAGGACACCGCTCAACCCGGAGAGTAGTTCGCTCACATTGTCCGGCGTGATGTCGTCCGAGAGAATCTGTTCCAATTCCACCTGTACGCCGTTCGCAGCGCCGGCCAGAATGAAGCTCTCACAAATGGATTTGTAGGCGTCCTGGTGCTCGACATATTTGCCCACCAGTCCGATCCGAACTGTTCCTTCGGGTTCTTTGAGCTGACGCAAGAAACGCACCCAGCCATCCATGTCCGGAGCTTCGAGGACTTTGCCTTCGAAGTCTTCCATCATGTGAAGACGTTCGACGGCGATTTCATCAAGACCCTGTTCCTTCATCAGGAGCGGGACTTCGTAGATGGACTCCGCATCCTGCGAGGCGATTACAGCGCGGCGGTCGACGTTGCAGAAAAGCGCCAGTTTGCGACGAACATCTTCTGTGAGAGGGCGGTCTGTGCGACAGACCAGAATATCTGGCTGCAGACCAAATGAGAGAAGCGTTTTAACCGAGTGCTGCGATGGCTTCGACTTCACTTCCCCGGCTGCTTCCAGATATGGGAGCAAGGTCAGGTGGATGTTGAGCGTATTTCGGTAGCCGAGTTCATAGCGAAGCTGGCGGATGGCTTCCAGGTAAGGCTGACCCTCGATATCACCGACAGTGCCGCCAATCTCTGTCAATACCACATCATAGTCTCCTGTCTCCCCCAGCTTGAGCATCCAGTGCTTGATCTCGTCGATGATGTGAGGAACGACCTGAACCGTCTTACCGAGATAGGCTCCTGACCGCTCCTTCTTGATCACCTCCAAATAAACACGGCCCGTGGTCACGTTGTTGGCCTGGCTCGTCGGGATTCCCAGGAAGCGCTCGTAGTGCCCCAGGTCGAGATCGGTTTCAGCGCCATCGTCCGTGACGTACACTTCTCCGTGTTCGTACGGGTTCATCGTTCCGGGATCCACGTTGATGTATGGATCGAATTTCTGGATGGTGACTCGCAAGCCACGATTTTCCAGCAAACGGCCGAGTGAGGCACAGATGATGCCTTTACCTAATGAGGATGTTACTCCGCCTGTTACAAATACGTACTTCGTTTGCACGGGTCCCGAAAATTGGTGGAAGGAAACCGGGGAACCCTGAAGGCGAGTGGTCCAGACCGCGAACAGGGTCGGGCACTCGGTTAGAAGCAGGTTTCAACTGAGGTGCCCGGCCAAAATACGAAGATCAGGGGCGATGTGCTACTACGATGAGGCCCGTTCCCGTGTCGTTTTTTGATGAAACGTCCAACGCGTTGAGCACCAGGGACAAGGGGAGAGTCAGCAGGTAGTAGAAAGGAAGAATTAGAACGAATACGAAAGAGATATTCAGCAGCTGGATGGGCCATTTGATTGACAACCTCCAAGCCAGACTGCCAAATCGACCGTAGGAGTAGTCTATCGAGTCGACTTCGAAACCGACACCTTCCAGTTTTTCCCTGATTTCGCGCTTGCCGTAGCCATCTCGCACGTGTTCGCCGATGAAACTCTCATCACTGTCCCCGTGTGAGTCCGACCCGCCCTGATCCGAGGGCGTGTTGATGATGACGTGACCACCCGGTCGCATGACTCTGTAGAAGTGCTCAAAAACGGTTACGTCTTCCAGGATGTGCTCCATTACGTCGACCGACAGAATCAGATCGAATGGACCTTCCGCTTTCAGGTCGGTGAGGTCATCAATTCCGAACGAGGCTCGACTTTCCATCGAGGCCTGCTCGAACAGCGTGCGCGCCCGATCGAGGTAGTCTTGCTTGATATCTACGGCATGAATGGTGACGGCTGGAAATCTGCGGGCGACCCACCAGGCGAACTGCCCGAAACCCGTGCCTGCATCCAGCATCCGTATCCCGCCGCCCATCTCCGTTCCGTGGTCTCCTGCGCTCGCAGCGGCCTTGCCTGATAACACGCGCCGAAGGGCCCGACGAACGTGCCACGCGCGCAGAAAAAACATATGCAGAAGAGAAAAGAACACTCGGGTCGGCCAGTAGCGATTGGCCACCAGATTCCCGAATCGGTCTTTTATCGGATCGTAATCCATCCTTTACTGCATGCTGTGATTGACGATGTCAGAACTTCTGCGCGGGAGAGTCAACGAAGGGATCGGTAAACGCCCTCCACGTGAAGCGTTCCCGGGCCTGAAGCGCGCCGCTCGAAAGTCGCTCGATCATTCCCGGTTCGAAAAGTCGTTCCAGGGCGGCGCAAAGAGCAGTCGGATCCTCCGGCGCCACTATCAAACCGTCGACTTCGTGCCGGACCATTTCCGGGAGGCCGCCGACGCCGGTCACGACAACCGGTTTGCCGAAGTTGAAAGCCGTCTGGACCACACCACTCTGCGTCGCGCTGCGATATGGTTGAACGACCGCGTCGGCGGCCGAAAAATACAATGCCACGTCTTCGTCAGGGATGTATTCGTCCACGATTGTAACCCGATCTGCCATTGAGTGCCGATCGATGATCGACTGGCAAATGGAACGGTCTTCATACCACTCTCCCGCAACGACGAGGTGTCTTCCCGAATGTGCCTTACCCGCCATCGCCTCTAGCAGTATGTCGAGCCCTTTGTAGCGTCTAACAAGGCCGAAAAAGAGCAACAGGTCGTCATCTTCGTTCAGTCCGAGTCGTTCGCGTGCCTGCGACTTGTCCTTCACGTTTCCGAACTGCTCGTAGGTCGGGTGGGGATGAACATGCACTGCGGCATGGACTCCGGCCGCGATGAGATCCCTTTTTACCGTCTCTGAGAGCGCAACAAACAGGTCGCAATGCTTGAAAAACATGCGGTTCAACGCCTCGCCGAATGGTTGGCGTTCATGGGGTCGGGCATTGTGAACGATGACGCTGATCTTGATTCCCGCATTGACCAGCCGTTTTGCCATCGAAGCGTATGCCGGAGCAAAAAAGGGCATCCAGTGCATGAATATGCACTCTTCAATCCCTTCCTGTATCAAGTGATCGGCAGCTTGGCGCCACGATGCTGGATTGATGGTGTCGATGAGACGCGCCACTGATTTGCGTTTTGTTAGCCCTCCGGACTCCTGACTCTTGCCCGGAAACAGGATTCCGGGATATTGCCTGGTGAACGAGACGCCGGTGAGCTGGACGGAACGCTTCGAGAGATGTAGATGAAACTGCTCCGTGAACTGGGATATTCCACCTCTGAAGGGCGGATAGGGGCCAACAATGCCCATTTTTCTGATGCCTGACATGGACTCAGTCTCTGTTTCGAAGGCGCGGAGGAAACTCCTGCGTGACGTGCACTCCTTCGAGGCGTTCCATGCGCGGAACCACGATCATCTGGCCGATCAGACCGGTCGTGAACATCTGAATTCCGACCAGAATCAACATGACACCCAACAACAAGAGAGGACGGTCACCAACCGGATTGCCGTACACGATCTTGTCGATGGATATCCAGAGACTGATCACAAAACCACCAATGAATGCGAGTGTACCCAGGCTGCCGAAAAAATGCATCGGACGAGAGGCGAACCGGGTCATAAAAAAGACACTCAAAAGATCCAGAAAGCCCCTTAGATAGCGTTCAAAACCGAATTTCGTACGGCCGAACCGTCTCGGGTGGTGCTGAACCACTTTTTCTGTGATCCGCGTGTACCCTTCCCAGGCCGCCAGTAGCGGGATATAACGATGGAGCTCACCGTGGAGTCGGACCGATTTGACGACCTCATTGCGATAGGCTTTCAGCCCGCAATTGAAATCGTGGAGTGGAATGCCGGCGATGCGTCTCGTGACAAAGTTGAAAAACCGGCTCGGAAGGCGTTTGGAAATCGGATCCTGTCGTTTCTTTTTCCAGCCACTTACGAGGTCGTATCCTGTTTCGAGCAGCGCTATCAGACCAGGAATCTCGGCGGGATCATCCTGCAGGTCGGCGTCCATGGTGACCACATACTTTCCATCCGCTCGCTCAAATCCGAGAGCAAGTGCCGCTGACTTTCCGTAATTGCGCCTGAGCCGCATTCCGGCAAATCGCGAATCACGCTCGTGCATACTCTCGATCACTTCCCAACTGTCGTCGCTCGATCCATCATCGACAAACCAGACATTGAACGTGAAGCCGGCTCCGTCGCACACGCTCCGGATGCGATCCACGAGTTCGGGAATCGACTCTTCTTCGTCGAGGACAGGGACGATGATACTCAGATCCGTTTCTGATCGATCGGTCATTTCTGAAACAGCAGGTTCGACGCATTATACGTCGATCCGGTCAAACGTCTATCTCTTTAAACATCGATGGTCGCATATTTGGCGTTCCGCTCGATGAACTTGCGTCGCGGCTCGACAGCATCTCCCATCAGCGTACTGAAAATACGGTCGGCGGCGGCGGCGTCTTCAATCGTGACACGCTGCAGAAGCCGTTTATCCGGATTCATGGTTGTATCCCAGAGCTGATCCGGGTTCATTTCACCAAGACCCTTGTATCGCTGAACCGTGACTTTGGCACCTGAATCACCGGCAAGACGAGCTGCTGTTTCCTGCAACTGGCTGTCTGTCCAGCAATATTCTTCCTGCTTGCCTCTTTTCGCCTTGTAGAGCGGTGGCTGCGCAATATAGATATATCCTGATTCGACCAGAATGCTCATGTGGCGATACAGGAACGTCAAGAGCAATGTCCGGATATGGGCGCCATCGACATCGGCATCCGTCATGACAATGACCTTGTGGTAGCGCAGCTTTTCGGGCTCGAAGTCATACTCGCCCACTCCGAGTCCCGTACCCAGGGCGGTCACAATGTTCTTGATCTCCTCGTTGGCAAGCACCTTGTCCAGTCTGGCTTTTTCGACATTCAGAATCTTGCCTCGAAGAGGTAGAATCGCCTGAAAATGTCGATCACGTGCCTGCTTGGCACTCCCACCGGCCGAATCACCCTCAACCAGATACAGCTCGCACTCTTCTGCATTTTTGGAAGAACAGTCTGCCAGCTTGCCAGGAAGGCCTCCACTTGAGAATGCGTTTTTTCGCTGAACGAGTTCGCGCGCCTTGCGGGCTGCGGCGCGCGCCTGAGCTGCCAGCACCACTTTGTCTACGATCCGTTTTGTCTCTTTCGGATGATCCTCGAGCCATTCGCCCAGTTTCTCCGAGACCAGTGACTCAACAGCACCCTGAACTTCAGAGTTACCCAGCTTGGTTTTGGTCTGACCCTCGAACTGAGGTTCAGCCACCTTGATCGACAAAACGACCGTGATTCCCTCGCGGAAGTCATCGCCCGAAAGGTCCACCTTCACATTTTTGAGAAGGTTGTTCTTTTCCGCGTGATTCTTGAGCGTTCTGGTCAGCGCACGACGAAAACCGGAAACATGCGTCCCGCCCTCGTGCGTGTTGATATTGTTGACGAAGGAAAGCACGTTCTCGGAGTACCCGCTGTTGTAGCGCATCGCCATCTCAACCGGTACGTCTGCATCTTCGTCTGCGATATAAATCGTTTCATCCTGAATGGGCGTACGGGCTTCATCGAGATAGTCCACAAATTCCACGATACCACCTTCAAAGTGGTATTCGTCTTTCAGTCCATCGGCCTCGCGCAGATCCTCGATCGTTATGTACACTTGACGATTCAGATACGCCATCTCGCGCAGACGATCTGCCAGCGTATCGAATCGGAATTCAGTCGTCTGGAAAATGTCACCATCCGGCCAGAAGTGAACCAGCGTCCCGTTCGTTTCGTCGTCCGTCATCTTGCGGATCTCTTCGACTGGGCCCTGCGGCTCACCAATAGCATATTCCTGCCTCCAGACCGACCCGTTTTTCCAGACGGTTGCTTCCAGCTTATGAGACAGGGCATTCACGCAGGAAACACCCACACCGTGAAGACCACCCGACACCTTGTAGGTGTCTTTGTCGAATTTACCTCCGGCATGGAGCGTGGTCATGACCACCTCGAGAGCAGATCGCTTTTCAACGGGATGTAGATCCACCGGGATACCGCGACCGTTGTCACGGACCGAGACAGAACCGTCTTCGTGAATGATGACGTCTATACGATCGCAGTGCCCTGCCAGAGCTTCGTCAACCGAGTTGTCCACCACCTCGTATACGAGATGATGCAAACCGCGTACACCGACATCGCCGATGTACATAGCTGGCCGCTTACGGACGGCTTCCAGACCTTCGAGTACCTGAATGTTGGAAGCGCCGTATTGCTTCTGAGCGTCCTTTTCTGCCATATATGGGGGATTTCCGAAAGGAAATAGAGATGAGCTGGGATAGCCCGAAAAATACGAAAAACGGGGCTTCTAAGCGACTTTTTGACCCACCGTATGACACTTTTCCCGAATCATCATGATTCGGCTGGGACTCAGGCTCTGATCGGTTCCAAAGACCTTGGCCGAAGACCGAACAAAGTTGCCGGGCAAGGGCTACGCTTCGAGATAACGAAGGAATTCCTGTACGCGATCGAGCATATCCTCGGAGTCCTCTTCTTCGCCGAAAGCGGCAACGACTCGGTATCCGTTGTGCTCGAGCATATGACGGATGCGGGATGCGTCCTTAACGTTCAGTTTGATGGTCACGCCTACGACGCCTTCTTCATCCTGCAGCTCCTCCGTCGAGAGCGAAAGCACACGAACATCGTTCTGTTCGATCAAATAAATAACCTGACTCAGCGCGACATCGCGCTCATCGATCTCCAGAGCGACGATGGCGCCTGCTTTCTCGGTTGCCAGCATACGGGCGAAACGTTCGAAGAGATCATGACGACGCACCAGCCCCAAATACTTTCCTTCCTCCGTGAGAACAGGAATCGTTGTGAGGTTGTGGGCCATGATCACTTTCGTGACGTCAAACACGTGTGTATTGGCCGAAATACTGACCGGTTCGGCGCCCAGAAGCGCATCGACCCGAACATCTGGAGAATCGGCGTCAAGCATCTGTTCTTCGGAAAGAACACCCATCAGCTTTTTCGCTGCATCCACAACCGGTAGATGACGCACCCTGAGCTCCATGAGGAGGCCAAGGCCATACTCAACGGTATCGCCGGGTTTGAGCGGCGGCGTTGATACACTTATGAGTGATTCGACTGTCATTTGGTCTAATTGGCCCTTTTCATGACCATTCTCGTGAATACATGTTCGAAAGCTGCTGTGATCGCATCAGAGAAAACCCTTGCCGGATCACATTTTGCTTCGTCACTATGCTTTAGACGATGCAATCGCCGTGCCGTTTCTACTACATACCCGCTCCTTGTATCAATTCACCCAATACTGACGACAAATTGCCGATGTTCGCTGCCGGCGATGTATCAGATTTACGGCAAATCCTTCCTAACCACAAGACATCCTCTGATTCTGGCCCCCCTTCATCCTAGGAGTCTGTGTCCAGATCTGCCTCTTCAATGATCTTCAAGTCGCGATATTTGGCGATTATGGGCTCTACGTCTTCCCTGTATCGTGGCGCCACCCGGAAAGAAAGCCGCACAACGGCGTGTGCCTCATCTTCGTACGATGTTTGCGCCCAGGTGTAGTCTTCCGACAGGATTTCACCGATGCGACGGAGGTACGCGACCGTTTTCTGATCGGTAACGGGCATAAGAAGCGTCTTCTCGATGAAGTCAGATTCGATCAACTCGATGAGCTTTTTCTTTAGTTCGACGAGGCCAATTCCGCGCAACGCAGATACAAACGCCGCATCCGGAAAATCCTGTTTCAGCGCTATGAGCTCCGCAGGGTCTTTGAGCGCATCGATCTTGTTGAAAATCAAAAGAGTCGGCTTCTCGTGCGAATCAAGTTCTTTCAGTGTCTCAAGAACGACACGTTTCTGTTCCTTGAATCCCCGATGTGACGCATCCAGAACATGAAGCAGGAGATCCGCCTCCCGCACCTCGTCGAGCGTGCTCTTGAAACTCTCAATCAGACGGTGTGGCAGCTTTCGAATGAAGCCAACCGTGTCCGATAAAAGGACTTGTTTGTTCTGGGCCACATAGACGACACGGGTTGTTGCATCGAGTGTCGCGAACAACCGGTCTTCGGCCAGCACGCTCGTATCTGCGAGCGCGTTCATCAGCGTGGATTTGCCCGCATTCGTATACCCTACGAGCGAAACCCGTGAATACTGATCCCTTCCCTTTCGCTGCGTCGTGCGCTGTTTGTCAATTTTCTGGAGCCGCTCCTTCAGCGTCGCTATCCGCATTCCGATCATGCGGCGGTCGGTTTCGATCTGCGTTTCACCCGGCCCGCGCATACCGATACCCCCCTTCTGGCGACTGAGGTGAGTCCATTGACGGGTCAGTCTCGTTCTGAGGTATTCGAGCTGTGCCAGTTCAACCTGCGTTTTCGCCGTGGCGCTCCTCGCGTGACGTGCAAAGATGTCCAGGATGAGGGCGGAGCGATCGAGCAATTTGCATTCTGTGGCACGCTCAATATTTCTCAGCTGAATCGGACTCAGGTCATCATCGAAAATGAGGAGATCGATTTCCTCATCTTTTACTCTCGCGCCAAGCTCTTCGACCTTTCCACTTCCGACGTAGGTCGCACCATTGATCTTCTGAACCTGCGGGACGATCGTGTCCACTACTCGAGCGCCGGCCGTGTCCGCCAGGAGTGCGAGTTCCCTGATGGAATCGTCCACGTCGTGCTTGTCATCCCCGGGCGTAACTACGCCGACCAGGATCGCCTTTTCAGGCTCCTTCTGCTTCGTATCGTAAAGTTGCGTCGCTTTGGCGGAAATAGGACTCTACCTTTAATTCAATTCTCAAGCGCTTTTCTGCGCATGATCGGATCGGCATAGTCTTCGATCTGAACGTCCAGCTTCGAGCGCACGAGTGCCCGGAATCGCTCCACTTCCTGATGCGGCACCTGCATGTCCAGCCGCTTTCTTTCACCCACGAAATCCTGGTACATAAAGGCGAAATGGACCTTTTTGGCGCTCTCCACCTCGAAATAGTCTGAGATCTGTCCCCAACCGACCGCTTCTCCCGCAGAGCCACTCTCAGGAATCAGGCCATATTCGGTGACCACGACACTCGAGGACAGAACGACGGCCAGAAACCACAGGAATCCACCGGTGAAATACCCCAGAAAGATCGAAGAGTCTACGACGGCGACGGTGTTTCTGGTATAGATCATGAACACCACGACGATGCCCATGAAAACCGTCGGCCACACGGGCAGGCTGCTGATTCGAGCAGAGTGCCAGGTCATTCGCACTCCTTTGATTCTGAGTCGCTGCATCAAAGTCATCGCCAGCAGGACTGCTGTCACTGCGACGAAGGAAAAGACCAGAACGGTATGTAGCGATTGAATCAAGTCGTCTTAAAAAATTCTAGAGTGCAGCTTCGGGCCTGAAGTGTTTTGCAACCAGCATTTCGAGAACGAGAAATAACAACGCGAGGCCCAAAAAGACGTTCCAGAGTTCCAGTCCCGTCCGAGCAGCCCGCAGTTGCTCTTCCAGCGTAGTCGACCCGGTTAGTGTCAGGTCCATTACGGATACGTCGGAACCGCTGAGTTGTGACAGGTGCTCGGACACATCCTCTGGATCGGCGAGGGCCAGGTCGGATTCTGCCACCGGTAGATGTACCACAATTCGGCGAATAACGTCCCCTCCCGCCAGGATTTCATAGGTACCTGGAAGGAAAAATGAACCGGTCAGATTAAGTACGACACCCCCGAAAACCCTTCTCTGCTCTGGAATGAATTCCTGACCTGACACATCACGGACAGTCAAAGTGATGTTGTCATCGATCCCGGCCAGCAACAGCTGCATGGAAGAGCCGGCCGTCATCGCGTCGCCACTTACCGATCCCGTCGCGGAGAGATAATACAACGATCTGTAAATCATCGGAATGAACAGACCCCGCACGGGAAAATCACTCCAGGTCGTGCCGGCTTCGACGGTATAGAAAAGCACCGAGCCCTGCCCCGAGCGAATTTCCTGGAGGAATGGAATACCTCCGGTCAACGCGATGATATTCTGCTCTGCGCCACTACCCGGTGTGTATGCGAGAGATCGAAAAATAACAGGTTGCTCCAGTTGTGGACGCCGGCCGCTTTGATCCGGCTCGAACATCCCTTCGAACAGCGGATGGTCAACATCAACCTGATCAAACGCTCCGATCATCTGATCTCCAGACTCAGCACCCGTGAAGCCAGATATACTGCCTCCTCCCAGATCGCCTAGAAGATCATTGTAGTCTGATATTTGAATGTTGTCTCCGGCAAAAAGCAGAAGACCGCCTCCGGACTCGACATACTGGGCCAACGCCGCACGTTCACCGGACGACAAGGTGGTGACTCCCGCAAGTATGACCGTGTCATAACCCCCGAGAGAGGTCCCTGCCAGAGCGGTTTCATCAATTTCATCTGTGATAAATCGTGCTGCTCCTGTGGCCAGCGCGCTTGAAAGACTCAACCGAAGAAAGTCGCTCGGCGCTCCTGTGCCGGTA
>Ga0114933_10002719_pt1 | contig 17914 bp, 12 predicted proteins | sample 4SBtaG_FD_89691 | JGI IMG/M metagenome (GOLD analysis project Ga0114933, IMG submission 89691) | Deep subsurface microbial communities from Kolumbo volcano to uncover new lineages of life (NeLLi) - 4SBTROV12_W25 metaG | ecosystem: Environmental > Aquatic > Marine > Volcanic | place: Kolumbo... | reverse complement strand
CGGCACGGGGCGAGTTTATTCGTGAGGAGACGACGCACATCGACCCCCACGGTCGCAAGCACGTGGTGGACTTCTCTCTCAAGCCCATCCTGAACGATGAAGGAGATGTGATCCTGTTGCTGCCTGAGGGGCGAGATATCACCGAACTCAAGAGAGCTCAGACGCGGGAGAATCAGATTCTGAAAGCGCTGGCAGCCATCGGTGAGTCGAGTTCCCTGCTCGCCCACGAGATCAAGAACCCGATCACTTCCATCAACCTGGCCCTACGTTCCATGGTCAACAAGCTGGGAGCAGATGAGCGTTCCGTGCTCGAAGACCTGGTCACTCGCATGCAGCGCTTGGAGCGCACCATGCGACGTACGCTTTCATTCGCCAAGCCATTGGATATCGACCTGTCCAGCGAGGATGTACTGCCCATAGTTCTCGGGCCTGTAGATTCTCTGCGCGACGAAGCAGAAGGGCGGGGTGTGGAGATCGAAGTGTCAGTGGATTCCGCGTGCCCACCCTTGCGCGTAGACAAGGGCCTGGTGGAAGAGGCTCTGTCCAACTTGATCGGCAACGCACTGCAAGCCGTCGGCGAGGGGGGAACGGTCTCCATCACGGCCGCTCCGGCAGGCACGGCCTGGGTAGAAATCAAGGTGCAGGACGACGGACCTGGAATTCCACAGTCCCTGCTACCCACCCTGTTCCGCCCCTTTGTGACAACCAAGGAAGAGGGCACAGGTTTGGGCCTGGCACTGGTCCAGAAGATCGCGGAAGAGCACGGCGGAAACGTGGAAGCGAGGGTGAGTGAGTCCCTCGGCGGCGCCTGTTTTTGCCTGAAATTGCCCGTTCACGTCTAGGGCACTGAGCACGCCTCGATGGGTGCTCTAGGGACAAGGGACCCTACGCAAGGGCTAACGAGGGCCGTTTCTTGTAGGCCTTTGTGCTGAGTCGTGTACGAACTTCTGCGCAGATCGAGACCAACGAGTTCCACAGCCACCAAGCGCTGTTTTCGATGATCTAGAATTCCGGCATGACCACCGAAAACCAACGCATCAGCGTCTTTCTTCTCGACGATCAAGCCATCTTGCGCGCCGGGATTCGCAGCCTGCTGGAAGGCATGCCCGAAGTCGAAATCATCGGCGATAGCGGAGACCCGCGCGCGGCCCTTGAGGAGATCGGCGAGGCCCGCCCCGACGTGGTTCTACTGGACATCACCATGCCGGGTCTGTCTGGCATCGATGCCATCCCCCAGATCCGCAAACTGTCGCGCCGCACTAAGATCGTGATGCTCAGTCACCATGAGGGTCAGACCTTCGTGGACGAATCCATCAAGGCCGGTGCGGATGGATACCTGTCCAAGGACTCCGATCCTGAGGAGATGAGCTTGGCGATTCGTTCCGTGTTCCGCGGCAACGCCTACGTCTCGCCCAAAGTCTCAGGGACCCTGCTCAATCAGGTGCGTGGCGGACGACGAGGGACCGATAGCGACGGCACGGGCATCGCAAGTCTGACCCCCAGAGAGCGCGAGGTCTTCCAACTCCTGGCCATCGGCAAGAGCAACAAGCAAGTGGCCTTCGAGCTGAGCATGAGCCTCTCGACGGCCAAGAAGCACCGGGAGAACCTGCAGCGCAAGCTGAACGTGCATTCCGCCGCTGAACTGGCTCGCCTGGCGATTCGCGAAGGCCTGCTCAGTACTTGATCGGTCGGAACCGATCAGTCGGGTCCGGGTCGGCTCTCTGTAGCGACCGCAGAGCCGGCCTGTGAGTCGGACTCAGGCGAAGCGACGCCCTCGCCCGCCTCGCCAGTCTCGGGGCCAGCATCGGGCACGGCCCGGCCGAAGCGCGACCAATACCAGTAGGTCGTTCCGCCGATCAGCAACCAGGGAACGAAAAGCAGCACGAGGGTTGCGTGTTGGATGCCACGGGCCACGCCCGCAGTTTCAGGGCTTTCGCCCAGGCGGGGTCAGCAGCTCTGGGCCAAGGCCGGCGTTCCAAGCAGGAACAGCAGCACCAAGCCACAGAGCAGGTAGGGAGCGCGCCGTCTCACATCGCCCGCCCGTCCGGGACCAGGAGCACGACCAGCACCGCAGTGGTGACCAGAATGCCGATCCCCACCGAGTAGATGAGGCTCTTCTTCTCAAACGCCAGATGCATGAAGAAGAGCGCGATGACGAGCGCCTTGACGGTCATGCCCAAGGCCAGCACCGGCTTGTTGCCGATGGAGACCATGGCCAGGGTAATCATGAGCAGAACGAACCAGGCGATCCAGTAGGACTTGTAGGACGTCGTTGTTGCGTTGGACACAGCTAGGATCCTAGAGGAGGTAGAAGCAACCGAAGATGAAGACCCACACCAGGTCGACGAAGTGCCAGTAGAGCCCAGCGAGCTCTACCTTGCCGGCGTCGAGACGGGCCGGAGTCGTGTGCAAGTACGTAATCAGCAGGATGACGACACCGAGCAGAACGTGCGTTCCGTGGAAGCCTGTCATCATGAAGAAGTAGGCCGAGAAGGCCGGGACGCCCCAGGGGTTGCCGTCCAGGCGGGCTCCGTCCCCGATGAAGTGGCTCCATTCGATCGCCTGCATGCCCAGGAATGCCAGGCCAATCAAGGCCGTCAGGAGCAGGTACTTCCTAGCCGTCTTGTGGTCCTTATCCGTAGCTGCCTTGACGGCACAGGCCATGGTGGCCGAACTGGTAATGAGCGTGAAGGTCATCACGGTGATGAAGTTCATGCTGAAGACCTCGGTCTGATCGGGCCAACCCACGTCACTCGCCAGGCGCGTGAACATGTAGCTCGCCAGATACCCGGAGAAAAGCAACGCATCCGTGATGATGAACATCCACATCATCGTCTTCTGCCAGCTCACGTTGAAGGAAGAGGGCTCGATATCCAGCGGCGCACTGGCTTCCCCTTGAGTCATCGAATTCTCCATGGTCAGTTCGCGAGAAGAAGGAGGGTGTAGAGCCAGATCAGGCCCATGAAATGCCAGTAGCCCGCAACCCAGCGGATCTCTGCGCGACGCACGGCGGTGTAGATCAATGCCAGCAGACCGCAGAGGAGGTGCACACCGTGTACGGCGGTGAGCATGAAGTAGAAGGAGCCGTGGGGCGTGGACGGCAGGTACACGCCTGCCGCGGACAGCTCATTCCAAGACAGAACCTGACTCCCCAGGAACACGAAACCCAACAGGATGCTGGCCCCCAGCAGGCTCCTGTTCTGACGACGGCGAGCGCCCTCGAGCAGGGCACTGCTCACCACCAAGGCTGCCGTGCCCAACCAACTCCACGAGGGGATGGCGATGGGCACCCAGTCCGGCGACGGCCGCCGAATGAAGTAGGCGGCGGTGAAGCCTGCAAAGAGCATGGCCACGACCCCCAACAGAACGATACACATGATGTCCCCCGCCCGCGGCCGCAAGTCGGCCCCGTGAGCAGGAAGTTCAACAGCACTGGAAGTCATGCGACGACCCCTTGAGGGTTGTAGTCCTTGTCTTCTGCGGCAGCTGGGTCGTAGTCATAGGGGTGACGATCGATGACCGGCAGAGCCCCCGGCCAATTGCCATGGCCGGCCGGTGAAGGCGTCGTCCACTCCACGGTGGTCGCGTTCCAGGGGTTCTCCCCCACCTTCTCACCGCTGAACATGCTCCTGAAGAAGTTCCAAAAGAAGATGCCCTGCGCGGCAAAGGCCGTGTAGGTCAAGAGCGTGATGGCCAGCGCCAGTTCTTGCCCCGGCTTCTGGAACTCGTAGATCGAGTGGTCGTAGTAGCGACGCAAGAGCCCGCTCATGCCTTGCAGGTGCATCAAGAAGAACAACGTCACCATGGGCACGTAGGTGAGCCAAAAGTGGAGCTTGCCCAAACGCGCGTTCATCACGCGGCCGAACATCTTGGGAAACCAGTGGTACAACCCAGCAAAGATGGAGAGCACCGTGACCACGCCGATCATCAGGTGGAAGTGACCCACCACGAAGAAACTGTCATGGAAGTAGATGTCAGAGATCGAGGTTGCCAGGAACAAACCTCCAAACCCACCGAGTCCGATCACCGCCACCGTACCGAGAGCCCAATACATGGGCACCTCCATGCGAATTCGGCTGCGCCACAGGCTCGCCACGAGATTCATTCCCAACACCGCAAAGGGCGCTGTGATGAGCACAGTCGCAACAGAGAAATACTCTCCCACGTACGGGTTCATGCCCGTGACGTACATGTGGTGGCCCCAGACAATCATGCTGAGGAAGCCCACAACGACCAGGGCGTAGACCGACGTCTTGTAGCCGAACACCGGCCGGCGCGCGAATGTCGCGATCAGGTCGAAGGTGATGCCGATACCCGGCAGCACTAGGACGTACACCTCCGGATGCCCGAGGAACCAGAACAGATGCTGGAACAGAAGGGGCGTGCCGCCTTCGTGAGCCAGCACCTCGTTGTTGAAGACCAGCCCATCCGGCAGGAAGAAGCTCGTACCCCCGTGACGATCGAGCAACAGCATGATCGCAGCCGCGGTCAGGGGCGGGAACGACAGGACGCCGAGGATCGAGGACATGAAGTAGGTCCAGATCGTCAACGGCATGCGCATCAGGGACATGCCCTTGGCGCGGCAGTTGAGGATCGTGACGATGTAGTTCAGGCCCCCCATGGTGAAGGAGACGATGAACAGAGCCATGGCCAGTAGCCATAGAGTCTGCCCCAGCCCGGAGCCCGGAACCGCTTCTGGCAAGGCCGAGAGGGGCGGGTAGGCCGTCCAACCGGCAGCTGCAGCACCACCTTCCACGACAAACGAGACGAGGACCAGCAAGCACGCCGGAACAATCGTCCAGTAGGACAGCATGTTCAGCAGCGGATAGGCCATGTCCCGCGCCCCGATCATGAGCGGGATGAGAAAGTTGCCGAACCCGCTGACGAGGGCCAGGGACACCACAAAGAAGACCATGATGGTCCCGTGCATGGTGACCAGGCTCAGGTAGGCCTCGGGCGTCACCATGGCCTTCTCGGGCCAGGTGATTTGAGTGCGAATCATGACCGCCAAGCCACCTCCCACAATGGCCATGAACAAGGCGGTGAAGATGTACTGCAGCCCGATCACCTTGTGATCCTGGCTGAAGATGTATTTCTGGACGAAGCTCGTGGGAGCCGAGTGTTCTTCTACAGCCATGGTTCTTGCCCGTTCAGCCAGTTCTGGAGGCTTTCTTCGCTTTCGGCGATAACGCTGCCCTGCATCCTGTAGTGACCAAGGCCACACAGCTCCGCGCAGGCGAGCTCAAAGGTGCCCGCCTCCGTCGCTGTGAACTGCGTGAAGGCCTCGTAGCCAGGCAGGGTGTCCTGCTTGACTCGGAACAGGGGCACGGTGAAGGAGTGAATCACATCGAGTGCGCGCAGATGCACGACCGTCATGCGGTCCACGGGAATGTGAACTTTGCCGCGCACGACAATGTCGTCCAGGGCAGCCGGGTCACTCTTGACGAGCCCCAATGGATTGCGAGTCTCGTGCACCTTTTCGTGGTCCACCTCGCCGAACACGCCGTCAGGGCCGGGATAACGCACGAGCCACTCGAACTGCTTGCCCACGACTTCGACGTGGTAGGCATCCGCCGGCGGCTCACCGTAGACCTCGCCGAAGACGGGCAAGGCCATGACGAGCACGCCAACTTCCGAGATGGCGCACATGATCAGTACGGGCACGACGGCCCATAAGGCCTGGGCCTTGCCGCTCACGATGGCTCTGGTCTGCGCCTCGCCTCGACCGTACTTCATGACGAAGAAGCCCAGGACGATGCAGCCCAATAGGAACAGAGCCCCCGTCGTACCCAGGAGGTACCTGATCACGCCGTCGATTCCGTGGCCGTGGGCACTCTTGACGTCAGGTAGCCATCCGAGGGCAAAGGTGCCGACGACAGCGATCCCAAATACAAAGAACAGGATCCCGAATCTCGGGTTCCTGGGAGGCGAGTTGCTCTCGCTCATGATGGCTTACTCCTCTGAGAACGAGAACGAGAGGGTCTGCGGACCACCATCAGCGGTGATGGTGATGTCCTGCTTCTGCAAGCCAAAGATCTCGTGCCGGGCGGAGATCTGGTACGTGCCGGGTGGCAGTTGCCCCAGGTCGAAGGACCCGTCTTCGGCAGACACGGCGAAGAAGGGGTTCTCGACCACCCCAACGAAGGTGCTCATCCATCCGTGAATGTCGCACTTGAGCGGCAGCAGCACCTCAGAGCGATTGAAGACCTTTGTCAGACCGGCTGACCCGGGGGCTTGGGTCTGATTGAACCCGGGGTTCTTCTTGCCGAAGCTGTGCACGTTGTGGGACACGGGGTCGGCGTTGCCAATCTCAAGCGGTTGCCCAACCTGAACCCCGAGGACGTGGGGCGTGTAGGTACACCCCTGTTGGGCGACGTGCACCGGTTCGGTGGGTGTGGCGAATTTCCAACCTTCGAGGCCCTTGCGAACCCAAACGAAGACGTTGGCCAATTCGCCGGAGGGCCCGACAATGGCAGACTCGTCGAGGCCCCCATCGCCCATCCCCTCGCACTTGGGATCACTGCCCATGTCGAGCTTGCGGCGCTTGGGCGTGTCACCTGTAAAGACGACGCTGCCGGTCACAGCAATGGTCCCAGCGGCCGGATCCCAGTCCTTGACGGTGGCTGTACTGGTGCCGCCGGTTTGTGCGCCATTTTCGGGAGTCGCAGAGGGTGTCGCAGACCCTCCTCCGGGTGCCGGGGCCGGATCATCTCCCCCACCACATGCTGTCAGGGGTAGGGAAACGAGAATCGAGTAGGCAAGCAGACGACGCATGGAGAGTCTCCAAAAGGGGGAATTCGAGGGATGTTCGGCCCTGTGGCGCGTGCGCGCTGGCGGTCTTGTTTTTGACCGTCAGCAGTAGCCACCGCAGAGGGGCACACTCTCCCATCAAGTGCGCACGAACGAATTGGGCCTATGGCTACGTGCCGTGAGGATTAGTGCGTACCGACCGAAGGCCGTTCGCTCGCCACATCCGGGTCGAACGGGGGCGGTGAATCGAGCGCCAGCTCGTACCGAGTCGGACATGGCTCGAGCCCTCCAGTCCATCCTTCGGGCCCGTCAGGGGCCCTACCCAAAACAGGGCAGGACCCCGTGGTCACATGCGATCCTGTCCGTTGCTAGAATCTTCCTCCCAAGAGCCGGTTGTCACTCGAGCACAGCCACTGCAAGCCCACGGAAGCATCGACGTCCTGCGCTCCTGCCCCATGACCGGGCTGGAACGCCGCTACCTCTATACAAGCGCAATGAGCGAAAAACCGCGTTTTCCCGGCATCCGAATCACGACCAACGGCAACCAGCTGGTGGCCTACCACACAGAGGCACGCCTCTCGGATGCAGGCGTCTTCTACCCCATCACGCCCTCCACTGAGATGGGCGAGATGTATCAGCTCTCCGTAGCGGAGGGCAAGCTCAATGTCTTCGGTCGCCATCGCATCGCCATCGAGGCTGAAGGGGAGCACGCGGCCCAGGGGGGCGCTATCGCCTGTTCGGTTACGGGCAAGCGCGTCGTCAACTTCACTTCGGGGCAGGGCATCGTCTACGGGCTCGAGCAGTACTACCACGCCCCTGGCAAGCTCTCGACAATGGTCATTGAGGTCGCCGCGCGCGCCCTGACGAAGCACGCTCTGAACGTGCACTGCGGACACGACGACGTCTACGCCGCTCTGGATTCGGGCTGGACGATCCTGTTTGGCAAGGACTCCCAGCAGGCCGCGGATCAAGCACTGATCCTGCGCAGAGTCAACGAATTGTCCCTGGGGCCCGGCATGAACTGTCAGGACGGGTTCCTCACCTCGCACCTCGAACGCACCTTCTTCAAGCACGAGGCTGAGCTAATCCGCGAGTACCTTGGGTCGCCGGACGACACGATCGATTGTCCGACGTCCGCCCAGGTCGAGCTGTTCGGCCCCACGCGTCGTCGAGTGCCTCAGATGATCGATCTCAAGAACCCCATGATGCTGGGCCCGGTCCAGAACCAAGAGCACTACATGAACGGGGTGGTTGCGCGTCGAGACAAGTTCTCCGAGTACGTTCTGGGTTTCCTCGAGCAGGCTTACGCCGAGTTCGGCGAACTGACGGGGCGCCACTATGGGATGCTGTCGTCGTACGAGTGCGAGGATGCAGAGGTCGTGTTCTTCTCTCTGGGGTCGGCGGCGGAGAACGTTGAGGAGGCTGTCGACCTCCTGCGATCCGAAGGCGAACTGGTGGGCTCCATCCACCTGAATGTCTTGCGGCCCTTCCCCGAGGCGGCCATCGTCGCAGCCCTGTCCGGCATGAAGTCGGTCATCATTCTCGAAAGGACCGACGAGTGCTTGTCGGGAGACAACCCCTTGACCCGCGATGTGCGCTCAGCGCTGTCGCGCGCGACCGAGGGCAGCTTGACGATTGCCGGAGAGGCCCTTCCGGCCTTGCCCGCCGACGCATGCCCGCGGGTATTCAGTGGCTGCTACGGCCTGGGCTCGCGGGACTTCCGCCCCGAGGCCATCTTGGGTGCCTACGAGTTTGCGACTGGCAAGACGGCGCGTCAGGACGGTGCCCTGGCGAGCGACGGTACGAGCTATTTCGTGATGGGCGTCGATCACCCGCGGCAGATTATTTCTGAGCGCACCCCCTCGCTCCTGCCGGAGCGCTCGATCGCCGTGCGACTGCACTCCATCGGTGGCTGGGGCATGATCACGACGGGCAAGAACCTGGGGGAAATCGTGGGCGCCTTCGGCGACGACTTGGCCCAGAGCCACGGCGAGACCGACGAATTTGGTCGACCCACCGAAGTGCTGCACGTCAGCGCCAACCCCAAGTACGGTTCTGAGAAGAAAAGTGCCCCCACCGCTTACTTCTTGGTCGTGGCCCCTGAACGCATTCGAGTCAACTGCGACCTGCGCCACGTCAACGTGGTCCTCTGCTGTGACCCGAAAGCCTTCACCCACTCCAATCCTCTAGACGGCATGGCCGAGGGTGGAACTTTTGTTTGGGAGTCCGACGAGACCCCCGAGCGCGCCTGGGAACGCATCCCGCCGCACATGCGGCAGGAAATTCACGACAAGAACCTGCGCCTGTTTACGCTTCCGGGCTTCGACATCGCCCGAGCGGCCACGGGTCGGCCCGACCTTCAATTGCGGATGCAGGGCAACGCGTTCCTCGGTGCCTTCTTCCGTGTCTCGGGTTTCTTGGAAGACAACAGCGTGCCCGAAGCTCGCTTCAACGAAGTCGTGGAAGCTCAATACGTGAAGAAATTCGGTCGTTTCGGAGAGGCCGTGGTGGCCTCCAACATGACCGTCATGACCGAGGGCTTTGGACGCGTGACGGAGGTGCCCCATGGACCCGTCGACGCTCCCGACCGCTCCAGCATGCGCGTCGACGCGCTGATCGCCTGCGGGACGTGTGACCTACCGACAACTCCCGCTGCCGCGCAGGAAAAACGCATCCCCGTGGCCGCCGGCTCCACGTTCGACGCCGAGTTTCGCGCTGGACTAGGCTACGACCAGCCGGCGTCCACCCTGGCATCGGTCGGGGTCATGGCCGCGGGCACCGGCTCAACGGCGAGCAAGTACGTCGCGCGCCGTGAAACGCCGCTCTGGCTCGTCGAGAACTGCACCCAGTGCATGGAGTGCATCGTGGCCTGTCCCGACACGGCCTTGCCCAACACTGCCCAGGAAATCTCCACCGTATTCCGCGCCGCGGTCCGGGGCTTTGTGGAAGAGTCCGAGGGCAAGGAACTGCTGCGCGCCGAGCTTCCGGCTGTGGAAGAGCGGGTGCGGGAACGCATGAGCTCGGGGATCAAGGAGAAGTCTCCCAAGCCCTTCAGGGATCTGGTGGAAGAAGAAATCGGCGCCCTCTCTCACGTGGAGGAAAAGACGCGCGAGTCATTCCTCGATATCTTCCGGCGCATCCCCTTCGCCTACGAGATGACGCCCGCGGTGTTCAGCTCCAAGGAGCGCAAGAATGCTGGGTCCGGCGGCCTGTTCGCCATTTTCGTCTCGGACCTGTGCAAGGGCTGCGGCGAATGCGTCGAGGAGTGCGGAGAGAAGAACGCACTGGTGATGGCCAGTGAAACCGAGAACTTGAACGCCGATCACGTCTCGGGCACGAACTTCATGGACTACCTGCCCGACACGCCCACTGAGTTCTTGGGTCGCTACGACGAGGAAGATCCGTCACAGACCCACGCACTAGCCCTCAAGAACCACTTGATGGTGCGCAGCAACTACGAGGCGCTCGTCAGCGGTGACGGCGCCTGTGCCGGCTGTGGCGAGAAGAGTGCCCTGCGTGCCCTGGCCTCCGTGACGGAGGCCTACATGCGCCCGCTCTACCACCGCAAGGCAGCGCGGCTGATGGAGAAGGCTGACCAACTGGAATCCGGTGGATTGAAGGCCCTGGCGGGCATGCAGGAGAGTGAGCGTGCCAACCTCATGCGCGTTGTGGCACAAGTTGTCATGGGACGCGGCGGCGAGGATGAGGAAGACACTGCGGCCCTGCTCTCGGGAGCCAACGAGCCCAAGCAAGAAGAGATTCTCGCAGCCCTGTGCGCGGTCATGCGCCAAGAGGCGTTTAACCACCGCGAGCTGCAGGCCGTTGACGGTTACCTACCCAACAGCATGAACGTCATGGCCATGGGTGCTCACACAGGTTGCAACACGGTGTTTGGGTCCACGCCTCCGAACAACCCCCACCCCTACCCCTGGATGAATTCTCTGTTCCAGGATGGTGTGACCGTGACCTGGTTGTTCGGTGAGAGCTTCATTGCCGACCACGCGGCGCGCTCTGTCGTACCGGAACGAATCGCCGACATCATCTTGGGTGAGCCGACGACCACGAATGCTGGCTGGGTGTTCGAAATGACCCACATGACGGACCACCTGATGACCCCGCTCGAGATCCGCGAGTTGCCCAAGGCTTGGGCAGTGGGCGGCGACGGGGGCATGGGCGACATCGGCTTCCAGAACGTGTCCAAGGTCGTGCTGCAGAACCGCCCCAACGTGAAGATCATGCTGCTCGACACGCAGGTCTACTCGAATACCGGCGGTCAAAACTCCGACTCCACGCCCATGCCCGGCGGTGGCGACATGAACTCCCTGGGCGACGCATCCCAGGGCAAGTCCACCGAGAAGAAGAACGTGGCCGAAATCTTCACCAGCGGCCATGGGTCGCCCTACGTGGCCCAGGTCTCGTTGGCCAATGCCAGCAACCTGTTCAAGTCCTTGCTCGACGGTCTGGAGTACCGCGGCACCGCCTTCTTCCAGTGCTTCACAGCCTGCCAGCCTGAGCACGGGGTGGCGGACGATGTGTCCTCCGAGCAAGCCCGCATGGTTCGCGACTCGCGTTGCATGCCGGAGTTTGTCTTCAACCCCGGCCTCGGAGAGATGAGCCAAGATGCGTTCTCCCTCAAGGGCAACTCCAACCTCAAAGAGGACTGGGCCAAGGTCAAGTCCAAGGTGTTGGGGACGAAGGTCACGTTCACCATCGCCCACTGGGCGGCCACCGAGGCGCGCTTCCGCCGTCACTTCAAGCCGGCGGCCAAGGCCGAGAACACGATCCCCTTGGAAGACCTACTGCTGCGCATCACCCAGAGCGATGTGGTCGATCGCTTTGTCTTGGATCCCGGCCACTATTCTTACGTCCCCGATTTTGAGGCCGTGATTGAGGTGGACCGCGGTGGCAAGCGGGTGGCGCTCGTGTGCTCGCGCCAGATGGTCCTGTTCTGCATCGAGCGCCGCAAGGGTTGGCGTATGCTCCAGAGTCGGGCCGGCTTGGAAAACACCGACTACCAGCTTCAGCGCTCCGTGCTGTCCAAACTGGCCGCGGGCAAGCTGGATCGGGATACCTTCCTGTCGGACACACGCGCCATCTTTGAAGGGGAGGCCGCGGGCGATGATTCCGACAAGAAACCAGGCTCGAAGAAACCTCCAACCCCCAAGGCCCCCGCGTCGACCAACTGACGTATACGGAGTGGCGCTCCCTGCCGCACCATTCCGGCAGGCGAGTACGGTACACGCAGAGCGTCTCACACGAGGTGCAGCTCCGATCCCTGGCCAGGATTTCGGTGCGCTTCCGAGTTGCGATCGCGGACTCCTCCCTCACCCTCTCGCCTCCCCGCGTTGCAGCCAACCGGGGTCTCGGCTGGCCTGGTCATTGCTGCAAAACAATGAAACGACTCTCACGGCACGACGACTGACGGGTAGTGGCGTACTTACCTGCCGGAATGGTGCGGCAGGGAGCGCCACTCTGTATCCGGACTCCACCACTCGAATCCCAATGACTAGGCTATCACCCATGCTCTCCTCTACCCGACACATCCGACGGATGTCCCTGTGCGCTCTCGCTCCCCTCTTTCTGTTCTCCTGTACGTCCCCCACGGTCCAGCCACCGACCCTGGAACTCCTGAATTTCCGTGTGCTGGAAGGCCGCGTCGTGGGCGGTGGGCAAGTGGATGTGCAGCAATTCCAGGCCATGGCCCGGGACGGTTACACCCTGGTGGTCAACCTGCGCCGCGCGGGAGAACCCTTCCCCAAAAACGAGGCTGAGTTGGCGCGTCAGGCGGGCCTGGACTACCGGCACATCCCCGTTGGCGGGGACGATCTAGTGGTCGACCACGCCTACCAACTCGCAGATGCCCTGGCCTCGAATGCCAAGGGCCATGTCCTGGTCCACTGCAAGAGTGGCAACCGAGTCGGCGCCCTGTGGGGATTGCACGTGGCCCTGCGGGATGGATTGAGCGCAGAAGAGGGCCTGCAAGCGGCCCGTGCCGCGGGCATGCGCAGCGACGGTCTCGGGGACTGCGTACGCGCCGCCCTGACCGACGATCGCGCGGTGTTCGGGTTCCGCACCTGGGGCTCCATGATGGAGGTCTTGCGCAACGGCCAGACCGAGGGCCGCGTGAACCTGGCGCGGATGGAGGGAGATTCAATCATCGGAGTCGGCGCACTGGCGCAACTCACTGGCGAACTCACCATCGACGGTGGCCGAGCGCACATCACTGCGGTCACCGGAAGCGAGGTGACCTTTCCCGAGGTGGGGCCGGATACTCAGGCGACCCTTCTGGCCATTGCCGACGTTCCGGAGTGGGTCGAGATCCCCCTCTCCCCCGTCGCGAACCTCGGCGAACTAGAGGGCGCCATCGCCGGCGCAGCAGCACAGCAAGGCATCGACACCACCGCCATCCCCGCCCTGCCCTTCCGTGTGGAAGGCCGATTCGAGGACCTTTGCCTACACGTACTCAACGGATCCTGCCCCATCGCCCACCCCGACGGACCGGAGCCCTGGCGTCTGACCGATGCCCAAGCCGAGGGAACCCTAGTGGGATTCTACGCCGAGAACGCGGGAGGCAAACTCACCCACCACGGTCAGCGCTCCCATGTTCACGCCATCGTCGAGACGTCCGCCGGTGGAGAAGCTGGAGGGCATGTGGATGCAACGCGCATCCCCGCCGGCGCAACCCTGTTCCTGCCCCAACACATTCAATGAAACTGTTCGGCACTCTTCGGATTGCATGTCTCCTGACCGTCACCCCCCTCGCTGCAGCACAAGACAAGCCCGAGTTCTTGGGCCAGGCCCTCAAGCTGCAAGGGGAGTCCTCGTGGCAAGCCCTGCTCGATTGGGCCCAGGCGGAAAAGATTACGGATGGCAATCAGAAACTGGCGAGTTCCTTCGTCGCCATCGCCCAGGCCGGTCTCAAGGATTTCTCGGGCGCCATCGACACCTTGAACACCCTGCGGGATGAGGGCACGGATGTGGACGGAGTCGTGCCCGGGCTGGGATCGCCGCTGGTGGAAGTCGTCAACACGCTCTACACCCACTGCTGGGCCAACTTTGACCCGACCTTCAATCGCCAGTGCTGGGGCGGGCTGTTTGAGTCCTTTCGCAACAGTCGCTATTCACCGGTTGCGGCTTCACGCCTCTTGATGGCTTCCCTCAAGGAAAACAAGTCCGACGAGGTGAAGACCTACGAGGACTTCTTCACCGAGCGTCTAGAATCCGCCCGCGGGGACAACGACACCGCCAGCGTGGCGGATCTCACCACTCGCTACGTGGACGGATACCTGCTCGCAGGCAAGTCCAACGCCCAGATCGTGACCCTGGCCCAGTCCATCTGGTCCGACGCCTGGGAACAGGCCGCCCGACAACACGGGTTTGACGGGCCGGTCACGGGCGGCGATCTCTCCTCAGACGAACTCGCTGCCCGTCGCGATTGCGAATTGGACATGGACGACGCCTTCAACACCCTAGCCCGCGCCACCCAATTGGCCGGGCTGGAGTTGGCCGACGACCACCCCCTGTTCGCCATGGAAGCCGAGCCCGGTATTACCTTCTCGAACTGCACTGAGGAAGTGGGCCTGGGAGACTTGAAGACCTCGCGTGTGGCCTGTGGCGATTTCGACAACGACGGAGACCCGGACCTGTGCTTTTCCGGCCGCTTGTTCCTCAACAACAAGGGCCGCTTCGAGGACGTGACCAGCGAGCGCGGCCTGGCCCACAGGGGCGCCGGTGCTCTCTTCGGCGACTACGACGGCGACGGCAACCTGGATCTGCTCATCGGCAGCCAGCCGGCCCCGCGCCTGTACCGCAACCTGGGCAAGCGCGGGCGCTATTCATTCGAAGACGTCACCACCAAGAGCGGCCTGGGCGCCCTGGAATTCGCCGCCACCCCCGAGGGCCTGGCCTGGGTGGACTTCGACGACGACGGGGACTTGGATCTTTACTTCGCCCTCTACGAGGCACCCGTGGGCGAGGGCCACGCGGACATCCTGCTGGAAAACCGCGGCGACGGCACATACGCCGACGTGTCCGACGCCACCGGAGTCAGCGCATCGAGCGTCTACTGCGGACGCGGCCTGTCCCCCTGCGATGTGGACCTCGACGGGGACTCCGAACTGTTCGTCTCCAACTATCGCCTCAACCAGAACCTGCTCTGGTCCTGGGACGGCCAACACTTGAGCGATATTTCCCACAACATGGGTGTCAAGGGTGTGCGCGAGCCCGAGGACGGAGAGTACTTCGGCCACACCATCGGCTCCGTCTGGGGCGACGTGGACGGCGACGGCGACCTGGACATCTTCTCCGCCAACCTGGCCCACCCACGCTTCATCCGTCAGGGCTTCTCCAACCTGAGCCTGCTCGGCATTCAGGGCGAGGACGGGAGCTTCACGGACGAGGGCCTGGCACGCGGGATCCGCTTTCAAGAAACCCACTCCGACCCCGCCCTGGTGGACATCGACAATGACGGCGACCTCGACCTGTCGATCACGTGTATCTACGAAGGCGTCCCCTCCGCCCTCTACCAAAACGATGGAACCGGCCACTTCACCCCCATCACCTTCCGCGCCGGCGCCGCCGCCTTCCACGCCTGGGGCCAAACTTGGCTCGACTTCAACGGCGACGGCTTCCTGGACGTGATCTACGCCTCCAGCAGCGGCGTGGTCGCCCTGCGCAACTCCGGCAACGACAACCACTACCTGCGCCTCGACCTGCAATCCAAGGGCAAGGACCCCAATGCCTTCGGCGCCATCGTACGCGCGGAACTCCTGGAGAGCGAAATCCCGCGCACCTTGCTACGTCAACTGGTCAATGCTCGCGGCACGAGTTCTCAGGACGAACAAATCATCCACTTGGGCCTGGGCGACTACACGGGCCGCGTGCGCGTCAGCGTCACCTGCCCGACACGGATCACACGGAGACCAAGACACCGCGTGTAGATCGCGTGTACACGGTCAAGCAGTAACGATACGGAGTGGCGCTCCCTGCCGCACCATTCCGGCAGGCGAGTACGGTACACGCAGAGCGTCTCACACGAGGTGCAGCTCCGATCCCTGGCCAGGATTTCGGTAACGATACGGAGTGGCGCTCCCTGCCGCACCATTCCGGCAGGCGAGTACGGTACACGCAGAGCGTCCCACGCGAGGTGCAGCTCCGATCCCTGGCCAGGATTTCGGTGCACTTCCGAGTTGCGATCGCGGCCTCCTCCCTCACCCTCTCGCCTCCCCGCGTTGCAGCCAACAGGGGTCTCGGCAGGCCCGGTCATTGCTGCAAAACAATGAAACGACTCTCACGGCACGACGAATGACGGGTAGTGGCGTACTTACCTGCCGGAATGGTGCGGCAGGGAGCGCCACTCTGTATCGAAACTGGCTTGGTGTGTCTCGGCTAGGTCCTCGAAAACCTGCGGGTGGACACAGGCCGCCATGATTTCCAGGGACTCCGCCAAGCGCGGGCCGGGGCGATTGAAGAAGGCGTTCCCATCGGCCAGGTAGACGCGGCCCTTTCGCCAGGCGGGCCATTGCAAGCGATCCAGCAAGGCGCGCAGCGACTCGGCTTCGGCCCGTGTGCGGGCCAGGTCGAATCCACAGGGTTTGATCAGCACCACATCAGGGGCCAGTTGGCCCAAAGCCTGTTCGTCCAGGGTCGGCGCATGCTCGCCAGGCGCCGTCACGAGAGGCACGCCCCCCGCCAGATCCACAAGCTCCGGCATCCACATGCCACCGACCATCACGGGGTCGGTCCATTCGATGGTCAGCACGGTTGGCTTCTCAGGGACGGCAAGGGCACGGGTCCGGATACGCTCGGCGCGGGCCTCGAGGTCCGCGACCACGCCCTCCGCCGCGGCATCCCCATCCAGGGCCGCGCCTACGCGCCGTAGATCCTCCCACACGTCAGCTAGGCGAGTCGGGGAGAGGCTGACAACGTGGGCAGGGACAGCGATCGCCTCCAAGGCCTGTTCGACATCCTCCAAGGACACCGCGCACACGTCGCACAGGTTCTGGGTCACCACAACCGTGGGAGCCGCGGCCTTCAGCGCGTCCACGTCCACTTCATAAACGGCCAGCACGTCGCGCAAGATCTGACGCACGTCGCGGTCGATGTCCTTGCTCGTCCCGTCCGTGCGCACCCGCGAGCGTGTCAGGACCGGGACGGCGCCCACTCCTGCGGGGAAATCGCACTCGTGCGAGCGACCCACGAGCTGCTCGCGGAAGCCCAGCGCGCAGACAATCTCAGTAGCCGAGGGCAACAGACTGGCAATACGTGCAGGCATAAGATCGACGAGTTTGTAGAGATTCGCAGCCGGCCGATCTGCTCAGCCACCAGGTGTGAAGAGGGCCTCCGCGCGGGCGGCGAGAATGAAATCGCTCTCGGTCAACCCATCGATCTTGTGGGTCCAGATCAAGATCTTGGCCTTGCCCCACGACAGGTGAATGTCCGGATGGTGGCCCTGCTCTTCGGCCATGTTCCCAATCCGCACGGTGAACTCCAAGGCCGACACAAAATCATCGAACACAAACTCGCGCTGTAGGTGATGGCCCTGCACCACTTGCCAGTCCTTATCCAATCGGCCCAGCAGATTTTGTTGCTCAGCCACGGCAAGAGCGGGCACGCCTCCGCGGCAGGGCACGCAGTCACGCTGGGACAGGTCTTGCATGACCGCATAGGGTAGACCGAGAGGGATCCGGGTAGAGGAGAATTCCGAGCCGGATAGGGAGACAAACCCAGCACCACGCCGGCAGTCTGACTGACACGTGAATCCGTGGCCTGCGGGCAGGCAAGTGGGGTTGGCCTTGGCTCGTGCCTCCCCAGGCCCACTGGCAGGGGCGTTGTGGGTCTTGAAGGACCCGCCGATGCGGTTCCCTCCGATCCCTCACCGTCCGCGCGGGGCGGGGTAGGCGGGCAGGGTTGTGAGCCGGGGATCCTCCACCGCCTTGCCTACAGTGAAGTGGTAGAGGCTTTGCAGGGTCTTGCCCCTTAGTCCGAGTAGCGAGTGCATCGAATCGTCGAAGAAGCAGCCGATGCCGGTGGAACGCAGGCCCAGGGTCTCCGCTTCCAGATAGAGCACCTGGCCCAAGACGCCTGTTTCCCAAAAGAGCCTCGAATAGAACCACGCGCCGTACTCTTCGACGGAAGCCTCGAAATCCGCCAGCATGCCCAGGCT
>Ga0114933_10002718_pt1 | contig 17914 bp, 18 predicted proteins | sample 4SBtaG_FD_89691 | JGI IMG/M metagenome (GOLD analysis project Ga0114933, IMG submission 89691) | Deep subsurface microbial communities from Kolumbo volcano to uncover new lineages of life (NeLLi) - 4SBTROV12_W25 metaG | ecosystem: Environmental > Aquatic > Marine > Volcanic | place: Kolumbo... | reverse complement strand
AGTCATGGTTGGCCTGGTTCAATTGTAGAATTTCATAAAATAATAAGACCGCTTGTTGATCCTATTAATCATGGGGGAAAAGAAGAAGATGCATTCCATGTTGTTTGCCCTTCTCTTCCTGGGTATGGATTTTCTAGTAAACCATCAAAGAACGGTACAGGGGTTGATAAAATTGCTGAAATTTGGAACCAACTAATGAATAAAATTGGTTATAAAAATTACTTCGCACAAGGTGGTGATTGGGGTTCAGCCATAACAATTGCTATTGGAAAGCAAAACAAAGGTAATTGTTTAGGGCTACATGTTAACATGCCTTTTGCTCCACCAACTAAGGAGGCTATGGAAAATCCAAGTGAAAGAGATAAAATTGCATTTGAAGGCTTAAATTATTATCAAGAATGGGGTTCTGGTTATTCAAAACAACAAAGCACAAGACCGCAAACCTTAGGGTATAGCCTAGTCGACTCGCCAATAGGTCAAGCGGCTTGGATAATTGAAAAATTTTATGAATGGACTGACTGTGATGGTCATCCCGAAAATATCCTCACAAAGGAAGAATTAATTGATAATATTATGTTTTATTGGTTAACAAAAAGCGGTGCATCTTCAGCACGTCTTTATTGGGAGAGCTTTGGATCATTTGGAGGTAATCCTGACGAAAAACTTTCATTACCAATTGGTTGTAGTATCTTTCCAAAAGAAATCTCTCGTACCCCAAGAGCGTGGGCAGAGCAAGTTTACTCAAATATTGTCTATTGGAACGAGTTAGACAAAGGAGGTCATTTTGCAGCCTTTGAACAACCTGAACTTTTTATAAATGAAATAAGAAATTGTTTTAGAGCAATACGCGACAATTTATCTTGATTAATTAATTGCGCTTTAAATAATAAGAAGTATTTTTAATTTTTGGTAGGTAGGGAGCAACCAATGATTAGAGTATTCTTAATTTTTTCAACCTTATTTTTCTCATACAACCTTTCAGCTATGTCGACAGCTATTGGGCATGGTCCTATAGGTTTAATGGCTGACGATTTTCATAAAAAAGGGGAATGGATGATATCTGTTAGAGTATCAAATATGGAAATGAAAAAAAATATGCTTAATGGTAATACAATTTCTGACAAAGAGCTCCTACAACAGCCTAATCCATTTTCTGAAATGCCAATGATGCATAATGATTCATATTTTAAAACTCATAGACACCCACACATGGGTGAACCTAAAATGCCGGATAAACTTAGCGTTATTCCCAGAAAAATGACAATGAAAATGATTATGCTTGGCGCAATGTATGCACCATCTGATAAAATAACTCTAATGGGCATGGCCATGTTCAATGACAAGGAAATGCAATTAGATACATATAGGGGGATGATGAATAGAAATTATTTAGGGTCTTTCGAAACCTCATCTTCAGATTTATCAAAAATATCATTATCAGCATTATTTAATCTCCATGAAAATGAAAACTCAAGATGGCATTTAATAGGCGGATTAGAAAAAAGTATTGGTGAAAATGCAAAAAAAAGGAATGGTTTTAACGCCAATGAATACAAATACTTCAATTACTTTACCATACGGCATGCAACCAAGTGATAAAGCCTTAAGGTTATTAGCTGGAGTTACAAATGTTACTAAAATAAATAGTTTTGTTTTAGGTAATCAGATTTTATTTAGAAAAAGCATAGAAGAAGAAAATTGGAATTTTGGTGATGAATTTGAATACAACCTTTGGTTTCAAGGCTCATTTAATGACAATATTTCTTATTCATTAAGGTTAAATTATTCAGATACCGATACAATAGACGGTAAAGATAAAAATATAATGGCTCCAGTACAAACAGCAAATCCATATAATTATGGCGGTGAAATTTTAAATCTTGGTTTAGGTTTGAATTTCATAACTAATTTTTTACCAGGAAAACATTCCGATCGATTAGCCATCGAATTCATACTTCCAATTGACCAAAATAAAAATGGTTTACAGATGAAGAATGAAGCCAAATTTATAATAGGTTTTCAAAAGTCATTATAAATTATATTTTTATAAAAAAATTCAAAATTGTTACAGAAATTACTGTTATTAAAATGCTTATTAAAAAAGCCATATAAAAACCAAATTTTGAAATGACAAATGGAAAAATTAAAAACATTGGTATAGTTGGAACAATATAAAGTAATGTATAAGAAATATGGGATGAAATTTTTTCATCTGAGTTTCCATCATAATACATCCATAAAATAACAAGTAATGTCATTATAGGCATTGCAGCTATTAGGCCGCCTAGCTTATCATTAACTTTGGCAATTTCACTAATAAGGACTATAAGACCGGCAGTCATTATTATTTTAATTAGTAAAAAAATCATGTTTAATTTATTTTTGTGATTTCAATTTTTTCAGAATTAAGAGGTAAAATTACCAATGTTCCATCCTCAGATAATGTCCATTCCTTTCTTATATCATTTACACCTCTAACAAACATACTCTCCATCAAAGCATTTCTTGGCGCAGGAGTAAGATGATAAAAAACCAAATGCTTCACATTAGCCTGATTTGCAATTTCAGCGGCCTCAATAGGCGTTGTATGATAGGTCACTATATCAGCCATAATTTTTGCAGCTAAATTATTACCAATTTTTTTATTTTCATTTTCAATAATTTTTACAATATGATTAGCTTGTGCCTCATGAAACAAAACATCAGCATTTTTAGAATTCTTAATTGTGTTTTCCGTAGATATTGTATCACCACTTATTACAATAGACCTTCCCTTATATTCAAAACGAAAACCTAAAGCCGGTTCAATCGGATCATGAATTACCTTGAAAGCAGTTACTTTCAAACCATTATCGTCAATTATAATTGGATTTGATAAATCAATGGTAAATGTTTCGTATCCAGCAAAATTAAGTGGAGCGACCTTATTACCGTGGTGCTCATTTCTGAATTGGTAATCTAATTTATATGCGTCCTCAAAACCATTAACAACATCTTCAACTCCCTCAGGTCCATAAACTTTTAATTTTTCAGATTTAGTAGGATTATTAACCCATGTATTTAAGTGTAAATCAGCAAGATCAGATATATGATCAGAATGAAGATGTGTAAAAAGAACGGCCTTAACAGGAGTTAGATCTACTCCCCAATTTCTCAAATTACTAATACTGCCATCACCAACATCAACTACATACAAGTTTTGACCAGCCTTAATGATAATGCAGGTTTCAGCTCTTCCAGGTGAAGGTAAAGGAGATCTACTGCCACAAACTAAAGCACTTAGTCCATCATCAGGTAAAGAAACTGGATTTGAAAGGACATTTTTTATAACATTTGTTACCACTCTATCCTGAATTGCAGGAACTCTAGATAAAACGAATAAGCTAATTAGAAATATTACTAATATAAGAATTATATATTTAATTATTTTCAATTTGCTCTCCTTAAAGATAAAACAAAAAATATTGTTAATAAGATCAGAATGTATGGAGCCATATAAAAACCAGGCGTACCTGCTGTATTATAATCATTAATCACATCACCGCCTCTACCAAAAAATGGATAATAAATAACTCTTAATCCCCACTCAAAAATCCAAAATAAATACATTAATGGTATAAATGACCGGTATTTAATGATTGCAATCCAACAAGCAATACAAAAAATTAATTGGGCAAATCCCCAAATAGAAAAAAAACGATAAATTAATGGCATAGGATCGGGATCACCCGTCAAAACAACAATATTTGCAATTTCATGCAATCCAAAGGGTTCAAAAAACATGTGTATTGCTGAGCGCCAAGTCATAAGAGCAAGAAATAGTATAAGTGCCCATAGGGCTATTCTATTTCCTGAATAGTTATTGTTCGCATTTTCAGGAAATATCTTATTAAGAAAATCTACCAACCAAACTCTCCTGTTTTAGTTTCAATATTAAGTTGGCCTTTTAAACCTGCGGCACGATGTTTTTCACTTTCTCTATAATCCGCATCCATAATCATTTCCATCATAGCTTTTCGGCTGGGATATTTAGCAATTGCGATTACATCCCAAAGTTCCCCTACTTCGCCTAACATCAACCGTTCAACTCTTCCTGAAAATATTGGTTCAGCTCCAACTTTTTTGAGATGTCCTTGCACTTCTTGTCCATAAATCAAGTAAGCCTCTTCACCGGTTAAATTAGTTTCCCTTCCATCTTCATATTCTGCTTTATCTTTAAATTTTAATAAATTAACCATATATATAGGTGTATCAATATCACCTTCCATAAAACCTTTCATTTGCTCATCATTTGGTACTAATGCATTTTTTACTTCCATAATCTCAACTCCATTAATTTCTTTTACAGATAATTCCGACCTCTCTCCATACCCTCGCGCTTCAAGAATAAGGGGATATATTTCAAAAATAATATTTGCTCGATAATGCCAACCAACACTTAATAAAATTATACATACACTAATAATAATTACAAAATTCTTCATTTATTTTCCTTTATAAATTCTATTAGAATCTCTGAAAGTTTTTTAGACCTTTTCCATTGAAAAAAATGGCCACCACCAATATGAGGTGCGCTTTTTGCATTTGGACACATATTTAATACATCTTGTTCAATTCCATTTGTTACAGGATCATCACCGGCAAAAACACTTAGAAATGGTTTGTCCCATTTACTAAAAAATTCTCTTGCTTTCTTCTGTTCTTCAAGAGATTGATCAGGAATTATAGGCACTTGACTTGGCATTGCTCTAGGGCCCATTTTGTAACTTGGGTCTGGAAATGGCGCCTCGTATGCTTTTGCTATATATGACTTAAAAGGAGAAGCGCTATATTTTCCTAATAATATAAATATATAATTTAAAAACGTTGAAACTAATGATCTCTTTTCCATTTGCATAGATTGTATGAAACCAATGGGAAGATCCTCTGTATCCCAACAAAATTTCTGCCAGTACATAAATTTTAATCCAGGATGTGTTTTACCATTATCCATTTCTCTCACTTGTTTAGCCATAGATAATGGGTGTAGCTTTATATCACTCTCTCTAAAGGTTTTTATTTCCTCAACAACCTCTTCTGGTGCATCTGGATTATAGGGAAGTCCGGTGTTACCCATTGAAACCTTTGAAAATCTATGTGACTCCCTCGCAACTACTCTTAACCCAATTAGCCCACCCCAATCCTGTCCAAAGAAAGCTATATCTTTAAAATCATTAGCATTTAACCAGTCAACCATCCAATCGACTTGATTTTGATAACTGTAATCAGATCTTGAAGCCGGCTTATCAGACTTTCCATAACCCGGTAAATCAGGGGCGATTACTCTTATTCCAGCTTTTGTTAAGAAGGGTATCATTCTTGAGTAGAGATAACACCAAACTGGCTGGCCATGCATTGCCAATAGAATAGGTCCATCTTTAGGCCCTTCATCTATGTGATGTATTCTTAATTCACTTCCATCCTTAGTCTTAATATTGGTATAACATGGTTCATAAGGAAAATCGGTTATTACATCAAAACTTTTGTCAGGTGTTCTCAATATTTTCATATTTACTCCTTATCTATCAGTAATTTTTCACAACCCGTTTCTGTTAAAAAATTAAAAACCTTTGTCTTGTCATCTTGCTCAAGCTTATTAAATTCATCTCTAATCCATTCTAAGCACTTAGCTTGATAGGGAAATGTTTTTTGTTCCCATATTTGGTTATCAATTTTTGTTGACCAAGTTTCTTGACCTTCTTTAAAAGCTATTGAATTTGCAATCATTGCAGGCACATATCCATGACTCAATTCCTCAAAAATGGAGAAGGTTGTTTCTGGAAGATTTTCAATTGATAAAAGATGACTTGAGTCTTCATTAAAACCTGATAAATCTTCCATAATATCAACCCAAGCAACAGCCCTAGGTGATAACTCAAGAGCTATTTCTCTTGATGTTGGATCAAAGCCAATGAGTTGGGTCATTTGTCCATAAAAAGCAAAATCTGATGACAAAGGCTTATCACCTAATAAAAAGGGGGTAGTTTCAAAATGATTTTCTAATAATGCTAGAAATCTTTTATAACTCCTTTCAATAATATCTGCAGTTTTTTCATTGGAACCAACAACCCATAATCTACTTATCTGCAAATCAGTAATGTATTTTTTAAAATCTTTATGTGCTTTTTCTTCTAAGCTCACTGAGTGAAGAAGAGGCAATATATTGCCAGCATTATCAATATCCCTTTGAAAATGCCATCGATAATGGAACATGTATTTAGTTACCCATTCATCGCCAAAATCTTCAAGAATTGAATTTAATAAGGCAAGAGATTTATTTTTCGGAATAATGCCTCTGTCAGACTTATTAGACTCAAGTTTTCTTATTATGGGTGTTGTATCACAAATAGCCGTAACTTCACTGCCATTATGTAATAAAACTACTGGTAAAAGTGTAGGTTTGGGAGTCTCCAAGCCCATCGAATTTAATATTTCTTTGGCATTACCCCAAATTACGGAATGTTGAATATTCCTATACCTTAAAGCTGATAGCATTTTCCTAGTGTAGGGTGATGCTGGTACGCCAATTATCGTTATTTTGTTTTTATTTTCCAATAATATATACTCCTATCTATAATAAAAAATAACAAGTAATAAAGGTCGGTTATGAGTCTTATCAAAGAAGAGTTACAAACATCAAAAAAAAATTTAACGCAAAGAAGAATTGTTACAAATGATATTAATTTGGATGATTTAAAAAATGGAGAAATAATAGTTCAAATTGAAAATTTTGCTTTCACATCTAACAATGTTACATACGGTGTTGCAGGCGAAATGATGGGTTACTGGCAATTTTTTCCAACTATGAATGATCCTGAGAACATATGGGGATGCATACCAATGTGGGGTTTTGCAGAAATAAAGTACTCAAATAATAAAGAATTACAAGTCGGAGAAAGACTTTTTGGTTATTTTCCAGCATCTAATATTTTGACTTTGAAACCGATAAAAATTTCACAAAAAACTTTTATAGATGGCGAAGAACATCGAAAAGAATTACCTCCAGTTTACAATAATTACATAAGATTAAATAATGAAGACAATTATAATAAGGATAATGACAATATAAGAGCTCTTTTATTTCCACTTCATGTAACATCTTTTTGTTTATGTGATTATCTTCAAAATGAAAATTACTTAGGGGCTGAACAGGTGATCATAGTGAGTGCATCTAGTAAAACAGCTATTGGTCTTGCTCAAGGTTTGCAAAGTGAAGAGAAAAAACCTGAAATTATTGGGTTAACTTCAAAAAGAAATTCTGAATTTGTAAAAAGCTTAAATTCATATGATCAGATTTATTCTTATGATGACCTTGGTGATATAAATATTAATAATTCTAGTGTAATGGTCGATATGGCTGGTAATAGAGAAATACTAGGAAAACTTCATAGCTCACTTGGAAATCACATGCTTAAGTGTATTACAGTTGGTATGACACATTGGGATAATGAAACAACAGCTGATGATGCAATGGGTCAACTCATGAATAGAGATAGAACTGAGTTCTTTTTTGCTCCAGATCATATCCAAAAAAGAATAAGTGACTGGGGAACAGATGGTTACAATAAAAAAACAACATCTTTTATGGATGCTAGAGCCGAACAAAGCAAAAATTGGATGAACATTAAAGAAGTTTCAGGATTAAATAATTTTTTAGATACTTATGATGAAGTTATTCAAGGTGATATAAATCCAAATGAAGGAATAATTGTTAATATCTAATTAAATAAATTCTTAAATCAGAGAATTATAGACTACCAAGGATGAATATCGCCATTCCATTTATAAAAATTGCCAGAATCTTCTTTTGTTAGTCCGCTAATCACATTCCTAATACCAGACGCACTTTCTTCTGCTGTTATTTCTGCACCTGGTCCACCCATATCCGTTTGAACCCATCCTGGATGCATGATTGACACAGTTATTGGATCTTCAGCCCAATCAAGAGATAATATTTTACCGACTTTACCAACTGCAGCTTTAGTGGTTGAATAAATATACATTCCGCCCATTGGCCATGTAGAAGCGCCTAACTGACTGGAAAGTATCATTAGGTTTCCATTACCCGAAGCAACTAAATTGCTTTTAAATGCTTTCGCAACCAAAAGTGGTCCAATTGTGTTTGTATCAAGAGTTTTATGCCATTGATCTATATCTATATTATCAAGTGATTGTTGTTCCATTGGATCTCCTCCAACATCGCCTGCGACTATTATTACGGTATCTATAACGCTATCTCCTATATTAGTTGCAGCAGCTTCAATCGATGAGGGATCTGCAATATCAAGCTGTTCGATAGAAATATTTTCTGATCCTGAAGCAAGTTCGTCAAGTAAAGAAGCATTGGCTTTATCTCTAGCGCAAGCAATTACAGAATTTCCTTCATCGGAATACTGCTTTGTTAATTCAAGCCCAATTCCTCTAGTAGCACCAACAATTAATATATTTGACATATGTATCTCCCTTAATCCTAAATAATGACATCAATATTACAGAATGTATTTAAATACTCAACAACAACTTTATTTCCTTGGCTCTCTTATCATAGGGTGAGCGGGGGGAGAGTCACCAATTTGAACTTTACCCATACTTTCAAAACCATGCCTTTCATAAAGCGACATATTTCGCGGATTAGAAGATTCTAAATATGCTCTCTCTCCTCTTTCATCAATCGTTTTGAGGGCTTCTTTTAATATAAAGGAACCAACACCAAGACCTTGTTTTGATGGATCGACGCCAATAAAAGCTAAATACCAAGCATCATCGGGATGATAATTTGAGAATTCCTCAAAAAACTGACTTACAAATTCAATTCTCTCCTCTGTCATCCATTCTAGTGTTGGATATAAACATGTTTCATCAAATTCAAAACCAGGTGGATGCCATATTGAAGCCCCATAAAAATTTTCTTCGGCAAATACTACATCATTAGAAAAAGATATTTTTGAAAATTCTTCCATCCATGTATCAAAATTTACTAAATAAATATTTGGATCAGGAAACACCCATCTTATTAAAGGATCAGATGAGAAGCCAAGTTTTAAAACGCCTTTTATTTTATCTTTTTGTTGTTTTTGTGCCCTTATAATTTTTGGTAAATTATTCTCTTCCATAGCTTCCCTTACATTCGTTTAAAATTAAATTCATTATCCCTATACAATACTATATCAGCAAATTTTGGTATTTCTTCCAAAACATATCTTGTTAACCTTTCATAATGCATAACAAAATGAATAACCTCTTCTTTTGTCATAATTTTCTTTTTCATTTCTGGATCAGTAAGATTTTTTTCAAGGGTTTTTTCTTGTATCCATCTACTTTCAAAAATATGTTCCATGCTTGGCACCTTAATCATGAGCAATATATCAAAACTGTTAAACAATTCCTGATAATCTCCCGATAATTCTCTATTATACCACTTTGACCAAACTCCATCTGGATCTTGTTTTTCTTCTAGCTCGTTTAAAGGTGGTGACCAATTTTTTTCAGAAATTGGCTTAGCTCCGCAAAACCATCCATCAAAAAAAATAAAATCTGGTTTTCCTTTGTATTGCACCCATTCACCCTCTGGTAAATGCTTATCTAATGGCTTAGAAAATACAGGAATTGATGTAATCATTTCATTTGTGGCAAAATTTAAGGAATCTATTGTCTTTAAGCCAAGGTCAACATCATGAGTACCAGGTACACCCCTAACTTTACACATAGAATGAATTTTTTTTCCAAGTAATTCTCTATCATTTTGAGATTTGTATATGTCATCAATTGAGAAGCCTGTAGTTCTTTTTTTAAATCCTTTTTTTAAGGCCAACTGAACAAAGTCAGATAATGTTGTTTTACCTGAACCTTGCCCGCCTGTAAGGCCTATCAATAATGGTTTTGCAGTCTTTTCTAACGAATTTAGATATACAGCTATAGGAATTACTATTTCTTTGAAAAATTTTTGATCAATATTTTTAATTTTAATACTATCAGAATAGGAAAATAAATCCTTTTTAACTTTTTCAAAAAGAATTAGGCAATTTTCATCATTTGAATCTGGTAGTTTTACAGCCATAATATTTCCCTTTGTTTACAATTTAACAAATATTATATAAAAAATGGAAAATTAAAAAAAAATCATGGATAAATCATTTCTCATATTTTTAGCTATTCCTATTTTCTTTTTAATGATCTGTATTGAATTACTTTACGGTTATGCAAAAGGTAAAAACAATTATAGATTAAATGATACAATTACGAGTATCAATATCGGCTTAATCAGTAGATTTCCAACAATATTAAACCTTGGCTTTCAAGGTCTTACATTTTCATATGTTGCTACAAATATGAATCTCTTTCAATTATCTATTAACTCACCATTTACATGGATTTTTGCATTTTTTTTATATGATTTTTTATATTATTGGATGCATAGATTGCATCATGAATATAAATTTCTTTGGGCAACACATGTTGTTCATCATCATGGAGAAGAATTTAATCTTTCAACGGCATTAAGACAAACTAGTACAGGCTTTTTATGGAAATGGATATTTTTTGTACCAATTCTTCTTGTTGGGATACCTTCACCTGTATTTGTTGCTGTAGGAGGTTTAAATCTGATTTATCAATTTTGGGTTCATACAGAACATATTGGTAAATTAGGATGGTATGAAAGGTATTTTATAACTCCAAGTAACCATAGAATACATCACGCTAAGAATCCTGAATATGTCGATAAAAATTACGGAGGTGTTTTTATTCTATGGGATAGATTTTTTGGGACATATTGTGAAGAAAGAGATGACTTAAAGCCTGTATACGGAACTGTTAAAGCATTAAGAAGTTGGAATCCTTTATGGGCAAATATTGAAGTATTTATTAATATGGCGAAAGACTCATACCATACAAAGAATTGGAGAGATAAAGTAAAAGTTTGGTTTTCAAGGACTACTTGGCGTCCAGAAGATGTTGAAAAGAAATTCCCTTATAGAAATATTGATCAAAATGATAAATTTGATCCAAAAATATCCCCTAACCTTATGAAATTTGTTTGGATACAATTGATTTTTATTCCTTTTATGACACTTGTAGTTTTTTTCACTTTAAAAGGCCAAAGTTTCTTAGAGACCGCCATCTTTGGTATTTCTCTTTTTCTCTCATCAATAATAATTTCTCTAGTTTTATCAAATAAGATTAACACTATCATTTACGAATCTATCAGGTCTGTATTGGTTTTATCTATAATTTATTCAGGAATTATATCAATTGAGCTATTGGCTGCTCAAGTATTGGCTATTCATGCATTATTTAATATTGGCATGATTATTATTTATCGATTTTTTATTCATAAAGAAGAAGATTTAATAACTAATTAGATAATATTAATTGATCTATTTTCATAATTTAATTGTTTAAGTTATTTATTTACTTAAAATATTTTTAATATTTTAAAAGAGGTCAAAAATTATGAAAAAATTTATTCTATTCACTTTTGTAGTTTTATTTTTACTTTCATTAACCGAAGCTTATGCTGGAGAAAAACACAATTCTGATGAATGGCAGATTAAAGCTTACTCAAGCGCGGCTCCTTCATTTATTGGTGATTTTGCGACAATTATAGGTGGAGATGGTAAAATACTTAGGGAAGGATCCAATGGTTGGACATGCCAAGCAGGCAATCCTAGACCTTTTCCTAAAGAAGGCTGGAAGGATGTTCATGAGGCTATGCCAGCATGTTCCGATAAAGAAGCGATAAAATGGATGATGGCATATATGCAAGGTAAGACACCTCAACTTGATAATGATGGCTGGATGTGGATGCTTCATGGTGATGTAGGAGAGGACAACTCTAAGGCTGGTATATTAAATGAAAAAGATAGCACGCCAGGTCAATGGATTGAATCTGGTCCACATTTAATGCTTATGCCAAAGGACCCATCTAGTTTGGACAATATGAATGCTGATTTTACAAATGGTGCCCCTTATGTGATGTTTCCAAAAACAATATGGGCTCATGTAATGATTCCTGTTGAAGGTTATTATAAGTATCAAAAAGAATCAGAACCAAAAAAATAAGGAGTAAAAATGAAACCTGTATGTCTAGTTCTTGGTGCAGGAGCAGGGATCGGAGGAACTGTTGCTGCAAAATTTGCGAAAGAAGGATTTCACTCATATTTATGTCGAAGAAGTGATAAAGAAGGTCTTGATCGTTTAATTGGTAATATTGAAGAAAATGGCGGTAAAGCATCAGGATCCCTTCTTAATGCTGTTGATGATAATGTATTGGAAGATTTAATTGTCTCTATAGAAAGAGACATAGGTCCAATTGAGGTTCTAATCTATAATTTAGGCGCTCAGACTGGAATGAAATTACTTCATCAAACAACTCATAAAGAATTTGAGTTAGGTTGGAGAATGGCTAGTTTTGGTTTGTTTAGGATTTCTAAGGTTTTATGTCCTTTGATGGTCGAAAGAAAAAAAGGCAATATAATTGTAACTTCTGCAACTGCGGCAATGAGAGGAAATAAAACGCAACATTCACATGCAGCTGCAATGGGTGCAAGAAGAATGCTTTGCCAATCTCTAAATGCTGAATTTGCCTCCCAAGGAATACATGTTGCCCATGTAGTAATTGATGGAGCTGTAGATGCTCCAGATACTTTAGGTAAATTGCTTGGACCAGAATTATATCAAAAAATGCGAGAAACAAAGGGTATGGAAAATGACGGGTTAATACTTCCAGAAAAAATTGCAGATACATATTATCATATAGCTCAACAACATAGATCGACTTGGACTCATGAAATAGATATCAGAGCATTTTCGGATTTAGCTTGGTGGAATCACGACACTATGCTCGATAAAGATTAAATGAAAATTTATTCATGACTTTGAGGGAAAATTGAAATTAAAAAAATCAACTTTGTTTTATTACAGCTTGGCAGAGATGCCTATAAATATTGCCCTTTTTCCTATCCTTGTTTTTATCCCTAAATTTTACACTGGTGAAATGGGAGTTCCTTTAGCCTTAGCAGCAAATATCATTTTAGCGGTCCGTATTTTTGATGTTTTTACTGACCCAGTAGTTGGTTACATCAATGACCGAACTAATACAAAATGGGGAAGAAGAAGACCATGGATTGCAATATCTACACCCTTACTAATGGTAAGTATTTATATGCTATTTATTCCTCCTGAAGGAGCTGGAGCTCTTCATCTATTTTTATGGATGTTTCTTCTTTCAATAGGAACAACCATGCTCATTATACCTTACTATGCTTGGGGTGCTGAGTTATCGCCAGATTATAATGAAAGATCAAGAATTACAGGGTGGAGATCAATTTCTGGAGTAGTTGGTAGTCTAAGCGCTCAACTTATCCCAACTATAGCTCTCGTTTTTTTTGGTCTTGGTGGTAGCACAAATGTTTTATATATCGTTGGGATTGCAAGTGTAATTATTATGCCTATATGTGTGTTTTTAACCGTATTAAAAGTTCCTGAGTCTAAGGATTATGTTCAATCAAATATCTCTCCAATCAAGGGTTTTAAAATTATGTTAGAAAACTCTCCATTTAAAAGATTAATAATGGCTTTTATGTTTGGAGGAATAGCTTTTTCTATAACAATTCCATTATATTTATTCTTTATTACTTATGTTCTTAAAGCTGAAGAAATGGCTATATTTATGCTTACATTTTTTTATCTTACAAATATCATTGCCGTACCATTTTGGGTTTGGTTATCAAAGCAAATCGGAAAGCATAAGGCATACATTTGTAGTTTTGCAATGATTGCGTTTGCACATCCTTTTTATCTTCTTTTGGGTGAAGGTGATTTTTGGTGGATGTTACCTATTACCATTACTACGGGTTTTGCTGCTGGAGGTTTTGCGGCATTACCAAATTCAATGAAGGCAGATGTTATTGATCTAGATAAAGTAAAAAGTGGAGAAAATAGATCCGGCTTATTTTTCTCATCTTGGTCATTAACTTCAAAATTAGCAGGCTCTATAGGAACCTGGCTTGCATTAACAGCATTATCTTGGATTAACTTTAATACAGGGTTTGATGTTAATAATAGTCCGAGTCAATTATTTGGGCTTAAGTTTCTATTTTCTACACTACCCTCTTTCTTCTTTTTAACCGCTATAATTATTATATGGAAATATCCTATCACAGAAGAAATGCACTCAAAAATTCGTGATCAATTAAAAAATACAAAAAATGAAAGAATTCTTGAAAATTAATAAGGATTTAATCATTGTAAATTAATATATTTCTATTACTAAGGCATATCTTATGAGCAATAATATTTCAAACAACACCTTACACTTATACACATTAGGCTCTGGCGCTGTTGGAGTTAAGAATTTATTGTTTGGATCATGGCTTCTAGTTTATTTTAATCAGATTTTAGGTCTTGAACCATTGTTGGCATCTTATGCTCTTGCTATTGCTTTAGTATTTGATGCAATCTCAGACCCCTTGGTTGGCGCTTGGTCAGACCGTTTTAAATCAAAATGGGGAAGAAGACATCCATTTGTGTATTTAGCTATAATACCTTTTGGCTTAAGTGCGTATTTTTTATATTCAATTCCTACAGATACATCCCAAACCGCGCTTTTTATAAAATTATTAATCGCATCAATTCTTTTACGAACATTATTTACTTTTTATGAGACTCCAAGGGCAGCTATTGGGCCGGAACTTATTACTGATTATGAAAGGCGCAACACCTTAAGCGGTTATGGAGTTTTATACGGTAATATGGGTTTGGGGATTATGAGTTATGCAATGTTAGCTTTTTTTCTTGTGGAAACTGAAACATTTTCAGGTTCACGTGCTTTTTTAAATCCTGAGGCTTATCCAAAATTTGGTCTTTTAGCTTGTTTTTTAATTATAGCCTTTGGTCTAGTGTCTTCATTATCAACACACAAATATATTCCTGATATGGTTGAGCCAGATCCTAAGAGTTTTAAATTTTCTGAATTTTGGAAAGAAATAATTGAATCTCTTTCAAATAGAAACTGGTTAGTCCTTTTTACTGCTGGAATCATTTTAGCTCTTAATGTTGGAATATTTTCAAGCTTAGATAATTATTTTAGTATTTATTTTTGGCAATGGACTCCAGAGGAAATAAGTTTATTTCCAATTATTATAGCCCTTCCAGTTGTTTTAGCTGGATTCTTTGCGGCACCTTTAGCTAAAGGAAAGAGTAAAAAAAACTTTGCCATAGGTTTATTTCTTATCAATCTCATTGTTGAGCCAATGCCAATTTGGTTAAGATTATTGGATCCATATGTACCAATACAAATTTTTCCTGAAAATGGGACAGATGCTCTTTGGTGGACAATTATTATATTTTTATGTGTTGGTTATTTTTTAAGAACAGCAGGATGGATATTGGTAATATCAATGGTTTATGATGTTGTTGAAGATGGTCAATTAACGACTGGACGAAGAGATGAAGGTCTTTATTTGTCTGCGAATGGCTTTATTCAAAAAATAATAAGTGGTTTAGGCGTTGTATTTGTTGGCTTTCTTTTGGAGTTTGTAGGTTTTGATGTAAAAAACCCAACAATATTAGAAATGCAGGAACCAATTTATAGATTGGCATTTTTTCAAGCCATTTTAGGTCCAATTTTAACCTTAGCATCAATTTCATGTATGTTTTTCTATAATATTTCTAAATCTTCGCATGAAGAAGCTCTTAAATCTTTAGAAATAGAAAAAGATTGATAACTGATAAGTGTTCAAGAATAAATAGAGACAAAGGTAATCAATTAATTTATCTTTATATAGCTTTTGGAGGTTACTACCTATGAGCAAGTTTCAAGTAATTTTCTTGACCATCTCACTGGTGATTTCTGGTTGTGCCGAAGAGGTAAATGAAAAAATATCTGGTGATAGTTTTCAACAAACCTATTGGGTTGAGGATTATACAAAAGATTTAAATTTTCCTTGGGCAATAACTTGGTTACCAAATGGAGATCTATTAGTTACTGAGAGATTAGGAAAAATTAAACTAATACGCAAAGGTATCGTTGTTAGTGAAATTCAAGGTGTTCCGGAAGTAATGGTTTCTAGTCCATTTGATGGTTTATTAGATATCAAACTTGATCCTGATTTTGAAACACAGCCTTATATTTATCTGTCTTATACCAAAGGTACAACAACTGAAAGGGTAGGAGTTGTATATCGGGCAAAAATTAAAGACAACAAATTAGTTGAAGGTAAAGAAATATTTAATACATCTCCTCCAGCTCCAACTGGTGGACCAAATATCACAAGAATTAACTTTCTTTCCGATAAATCCTTAGTTGCAGCAGTTGGGTCGAGTGGTCAGCATGCTTACGGCATGGTGCAAAGATTAGATGGAGATATTGGAAAAATAATAAGAATATATAGAGATGGGACCGTCCCCAAAGATAACGCCCTTTCAGTTGCTAACCCTGATGCTAAAGCAGAATTATGGGCAACTGGTCTGCGTTCAATTGGAGGTTTAACATTAGATAACAACGATCAACTTTGGGGTGTAGAAATGGGACCACAAGGTGGAGATGAATTGAATCTTATTGAAGGCGGAGGAAATTATGGTTTTCCTCTTATTAGCTGGGGTTTTGATTATTCTGGTCGAGCTTTATCAGAAAGACAAACAGCCGCTGGTTTTGTGGATCCGATAGTAACTTGGAGTCCTTCAATCTCACCTTATGGAATTACTTTTTATCAAGGTGAAGCCTTTCCTAACTGGAATGGTGATTTTTTCATAGGTGTATTGGGTGATCAAACAATTATAAGAATGAGAATTCGTGACGGTAAGCTACTAGAGCAACAAGATTTACTTCCCTATCATAATGAAAGAATTCGTTCCGTAGAGACTGGTCCAGATGGATTTATATATGCGGTTACAGATTCCTCTAATGGTAAAATTATTCGTTTAAGACCTGGTAAACCATCTCAAAAAGACCTAGCTAATGTATCTAAACCATTTCCTATGCCAAAAAATAGTAATATTGTTGAAAGATTAAAACAACATGGCGTAATGCAGGATGAGGAAACTATGCTGGCTATCCAAGCCACATATGATCAAGAAAGAGCTGAGTTTATTTACAATCAAAATTGTGTAAGTTGCCATAGCTTAAAAGCAAATGCTGAAAGTAATATTGGCCCTCATCTTGAGTCAATTGCTGGTAGAAGATCTGGCTCTTTACCTAATTATAATTATTCTAATGCTATGAAGATGAATAATAAGACAAGCGTAATATGGGATTCGCGAACGATTGCTGCCTATATAACCAATCCTCAAGCAATTTTTCCTGGTACCAAAATGGCTTCTACTCCTCTTAAATTTGAAGATGCTGTTCAGGTTAGTAATTATTTAACAAGATTAAAAAATGAAGAGTAAGAAATCTTTTTCTAGAAGAGCTTTTTTAGCTGGTACAGCTGCAACAAGTGCATTAGCGCTTTCTCCAAAATCCTTAAAGAGCGATGAAAGTATCTTCTCATCAAGAACTAGGTATCGACCATCTTTGGGAATCGTTAAACTCAATGGTAATGAAAATCCATATGGACCTAGTCAAAAAGCTTTAGCAGCTATTAATGAGGCATCTAAGCATTCTGGATATTATGTAAACTCATCAGGTGAAAAATTGCGCTCAATGATTGCGGAAAAACATGGATTAACAACTGATCATATAGTCTTGAGCTCAGGTTCTACAGCAGTTCTCATGAATATAGCATTGGCATCACTTAAAAAAGGTCATATTCTAGCACCAGATCTCTTTTGGGACAGTACGGCGAATTTAGCTTCAGATGTTAGTCAAAATAAATTGAAGCGCATACCAAGTAATATAAAGCATCAAATAGATCTTAAAATTATGAGGGATTCAATT
>Ga0114933_10002716_pt1 | contig 17922 bp, 15 predicted proteins | sample 4SBtaG_FD_89691 | JGI IMG/M metagenome (GOLD analysis project Ga0114933, IMG submission 89691) | Deep subsurface microbial communities from Kolumbo volcano to uncover new lineages of life (NeLLi) - 4SBTROV12_W25 metaG | ecosystem: Environmental > Aquatic > Marine > Volcanic | place: Kolumbo... | reverse complement strand
TCCCATCCTGATGACAAAATTGACCAAAACCCAATTAAACTTGATCAAGTTGGCATAACCCACCTATCTTTTAAGGTCAAAGACTTAGATGCGACTATCAAAGAATTTCTTTCTAACGGGGTAAAACTCGCTGGGAACGAATCAGACTTTAGAGATACGAACGGTCTCATCCGTACGTTCTTTGTGTATGACCCTGATGGTATATTAGTGCAGTTCGAGTAATCTAAAAAATGAGTAATAAAATAACCATTATTGGAGGAGGACCTGCTGGTTCAACCGCCGCTACAATGTTAACCAAGCAAGGATACTCTGTCGATTTATTTGAACGTGAGAAATTCCCTCGAGATCATATTGGGGAATCATTATTACCTGCCAGTTTGCCTATCCTTGAAGAATTAGGTGTTTCCAAACAAGTAGAAGATGCAGGATTCCTAAAAAAATATGGCGCGACTATGGTATGGGGTTCAGACAAAGAGCCTTGGAGCTGGTACTTTGCTGAAACCAACAAAACATATCCGCACTCCTATCAAGTATCTAGACCAATATTCGATAAGATATTACTTGATAACGCAAAACTACATGGAGTTAATGTATACGAAAGCACAAATGTAAATCTCGTTAATTTTACTGAAGGCTCAGTGTCAAATATTGAAATTGAAAAAGATTCACAAAAAGAATCTATTAATGTCGAATATTTGATAGATGCTAGTGGGCAACACTGCCTGTTAGGCCAAGACCTGCAAACTCGTGAATGGGATACCTCCTTCCAAAATTTATCTGTATATGCCTACTATTCAGACATCCAGCTTTTACCAGAACCTGATACGAACAATATATTTATAGAGTCATATGAGGGTGGTTGGATATGGGTAATTCCGTTATCAGACAAGCTAGCTAGTGTAGGAATAGTAGTAGACAGTCATGCCATCCAACATAAACTAGCAGATATAGGCGTGACGCAGTTTTACTTATCTGAACTGAATAAATCGGATAAAGTTAAGAAAATGCTGTCTGGTTCTCAAATCACAGGCACACCTAAAGTTACAAAAGACTGGTCCTACAAATGCTCTAAGCTTTACGGACCAAATTACGTGCAGGTAGGTGACGCTGCATGCTTTATAGATCCTCTGTTTTCATCTGGAGTACATATGGCGATGATGGGAGCGGTACTAGCATCCTCATACGTGAAAACCATAGCAAAGCATCCTTTTGATTACGAACAAGTAGGTAGTAGCTACCAGCAACTCTATTTCAAGGAATACAATCATTTTAGAGAAATGGCGAAACTTTTCTACTCAAGTAATTTAATTAATGATTCATATTTTTGGGAAGCTCGGAAAATTCTACCTGAATTCAATAACTATACCTCACGCCATGCTTTTATAAGAGCTGTCGCGGGGCAACCCCCTCATGGTTACGAGAGAGCTGTTTTAACAAAAGGACTAATGCCTCAAAGTTTTACTGACAGCGTTCAATGGGTAGAGCAGTCTAGGATAGACCGGACATCATTTTTATCCAAACTGGACCCCAGCAAACCAGAAACTCTTAAAGATTTTTGGGGATTAATACCCAAACTAAATCCTTCAGTTAAAGTCACTAATCAATACATTCTGGGTCAAGGAGAATTCATAAAATCCGACACTCTTATAACTAATACCAACCCCGAAGGAATACCTTGTAGTCAACTGGTCAAAGAAATATTAAGTCACATAAATGGGGTCGATAGTATACGTACAATAGCAAATTATATTCTTAATAGTTATCCCTTAGACCGTCATAGCCAAATCTTAAAAAATACATACGACACCATCCATATCTTATATGCGGATGAAGCCATATCTGAATTTGCGAATTCACGACAGCCCAAGAAACGAGTCTTCCTAGACAACATGACCAACGATGGGATGGACCATCTGATCGATAGAAGTTGAACATATAGATATGCAGAGTCCAAACATTTTAAATTGGACTCTGCATATTAACTAGTTTATTTTTCTAGAATCGAAGTCAAGACGACATTAGGGTTCATGGGTAATTGATTCGGTCTAATGTCAACAGCGTCTGCAATCGCATTAGCAACAGCAGCCATAGGAGGTACTAAGCTAACTTCTCCTACACCTCTTACACCCATTGGATGACCTGGATTTTCGACCTCTACTATAACCGTATCTATCATAGGCAAATCTAAACTTGTAGGCATTCTATAATCCAAGAAGCTAGCATTCAACATCTGGCCTTGATCACCATAAAAGTATTCCTCATTTAAAGCCCATCCAATCCCTTGAACAGAGGCACCTTGAATCTGTCCTTCTACGTAACTAGGATGTATAGCTTTACCCACATCTTGGATGGCCGTAAATCTCAAAATATCTGTCTTACCTGTATCCGGATCTACTTCTACGTCAACAATATTTACGCAGAAAGCATTTCCGACTTGACCAGGATTGGCAGTCCCTCTTCCTACTATAGGTCCGCCTGTACCATTGAGTCTCCTAGCTAGTTCAGTGAACGTCATTTTCAATTCAGGATCAGACTTATGATGCAATTCAGATTTAACATACTCAACGTCTTCTGCGTTCACTTCCCAAATCTTAGCAGCTCTCTCAATCAATTGTTGCTTGACGTCTTCAGCGGCTAAATAACAGGCTGTACCCATTTTGAATGTTACTCCGCTACCACCGGCCCCAGAACTGTACCCAATAGAATCAGTGTCAGCAACACTCGGGTTAACATCCTCTACAGGCAAACCTAAGACTTCGGCTACATGCATGGCCATAGCTGTGCGACTACCTCCGATATCTGGAGCTCCTTCGACTAAACCTATAGTACCGTCAGGATTAACGCTAGCTACTGCGCTAGCCGGACCAGAATTATTAAACCAAGCCCCAACAGCAACACCTCTGCCTTGATTTGGAGATGTCAGAGGAGTATTCCAATGATCATGTTGCTGGGCTGCATTTAGACATTCAATCAATCCTATTTTCCTATAAATAGGTCCAGTTGGCTGCCTAGATCCTTCTTTAGCAGCATTTTTCAATCTGAATTCCAGGGGGTCCATTCCTATTTCTATTGCCAACAAATCAATAACCTGTTCGGCAGCAAAACAGGCCGCTGGGGAACCAGGAGCTCGATATGCTGCGGATTTTTGTACATTGATACATACATCTATTCCTTCGATGTAAGCATTAGAAATTTGATAGGGCGCAAACATCGTACGGCAACCTGATGGCACAGGAGAACCTGGAAATGCCCCAGCTTCGTATATAAGGTGTGCCTGAGCAGCAAGCATTTCACCGGTTTTTGTTGCTCCCATTTTTACTTTAATTATTGTTCCAGAAGTAGGACCTGTTCCTTCAAAAACTTCTTTTCTGGTCATTGATATCTTGACTGGTAATCCGGCTTGTCTAGACAAAGCAACTACAACCGGCTCCAAATACATGCCACTTTGACCTTTACCTCCAAAACCTCCTCCTATTTCCATAGGAATGATTTTAATCTTGGATACAGGTACTCCGAGTACTCTAGATGTATGATCTCTCAGGGAGAAATGACCCTGACTACTACACCAAATGGTTACAGTACCGTCTACATTCCATTGCGCTGTTGCAGAATGAGGTTCTATATACCCTTGGTGAACTTGTTTGGTTCTGTATTCTTGCTCCACAATGAAGTCAGACTCTTTAAAAGCAGCATCCACATCACCCATAGTAAATTCAAAGCGATTAGATACATTAGTGCCATCTCCGGAATCTCCAGACGAATATCCACCTGCTCTCTGGGCTGGACTACTTAATGTCACTAATCTTTCATGAAGTACTGGTGCTCCTTTTTCCATCGCCGCTTCAGCGGTAAATACCGGCCGCAAAACTTCATAATCCACTTCTATAAGTTCCAAAGCCTGATCCGCAATTTCTGCGGTAACCGCTGCTACTGCAGCAACAGCATGTCCTTTATACAAAGCTTTCTCTCGGGCTATTGTGTTACGGCTATAAAATCCGTAATTAACTGTAGAGCCTTCCGATTGATCGGTTACTGCAGCCGAAACATCTGGAAAATCATCAGCAGTTACAATCGCTTTAACCCCTTCTAAAGCGAGAGCTTTAGAAGCATCTATTCCTTTGATCCTAGCATGTCCATGGGGGCTCCTAAGGACTTTCCCTACAAGAGTACCAGGCAAATGTATATCAGCAGCATATCTTGCTCTTCCCATTACTTTATCGGGACCATCATGCCTAACTGGCCTCGTACCTACTACATCAAATTCAATATTAGATAAAACTACATTAGGTTTATAACCTACCATAACATCCTCTCTTAAAACAAAATCTACACTGTGTACTCTTATTAAACCTTAATTACAGATTCGATTCAACTCTTATTTATTAGAATTTATTGAAAAGAGAATATTTAATAGAGTAAAATCATTTAGTTTGAGAGGTGAAATCTAAAATTATGACCAATAAACAAAATAAATTCGTATCTGATGAGCGCAAACTAGGATTCAATGACGTATACCTGGTACCTCAATTTTCAAAAATCAATTCTAGGAAATCTGTCAGCCTCACAACTAAATTCATATTGAAAACAGGTGTCGTATGGCAAGGGACTCCAATAATTGCCTCCAACATGGATTACATAGGCACTTTAGAAATGGCGTCAAGCTTACAAAGATTTGAAATATGTACAGCTGTCAGCAAATTCGTGTCAGCAGAAGACTGGATCAATCAAATAGACCTAGGTTTAAACATGCAATATGCCTTTCCTACATTTGGGCTAGACAATAAAAATTACATATCTGACTATCTCAACCACATTTATGATAGCACTGGACACAAAGCGAAAATAATAGTCCTTGACGTTCCCAATGGGTACATAGATCACTTTGCATCCCTCATTTCAGATCTCAAAAGCTTAATCCCTGATGTAGGCATATTTGCTGGCAACGTTGTAACTCCAGAAGGGGTAGAGCTATTAGGCAACGCAGGAGTCGATGGAGTAAAACTAGGCATCGGTTCTGGATCCGTGTGCACAACTTCAATTGAAACTGGAGTTGGTTATCCTCAATTGTCGGCTATATTAGACTGTGCCCAATCAGCCAAAACCAATAATGTATTGCTAATATCTGATGGTGGCATTAATGCATCAGGAGACCTAGGCAAAGCTTTTGTAGCGGGCTCAGACTTTATAATGGTCGGCGGTATTCTCTCAGGCCATTCTGAAGGAGGAGCACCTACAGTGACAGAAAATGGAAAAGAATACAGGCTATATTATGGCATGAGCTCAGAAGAAGCTATGAACACTCACTATGATGGTATAGCAGAATATAGAACAGCAGAAGGAATATCTAAACTTGTGGAAAATAAAGGCCCTGTAGATAACACCATTAGACAGATGTTGGGAGGACTAAGATCTTCATGCACATACCTTAATTGTCAAAATATTACGGAATTATCAGAGAAAGGCCAATTTATAAAAATTTGAATTAACCTTGAACATATCCCACAAAATTCAACCCTCTGAACAGGCCTTTATCATCCATACCATAACCTACAAGCCACAGGTCATCATCTAAACCAAATCCGTAAAACTCGGGGCTTAACGACACCTTCCTATGGATCGTTTTATCAACTAAAACCGCTACACTCGAATTTTGTCCTGTAAGGCCTTCTAATAACTCTTTAATTCTGTAGATGGTTAATCCTGAGTCCAGAATATCATCGATTACTAAGCATGGTGATTCGATATCCAATCGTTTTTCAAAATCTCTAACCATTATGATATCGGGTTCTGCAGATTCATAAGTGTTGAAATAAGAGCTAGACATTATTGGAATAACTTTCCATTTACCAGGTGATAAGATTTCTAATTCAATAATCAGCTTAGCAGAAAACAGAAGAGCTCCTGTCAATACGGGTATGAGATTAACCACCGTATTCTGTGAATAAGTATCATCAACTTCCCTAGCAATTCTTTTAATTGCTTTATCTATATCTTGTTCTCCCCATAATTCAGTTATAGGACTCAGGACATCCTTCATAAAACTTACCTTCTTTTGAATGTGTTGCCTAAATGTTCTGGTTGATTACCAAACAATATACTTCTAACCCTATTAGGTATAAATTGCTTGTCTTGGCTATATTGTATCAATATTAGAGACATTATCATCAGTGGGAATGGAATCAAAGGAAGCACCTGAGATAATCCGAATATCACACCTTGTAACTTCAAAGCCATGATTTGCAATCCACCAAAAGCATATGCTCCTATAGCTCCTCGAACAGGATTCCATCCACCAAATATCACGATAGCCAAACAAATCCAGCCATAATTTAAAGTATGTCCGTTTGACCATCCATATATCGAATGTAGCGAGAATGAAGCTCCTGCCATTCCAACGATTGCCCCTCCAAGAGTACCGTAGAAATACTTTATGAATTTAACATTAATGCCTCGGGCATCCGCTGAATATGGGTTTTCTCCTACCGCATTTAATGCAAGACCAGACTTCGTTTTATATAAAAACCACCATGCAATAATAATAGATGCAATAGACAACCAGACCACCACATTTTGATCTATAACTGCCTTACCAATAATGGGAATTTCATCTAACCACGGAACTTCAATTTGGGGAACATAAGGGCCAGGAATCCTAACAAAAGGTTGACCTAAATATGAACTCAATTTGCCTAACAATATCGTCAAAGTAAATCCCACGGCAATCATATTTATATATAAAGTGATATTAGCAAAACAAATCAATAATGCTATTATTCCTCCTAATAGCGCTGCTGCGATGAATCCTAATAAAACACTACCCGTTATCGATGCTACAGCGAAACCTATCATGGCTGTAATCAACAAGGATCCTTCTAAAGACAAGTTCACAATTCCTACTCGTTCGGATATTGTCTCTCCGACTACTGCTAACACTAGTGGAGCGCTCATCGAAATGATGGCTGCTAGTATTATTTCGACTTCAACTATGGCCATACGATTTACTCACAGCATTTATTAATTTGATATGAATAGAAGATGCCTTAATCATTAGCCAGAACAGCACGATAGAAGCCTGGATGATTCCGGGCAAACTTGCATGAAGACCTAATTTGATTTGTAAGGTAGAGCCTCCAACAACAAGGCAAGCGAAAAATGCGCTGACAACTATAGCTATAAACAATTTTCTGCCTGATACTAGTGCAATTAATATACCTAAAAAACCATAACCCCCAGAAATATATGGAACCAGCTTATGATATATGGACCCCACTTGAATTGCTCCAGCTAGACCTACAACCGCACCTGCTATCAGGAAACCCAAAAGTATATACATATCGGGACTTAGCCCTAGCCTAGAGAAAGCATTTGTATTGCTACCGACACTTTTTAGTTTCAATCCCAAAGAAGTTTTTGAATAAATAAACCTCAAAATTAGATACATTGATCCAAATAACAGGATCGGAATTACAGGAAATTTAAAGTCAAATAAATGTGGGAACCAACTCATCTCAGGAATAATATCTGTGCCACTTGTAGAAGCAATACCTTCCTTCTTCCAAGGTCCTATTACTAAATATACGATCAATCCTGCAGCAACGAAATCTAGTCCCAATCCGGCAAATATTTCATGGACTGACCCTTTAGTCTTCAACAAACCACATATCAAACCAAATATGCCACCAAACAGCATTGATACTATGATCATCAATGGTATTGCTAATAAAGTGTCTCCAATCAAACTGCGGGCCACAAATACAGCACCAATTGACCCAAGCATCATTTGTCCTTCAACTCCAATATTCCACATATTACATGAAAAGGTAACTATAAGAGCAAAAGCAGACAAAGACATGATGCTAGTGATTACCAAGACTCTACTTAAATTATCTAACCCCAAAATGGAGCCTTCCAAAATTGCAACAAAAGCACTCCACGGTGAAACTCCAAGTAACAAAAGAAAAATAGACGTCAAGAAAACAGCCAATGCAAATGCCATCAAGTTTTCCAGCACATCTCTTGAGTAAAATTTAGTCATACCCATTTACCAAGTTACCAGATATATTATTTATGATTTCAGATTTAGTGATCACATTTACAGAGCTTGCTGACACTATCTCTTCCCCATGAAAGCAAATCACATAATCCGCATGATCCCAGATTTCATCCACCTCATAGGAAGAAAATATTGTTAATAACCGATTGCTCTTATCAGTACTTAACTTATCCCAAATATAATCCGCCGATTGTATGTCTAATCCTCTCGTTGGATGCTCTAGCATCGCAACAGCAATATCATTCCTTAACATAGATAGCATTAATCGTTGCTGGTTACCTCCGGATAATTCGGCAGCTTTCGTATCAGGGGTCCCAATAATTCCATAATTTTGTATTAGATCCTCACACATTGCTCTAGTCTGAGTCCAATCTATCACACCAGTATCAACGCTCAATGACAAAGCGTGATGGTCTAAAATGCTTAACTCCGGGAATAATCCCCTTTCCAATCTGTCAGTCGGCACATAGCCAAAATTAGACTTATCTATACGGTTGCCATCACTCATTAATGAAAAGTTTTTATTGAAGAACATGTTTCCCAAGAATCTATCTACTCCAGATCCTTGCAGTCCAACAACTCCTACCATCATCCTTTTTGTAAGCGATAGTTCAATCATATTCTCCTGCTGTTGGACTCTTGCAATAAGATCTTTCATCTCCACAATCGCATTTGATTGTGCCTTATCTTCTTCATACTTGCTCCCGAACATTAGATCCACCAAATAATTGGGGTCTTGAGGAAGCAGTAGCGTCTCTAATAATTTCCCTTTCCGCATCACACTTACACACGAAGAATATTCTAAGACATCTTCAAGTTTATGAGACACTAAAACTACAGTGCACCCTTCTAGCGTTAATTGCTTTAAAGCATCAAACACTTTCGTTTTTTGTTCTAGTGAGAATCCGCTGTTTGGTTCATCAAGTATAATTAACTGTGCTCCGTTAGACAGCAGTCTCATAAGTTCTACTTGTTGCCGCTCTCCGATAGATAATTGATGAATCTTTTTCTTAGGATCTATATTGAAACCATATTTAGAATTCAATGTCCCAAATTCCTGCCGTAGCAATTTAGTAGTATTTATTGATCTATTAAGACGATGACCTACCGAGAAACTTTGCATAACCGTAAGGTTTGCGAAGTCCATGGGATCTTGACCTAGTAATCCAATTCCTAATCTGATGGCATTTGAGGTAGAAAATCCTTCTATGCTTAAGTCATCCACAAGTATAGAACCAGAATCTGGGGTAACTTGCCCAGACAACATCTTCACTAGGGTGGATTTCCCGGCTCCATTTTCTCCTATGATTGCATGAATTGTCCCTGATTCAATACTAACCGACACACTATCATTAGCTAGCAGTTCTCCATATTTTTTTGTTATTGAATCAAATGTTATTTTCATTACAAACAAACAAATAGGCGACCGTATTAAATACAGATCGCCTATTCATTACAGAATTCCCTTTGAGTTAGTCTCCTGCATCACCTATGATCCCTTCTAATAAACCGGTTGTGTACCAGATTTGCTTTTCGGAGGCTTCCTGCCCCGCGGCCACAAACACAGAACCATCTTGATAATTTAATGGTCCTTCAAATAGATTGATATCTCCGTTGGCAAGACCCTTAATGAATTGATTATTCAAAGTGTCCCATTCTGAGTCACTTAGCGCATCACCTTTAGCGAATCCAATCATCGATGTATCAACATTATTGATATCTGACCAATCTGGGCCTAGCCATTCCCATGTTGCTGAAAAATTATCATTTGCAACAGCATTAATGACATTAAGGTAAGAAGGGCCCCAATTGAAATAAGGTACTCCTAAACATGCACCAGGTGCTTCTGCACACGCTCCATGATAATCATATGGTACCGCCCATACTTGTTCACCTGAATTATTCCGTTTACCAGCTTCCACTATCACTTGGGTAGTATCTATGCCGGAAATAACCACATCTGCTCCAGAATCATAAAAATCATTCGTCACAACTGTAGGATCCAAAGTTACCCCAGGAATATGAAACCAGAAACCAATCCATTTGACTTCAAAATTTAAATCTGAGATGTTTTTCCCTCTAGATTCTTCCCAACAATATTTAGCCCCTAAATAAGCGGAATTAGCTAGCCTTTTAGTTTCTGCATTTATCAATGGCCCTACAAAGCCTATGTTACCAGTTTCAGTTTTCAAGGCAGCTGCACAGCCTGCCATCATTTTGCCATATTCCATTTTGCCCATAATATTACCTAAATTAGCCAATTCCGGATGATGAGCATCACCTTCTGACCATGCACTGTCTCCACTCGACCATATTATAGGGACTTCTGGATTTGCCGCTGCTGCTTCCAAAACACCATCTTTCATGTCTTCAGAAGTCGCAAAAATTAGTTCGGCTCCTTGTTCAACCATCTGATCTACAACTTGAGCAACAGTTATATCTGGAGAATCTGCAGGGTTAATAAAATCCATTACAATCATTTCAGAACCAGTTTTTTCTGCTGCGTAGGCACCACCATCATAATGAGCCTGTGACCAACCTCTATCATTTCTAGGACCCACTAATATCATTCCAAACTTAATAGGTTCAGATGCCATGGGTTCAATATTAGCAGAATCAGCTTCTCCACCAATATTACAAGCCAGCACAGTAGCAATTAGTGCCGATAAAGTAGCGCTGATAGCAATCAGCTTCATTTTTTTCAAGGAACTCACCATTACAAATCTCCATCATGAATTTCCAATTGATGATCAATCGGGTCAAAATATTGTCACATAAAAATGTTAATTTTGTATTTCGATTTGTCAGTGATTTGTTATTGGGATTGTGATTTTAATTTCTATTTTTTTTATACGCGCTTTTTGTTAGGATCTCCTGAAATAACTAGCAATACAACACTAATAAAAGAGCCAATCATAAATACCCAAAAAGCTCCTTGGTATTCATTAGTCAAATCATAAATAAATCCAGATATAACTGGTCCTATTGCTAAACCCATCACCAAAGTGACTCTGCTTATTCCATTAATAGTTCCTAATATCTCCCGACCGAACACGTTGTTCCATAAAACGGGGATCAAAGGATGCACAGTAATCAATGAGAATCCCCATACTGAGACGAAAATAAATGTCTCTAGCATTGAATCGGCTCTCACCAATATAATCAAACTAATAGTCGCCACACCACAACCCATTATCATTAAATACTTAACATTAAAACGATCAGCTAATAAGCCCGCGATAGTTATACCAATAGCTCCAGAAATTGCGAACACAGAAACAGTAGAACCTATGACAACGGCAGATACACCTTGTTCAGCTAAGTGAGCGGCAAAATGTAACGTTATCCCAGGTCCTGCAGCGCCAACCATAAATAGAGCAACAAACACACACCAAAAAAATCTCGTTCCTAATACTTCTCTGACAGTCCAAGGCCGCTTATCATCAAAATTGTCTATTGGTTTCATATCCGGAGAGGCGCCATCAATAATTAACCCCATAGATTCCGGGGTTTTACGTATGAACAAAAATGCTGGGACTATACCAAATACGATAGGGAATAATGCAAGAGTAATCCACGCTATTCTCCAGCCCAGTTCTCCAATGATTACTTGATACACGGGACCACTTATCGCAGCAGCTATAGCACCCGTCAGCATGATCAGTGAAGTAGCTTTACCTTTATATTTGGAGAACCATTTCCCAACAGTCGGATATGTAGCGCTGTTAATTACTCCTTGATCCATAGTACGTATGATTGTATAAGTTATAAAAAATGCGGCTATAGTCTGTAACAAAGACATATACAAGCAAGACAAAGCTAAAATAATAGCTGCTATAGGCAAAATATATCGTGCGCCGTACACATCAACTAATTTCCCTATGAACGGGCTGAGAATTGCCCCAAAAACGCTGCCCAGACTTGCAGGAACAGATATTACTGTACGAGACCAACCAAATTCTTGTACCATCGGCATCACAAATAAACTTAATAATGTTATCGATGCACAATGGTTACCCAATTCACTACAGCACGCAGCGAACGAAACGTACCAGCCATGATAAATTTTTTTAAAATTGGGTAGACGTAAATTAAGCATACAGTTAGATAGACTAACACGGTTCTGTATAAATTACTTAAGAATCATATATTTAAATACTCGGGAATATAGAAAATCCGAAAAATAAAGTATATATTAGTTTCTGAAAATGGGGATATTCGAAAAATACCTAACTATATGGATAGGATTAAGTATCTTAACTGGGTGGTTGCTAGGGCTATTCATTCCACCTTTCTTTATAACGATTTCTCAACTTACTCTATTTAATACCAATATTATTATTGCAATACTCATATGGCTGATGATTTACCCCATGATGTGTCAAATAGAAGTTACTGGGTTGAGCAAAGTCTTTGCAAAACCCAAGGGACTTATCCTCACATTAATAATCAATTGGGGAATCAAGCCATTTAGCATGGCCTTAATCGCGTGGCTCTTCCTAAAAATCATATTCGGGAATTTCCTGGAACCTGATTTAGCCAATGAGTATATTGCGGGAATGATATTACTTGGTGTAGCGCCATGCACCGCTATGGTATTCGTATGGAGCTCTTTAACTAGAGGGGATCCAAACTACACACTGGTGCAAGTATCTATCAATGACCTTATTATGATTGTTGCTTTCGCCCCACTAGCCGGCCTCTTACTTGAAATGAGTAATATAGCCGTACCTTGGAGTATTCTGATCACTTCTGTAGTACTTTACATACTTATACCTTTAGTTGCCGGGGTGATCACACGAAAGATTCTCATCGCCACTGATGACAGGAAGCTCACAAAATTAATCCAATTATCCAAGCCCTTATCTATCATTGGTTTATTATTGACGGTGATAATTTTGTTCGGGCTACAGTCTGACACAATCAGCACTCAACTCCGAGATATCCTTCTGATATCCATACCTCTGGCGATTCAAACCTTATCAATCTTTATTCTTGGTTACATAGCAGCATATTTGATCAAACTACCTCATAACATCGCAGGTCCAGCTTGTCTGATAGGAACCTCCAATTTCTTCGAGTTAGCAGTCGCTGTAGCAATTACACTCTTTGGTATAAATTCAGGTGCCTCATTAGCGACTGTAGTTGGGGTACTTATAGAGGTGCCAATAATGCTTATACTGGTCTGGGTCGTTAATCGTACGGTCAAGTGGTTCCCCGGATAGTCTAACAAGTTAAATATCAAAGCAAACTTGCTTTCTTCACTAAAGTCAACATAAGCCTTTGACTGGAATTTCAACTCCGCAACCAGTTAAACCAATGAAAAACATCCAAAAACAATATTGGAGTTTATTTTTCATCATTAGTCATCCAAGTTACATGCGCAATGAACGTTGCCAGAGCATTTTCCGTACAATTCAAATGAATGATCTACTATAGTTATATTGTACTTCTGGCTTAATTGTTCACGTAATTTGCTTATCGATTCCTCAAGGCTATCATCCATTTCAATATCGATAACCGTTTCGCAAGATTCACAATATAAATGATGATGATGTCCGCCTTCCGATTTAATTTCAATCCATATATTTTGATCGGGAGATGTAAAAGTGTCCAAAATCCCTGCAGTCGAGAGGTCATTAACTACTCTGTACAATGTAGACAAAGCGAACTTATCACTATGGTTTTGATACAGTTGTTGCACAGAAATAGGAGCATTTATTCCTCCTAGAATATCTAATAACAACACTCTAGGTTTAGTAGCAGCTATTCCCTTTGTTTTGAGTGTCATTCTAAGCTCAGAACGATCCATACAAACCCACCTTTTATTAAATCTTTCAAAGTCACAAACATATCTTATCACGACCATCCTACTGACTAAAATAAGTTTGACAATGGGACTCATTCCCATTTATACTAACTGGATATTATTATTGGAGACTTTTTGAGCAATGCATCACCTAATTAAAACCTTTAAATACTTAACACTATGTGTGGTATTGGCAGGATTGGCAGTCGCATGCCAACAATCTTCGCCCGTAAGCGAAGCCCCAGTCAGCGACCCTAATCCACCCGTACAAACCACACAAAATCTAAAAGTATCAACAACGATTTTCCCTATATATGACATATCAAAGCAGATCATTGGGGACAAAGGAACCGTAGAACTGATCTTGGCTCCAGGAAATTCTCCTCATACATTCGAAGCGCGCCCTTCAGATATAATTAAACTTAATGACGCAGACGTAATCTTCGCTATAGGACAAGAATTAGACAACTGGATAATAGCCATGGCCAAAGAAACGTCGGCGGAAGTTATTACAGTTGACACCAACATAGACTTAATCGCCAACGAAGACGAACATGACGACCACGATGAACACGAAAAAGATGGCGACCATGATGGGCATGACGACCACGATGAACATGAAAAAGATGGCGACCATGATGGGCATGACGACCACGATGAACACGAAAAAGATGGCGACCATGATGGGCATGACGACCACGATGAACACGAAAAAGATGGCGACCATGATGGGCATGACGACCACGATGGACATGATGACCATGAAGGTCACGGACACGGCGAATATGATCCTCATTACTGGTTGAGCGCCGAGAACGGGAAAATCATGGCAAATAACATAGCTAACACTATAATTACTATGGACCCCGATAACTCAGCATATTACCAAGCCAATCTGGCTGCATTTGAAGCATCTATGGACGAAGTGTCTCAACAAATTGTAGAACTGGCTACACCTATTGCATCTCTGCCATTTATACCCTTGCATGACGCATGGTATTACTACTCAGCAGAATTCGGACTTAACCTAGTGGATAACTTTTTCCCAAGGGGTGGACACGAATCTACACCACAACATTTGGCCGAACTGACAGAAAAGGTTGAAAATCTGGGAATAACTGCTATCTTTAGTGAGATAGGTCTAGATGTATCTTCCGTTCAAGGTTTTGCAAATGACAATGACGTCAGTATCGGAGTATTAGACCCTCTAGGAGGATCACCTGGCATGGAAACCTACCAGGACTTCTTGCTAGAAAATATGTCACGAATTTCAAATAGCATCAAATAAAATTGGGTAGCCTATGACTACAACAAAATTCAACAGTCCAGAACACAACATAATAGAACTCCATGATGTCTCTATTATCAGAGACTCTGTAGAAGTCCTTTCGGGAGCTTCATGCTGTATACCAAGAAACGCGTTGACCTTCATAGTAGGGGAAAACGGTAGTGGTAAAACCTCGATGATCTCAAGTATTTTGGGATTACTCAGCGTGCAGTCAGGAGAAATCACATACCATTCTGAAACGGACAAAGATTTAGTAATAGGCTACGTTCCCCAAAGCGTGGAGTTCCCTGACCATTTTCAACTAACCGTCACCGAATACCTGAAATATTCGGCTGGAGTAAGCATCACCCACATATCTGAGACTTTGAAAAGAGTGGATTTCCCAGAAACTCACATCAGAAAAAAAGTTACTGAGTTGTCAGGTGGACAGACTCAAAAACTGTTGCTAGCAGCAGAACTATCTAGAGATCCAGATGTTCTGTTTTTAGATGAGCCTCTCTCCAATGTGGATAACAGTAGTGAAAAACACATCATAGACGTCATTATGGACATCAAGAATCAGGGAGTCACAATTGTATTAATTTCGCACGACTGGCAGCTAGTATCATCATGTGCTGATTGTGTGATATGTCTAAATAAAACCGCCGGCTGCGCATCGGGAAATAACTGTGCATGCAAAGCCAGCTTATCACAGGCAAACGTAGAACTAATACAAAAAACTGGGCCTGATCCTATTATTGCCCACGAAGGACACTGTTATGTTCAAAATCTGTAATCAATCCCTCTTGATTACAGATTTTGAGCATAACAGAACATCCTATTAATGGAGTTAGACTTATATCAAATAGTGTCTCTCCCATTCATGCAACGTGCATTTATTTCGTGCATCATATTATCCATCATACTAGGGTTATTGGGAACATTCATAGTTCCTAGAAAAATGGCCTTCATGGCAGATGGAATATCTCACGCATCACTTCTAGGGGTAGCTGTAGGTCTCCTATTAGGAATACTACCATTACTGATGGCTGTCATGGTTGCAATAATCATGGGGGCTATAGTAGCAGCTCTTCGTTCTAACACCCGTATAACTCAAGATGGTCTAATCGGGATTCTATTAACTGGAGGAATGAGCTCCTCCATAATAGTTTTTTCAATTACCCCGGGCTTTAAACCAGAATTGTTTTCATACCTGTTTGGCAGCATATTATCTACAACCTGGACCGAAGTTTATATATTAATCGGGTTTTCAATAGTTACATTGATTCTAATCAAATACTTTTGGAGATCTCTAGTATTGAGTACTGTGCATGATCAGTTGAGTAGGGTTATGAACCTACCAACTCGAACAGCTAACTATTTCCTTTTTGTGTTCACAGCAATCGCTTTGGTAACTGGAGTTAAAATCCTAGGTATCATATTGGTTTCCGCTCTGCTAATAATTCCAGTCATCACATCTAATCTAGTCACTCATTCTTTAAAAGCGTCAGTCATAGCCACTATCATATTTGGACTTACCGGATCCGTAACGGGCTTATTTATCTCTTTCATACTAGACCTGCCAAGTGGGCCTTGTATAGCGCTCACGTTAATAGGGATGTTCATCTTAGCCCTTGTAAGTACTTCATTAAAGGATATCGCAACTTCAACGTCTGATTAAAACTGTGGTGTCGTAGACAAGCCACATCCACAATCAACTATTAATCCTGATCAAGAAATTTGGTAGCGGGGACAGGACTCGAACCTGTGACCTTCGGGTTATGAGCCCGACGAGCTGCCACTGCTCCACCCCGCGACGTACAGATTTGAGATAACAATGAATAAGCAAATCATTTTGTGTTTGTTAGCGTTGAAGTTTGAAACTCTTAGCATGAGTCAAGCCTCTCGACTGGTTAGTACCGGTTTGCTGAAAAATTTACATTTCTTACACATCCGGCCTATCAAGCAGATAGTCTCTCTGCTGTCTTACTCCCGAATTTAATCAGGAAGGGAGACCTAATCTTGGGGGATGCTTCCCGCTTAGATGCCTTCAGCGGTTATCACTTCCACACATAGCTACCCAGCGATGCCCCTGGCGGGACAACTGGAACACCATAGGTGTGTACCTCCCGGTCCTCTCGTACTAGGGAGATGTACCCTCAAGTCTCCTACGCCCACGGCGGATAGAGACCGAACTGTCTCACGACGTTCTGAACCCAGCTCGCGTACCCTTTTAACCGGCGAACAGCCGGACCCTTGGGACCGCCTCCAGCCCCAGGATAGGACGAGCCGACATCGAGGTGCCAAACCTCCCCGTCGATGTGAACTCTTGGGGGAGATAAGCCTGTTATCCCCGGGGTAGCTTTTATCCGTTAAGCCACGGCCCTTCCACACGGGACCGTGGGATCACTTTGCCCGACTTTCGTCTCTGCTCGACTTGTAGGTCTCGCAGTCAAGCTCACTTATGCCAATGCGTTCTGCAGACGATTTCCATCCGTCCTGAGTGAACCTTTGGGCGCCTCCGTTACCTTTTAGGAGGCGACCGCCCCAGTCAAACTGCCTACCAGGCATTGTCCCTCAGTTTTGCTGAGGTTAGAACCAAAAACAGCCAAGGGTGGTATTTCAACAATGGCTCCATTCTCACTGGCGCAAGAATTTCATAGCCTCCCACCTATCCTACACATGACAGCTCCCAGCCCAATACCAGGCTACAGTAAAGCTCCACGGGGTCTTTTTGTCCTGCCGCAGGTCGCCCGCGTCTTCACGGGCACCGCAATTTCACCGAGCCCTCCG
>Ga0114933_10002713_pt1 | contig 17940 bp, 17 predicted proteins | sample 4SBtaG_FD_89691 | JGI IMG/M metagenome (GOLD analysis project Ga0114933, IMG submission 89691) | Deep subsurface microbial communities from Kolumbo volcano to uncover new lineages of life (NeLLi) - 4SBTROV12_W25 metaG | ecosystem: Environmental > Aquatic > Marine > Volcanic | place: Kolumbo... | reverse complement strand
TCTGCAATAATCAATACAGTCATTATATTACCTTAGCTTCATTATGTAGTTTATTTACAAGTTCAGTCACCGATTCGACCATGACACCCGCTTCACGTTTTGCGGGTTCCTCTACTTTTAAAACTAACAGTCTTGGTTCTATATCAACCCCTAAATCCTCGGGAGATTTAATATCTATTGGTTTCTTTTTTGCTTTCATAATATTTGGAAGTGAGGCATATCGTGGTTCATTTAGTCTAAGGTCTGTAGTAATTACAGCTGGCAGTTGGATTGTAATAGTTTCAAGTCCCCCATCTACTTCTCGAGTGACCTCTACTTCTTGTTCTGAAAAAACAACCTTTGAGGCAAAAGTTGCCTGAGGCCAATCAAGTAATGCCGCTAGCATTTGACCAGTTTGGTTACTGTCATCATCAATTGCTTGCTTACCTAAAATTATTAGACCAGGTTTTTCTAATTCAGTGATAGCCTTGAGAATTTTTGCTACTCCTAAAGGCTGAAGGTCTACGTCAGTTTCAATATGGATGCCACGATCTGCACCCATAGCTAGAGCTGTTCGCAGTGTTTCTTGTGTTTGTTTAGGGCCTGCAGAAACTACTACAATTTCATCTGCAACACCTGATTCTTTAATGCGGACTGATTCTTCTACAGCAATTTCACAAAAAGGATTCATTGCCATTTTCACGTTAGTTAAATCTACCTCGGAATTATCGGCATTAACGCGTACTTTTACATTATAGTCGATGGTTCGCTTCACGGCGACTAGTATCTTCATTCTCAGTCTACTCCATGATTTTTGAGTTCTATTAAAGGCATATACAATTTAAAGACTGATTAAACACTCTGATATAGCATACTTTTTTGAAGACAAACGCACAATATTGACCACTAAGGGCTAAGTCAACGGGAGCCGGGTATTTACTAGCGGTTTGCACCTGGTTTCCATAAAACATCATCATTTCCATCGTTATTGAGGTGCCTTGCTAAGACAAAAAGGTGGTCAGATAAACGATTGAGATAAGAAATCACAAATGGATTTACCTTTTCCTTAGTTGCTAATTCAGTTGTAAGGCGTTCTGCTCTTCTTACGACGGTTCTTGCATGATGTAAGTATGAAGCTCCTGCGGTACCTCCTGGAAGAACGAAACTATTTAGTGGCTCTAGGTTGGCATTTATTTGATCTATCTGAGATTCTAATCTATCGACCTGTGTAGAGGTTACCCGAAGTGCCTCGTCATTAGTCTCTATAGGTCTGCATAAATCTGCGCCAATATCAAAAAGATCATTTTGAATAGAATCTAGCAACCCCTCAGATATTTTATCACAATTTAGGCGAGCTAATCCAATAACAGCATTTGCCTCATCAACTGTACCATAGGCATTAACTCGTAAATTATGTTTTGGAACACGAGCTCCACCTCCTAAAGAGGTTTCTCCAGAGTCGCCTCCTTTGGTATAAATTTTTGTAAGTCGAACCATTGATATTTTTAACCTCTTTTTATTTCTCTACAAAAAATACAAGGATTGCAAGTAAACCAACTGCTAATAATTGTAGACCTACACGCCAACGCATTAATATATTAGACCGATTAGATTTTCCATCATCTGTATAAAAAGATCCAAGGCCTAGAAATAGTACTACAACTACTGCTCCCATGGCGATATATACAAAAATTTCTAATATTAAACTCATTTAAGTTTTCTGATGTCTTGCTTTTGATTTCAATTTAGTTTCATTAGCAATCTTTATATATGTGAATAATGTAATTTTTTTCAATTATTTACCTTTTTCATTTATTAATTTTTTTATCGGCGGTTTTAATCCAATCTAGTATCTGTCTATTATTCTCTAAAGAGAGTGCATCTCTTAGGTCATTTGGTGAAACACCTATTTTTCTAAGAGATCTTAGAGTAGATCCATAGTTGCGCTTGGAAAACCGTTCTCCATATTGATTTAAAAGCAAAGGGTGATGGAGATATTGTGGGGCTTCATAACCAAGAATTTCCTGTAACAGTCTATGAATCGCTGTGGTTTCATAGAGGTCTTCTCCTCGCGTAACAAGGTTTATACCCTGAATATGATCGTCTACTGTCACTGCTAAATGATAGCTAGTAGGTATATCCTTTCTTGCAAGTATCACATCTCCAAATATATCAGGTGAAAAACTATGCAGTCTGTCGTAAGGGTCTGTCCAAGTAAGATTTTTAGTATTTTGTAATGCTTTATCCATATTTAACCTTAGTGCAAAGCTCTCACCATTTAATTCACGCCTTTGTGCCTCTGTCGCGCTTAAGTGACGACATGTACCTGGATATTTAAGACCAGTATTTTGATGAGGTGCTATATTAATTGATGCAATTTCCCTTCTAATATCTTGGCGGGAGCAGAAGCATGGGTATATTAAATCACGAACTTTTAGTTCTCTTAATGCTTTTGTATAATCGAGTATATGTTCAGATTGACGTCGAATTGGTCTGGCTGACTTAATACCAAGCCATGATAGATCATCTAATATTTGAGATTCAAAGTCTCGACTACAACGTACTCGGTCTATATCTTCAAACCTAATAAGAAATTGACCATTTTTTGAGTTTTGAGCATGGCTATATGCAAATACTGCTGCATAAGCACTGCCCACATGAAGTTTTCCTGTTGGACTGGGTGCAAACCTCGTAACAATATTTTTTTCCGATTTTACGAGGTGGTTATTCAACTAAGTCACCCCTTTTTTTGAAAGAGCCTTAATTTTTTTATCATCATAATTAATCCAGTCTTTTAATATTTTTTCAGTATGTTCTCCTAGAATTGGTGCAGCAGATGGATAGTCAACGGGGCTTTTTGAGAACTTAATAGGGTTTCCCGGATGATCTACATATATCCCAGAAGCATGTGGGATAGATACTTTCATATTGCGGGCTAAAATTTGTGGGTCAGAAAAGACTCTATCTAATTTATTTATTGGACCGCAAGGTACTCCGGCAACATCGAGCTGAGAAATCCATTCATCCATAGTTTTAGTAAGTGTTAAATTTTGTATTTGCTCATTAACAAACTCACGATTTTCAATTCTAGACCTATGAGTTTTAAATCGGGGGTCTTTTATCAAGTCGGGATTTCCTGCAATATTTAGAAATTTTTCCAACTGTCCATTATTTCCTATTCCGAGAATCATGTGTCCGTCTTTTGTAGGAAATACTCCATAGGGAACAATATTTATGTGTTCGTTTCCAAACCTTTCGGGTGCTTGACCCCCAACTAGATAATTCATCGCTTGGGTAGATAACCAACTAGCTTGTGTATCTAATAGTGCTAAATCAATATGTTGACCTTCACCTGTCAATTGTCGCCAGTTAAGTGCAGCTAAGATTGCAGTTATTGCATACATTCCAGTCATTAAATCCGAAACTGCAACTCCAACTTTTTGAGGTCCTGCACCTGGCTGACCATCGGGTACACCTGTTATACTCATTAATCCGCCGGCACCCTGAATGATTAGATCATATCCAGCTCTTTCTGAATAAGGGCCTGTTTGACCAAAACCCGTAATAGAACAGTATATAAGTCGTTTGTTGTAATGGGCTAAGCTCTCATAGTCGAGATTGTATTTTTTGAGACCACCTACTTTATAGTTTTCAATTAAAATATCTGCCTTGGTTGCAAGCTCACGAGCTATTTCTTGACCCTCTATTTTTGATAGATCAATTGTTATGGACCGCTTTGCCCTGTTTGTTGACATAAAATAGGCTGCGTCACCAGTTTCATTTCCTTCGCTGTCTTTGATAAATGGGGGACCCCAACTACGAGTATCATCACCCGTTCCTGGACGTTCAACCTTTACCACATCAGCGCCAAAATCTGCTAATAATTGACCGCACCAGGGACCTGCTAAAACGCGGCTCATGTCTAGAACCTTTAGGTTCGATAATGGCCCTGTTCGATCAGGGTCTTGTTTTTTATTTATCATTAATTTCATCCTTTGGAGTATATGGTTCCAATCTTGTTCGACCATTATTTTATGGCTTAATAGATATTACAGTTAGTTTTATCTTTAGGTATTCTTTGAAATACTTAATATATGATCCGTATATATTAACTTGTTTGCTATAATTTTTTACTGTTGTTTTTGTTTAGGGAATAAAGTCTTGCACGCATATTTAAATACTAGTCCTGCACTAGTCTTAAATGCAGATTATAGACCATTGAGTTATTTTCCTCTTTCACTATGGGCATGGCAGGATGCCGTTAAGGCAGTTTTTTTGAATAGAGTTTTTATTGTTTCTCAATATGATCATATAATCAGATCTCCTAGCTCAGAATTCAAACTTCCAAGCGTGATAGCACTCAAGAAATATATTTCGCTTGATAGAAGACCAGCATTTACCAGATTTAACGTTTTTCTGCGTGATTCGTTTTGTTGTCAATATTGTAATAATCGTTTTGATGTAGAGAACTTAACTTTTGATCACGTTATTCCTCGATCAAGGGGAGGATGCACTGCTTGGAATAATGTTGTTACAGCCTGCAATATATGTAATCTGAAAAAAGGGAATTCTTTGCCTAGTGAGTGTTCAATGAGCCCTCGTAATGTCCCAATTCATCCTTCCACGGGGCAGTTGCAGACCCTTGGACGTTTGTTTCCACCACAATATTTGCATGAAAGCTGGAGGGATTATTTATATTGGGATACAGAGCTAGACTCTGAAAAAAATATAGGATCTGACAAAGGTTTATTAAAACCTCTCTGATAGCCAAATGGCTATGCGCGTTCCAGATTTGATTGCTTTGACCATAGGCCTATATAAAACTGCTTCTTCTGCTTCATGGTCCAGCGCTGTATTTTTATGTGAGGCCTCATCTTCAGCAAATTCCTCTATAGTTTTACGGAGTTCACTGTCCTCTTCATCTAATTGTTTAGCTTGTTTTTTGTAATGTTCTTCAATTACTTCCTCTACAGCAACTGTGCATGCCATTGCAGCTTTTTCTCCTAAAAGTGCTGTTGCAGAGCCTAAAGCAAAGCCAGCGAAATGCCAAATAGGACTTAAAACTGTTGGTCGAACTTTTCTTTCAACTAAAAGACGATCGAAGGTTTCAAGATGCAACATCTCTGCATCTGCCATTTCTTTAATCGCACGACTTGATTCAGACTTTCCAAGTACGGCCAGTTGTCCTTCATAAATACGCTTAGCGCCATATTCACCTGCATGGTCAACACGTATCATGCGGGCAATCATCTGCTCTTTTGTTAAATCACCTGGCAAACGATTTTTCTTACTTATTGAATTTTTTGTTATTGGGTTTGTCATATATTATGACCATTTGTTTACTGGAACTAATAACCTTATAACACAAAAAAGTGTGTATAGGGCGAGTAGAGTTGAAATTATTGCATTCCATGCCGCTAAAGATAACCCTATAATTGACAAATTACTCTCATCGCATGGAACTCTTGGCGCTGAATCAATTTTAGCTAGGAGGTCTTCTAGTGAGCTCGAAATTTTAAATGAAGATGAACAGCTGCTCTCAAACCATTTTTGTTCAACCCCTACATGGTATATGGCATAACTAATTGTTGTAAGAAGTGAAAGAAAAATCAAAAACAATATGATTGTTCTAATCTTTCCATGAGTTAAAAAACTTAATAAAGACAAGACTAAAATAATGAAGTATGGGTAACGTTGAGCGTAACAAAGCTTGCAAGGCTCAAAATCACCTAAGTACTGCATTGAATAAACTGTGGCTAAAATTATTACTGAGCTGACCCCTAGGACTATGGGTGCATTTTTGCAGAGTCCAATAACAAATGATTTAAAACCCTGCATTATAATACTCCGATAGCTAGGAAAGTACCTGCTGCACAGAATAAAATCAACAATGAAACTAACCCGTAATGACGCTCAAATAATTTTCGTATGGGCGGACCAAAATACCAAAGTAGAGCCGCTATAATAAAAAATCGCATGCCTCTACCTAAAATTGAAGCAAAGAAAAATACCCAAGGGTCAAGACTTAAAGCCCCACTTCCAAGAGTAACTAACTTATAGGGTAGGGGTGTTAAGCCCCCTGCAGTTACTACCCATGCCCCCCATTTTTTATAATATTCCTCAAATATTATTAATTTCTGGTCATAGCCATAAAATTCCAAAACTGGTTCCCCAAAACTTTGAAACAGGTAATTTCCAAGCCCATAACCAACTAAACCACCTGCGACAGAGGCTATGGTGCAGACACCCGCAATAAACCAAGCTTTATTTCTTAAAGCAATGATCATTGGGATAAGCATTATATCTGGTGGAATAGGGAAAACGATGCTTTCTACAAAGGCTAGAGCTGCCAGAATCCAAATTGCATGTTTTTTACTGGATTGGATAATCATCCATTTGTAGAAGTGTTTCATCTCACAATTACTTTTGTAATTTTTAGAGCTAATAACAGGTATATTTAATCACAGATATGAGTTTTTATGCTCATGCTACTTTTGAAGTTTGCAGAGCTTCTATATAATTGCTTTACTCATGGCTTGCCCGTGTGGCGGAACTGGTAGACGCGGCAGACTCAAAATCTGCTCTGGGTAACTAGGTGGGGGTTCGAGTCCCTCCACGGGCACCATGTTAAATTAATTTATTCTTAATAATTGCTTAAAAGAATTTATTTTATGTTCAATGGCCTAGTTTTGTGACTGAGGTCAGAGATATATTTATCGAGTTATCAAACTCCTCAAATTTGGATTAATTTATCCTTTACTGAAAGTAGTTATAATGACAGTAGTCAGATTGCATAACAGCAGGTTTTTGGCAATTGAGAAATGCATGAATAGATATTTAAAAGTTTTGCAATATATATAGAAAACTCCTAATCATAAAGTCATAAAACTACTGTGTCTAAACTATCTAATCAAACGCTAAAAGATTAAAATATTGTCAAATCAACAGTCTGTTTCATGGAAGCCAGTAGAACAGAATACCCTAAGGGGTATTCTACTTATGTGCATCACTGCTGTAGTAATGTTCCCTCTTCTAAATGCAACTGTAAAGTTTCTAGTTGCCGATTTTAGTGTCTGGCAAATTGTATGGGCAAGAGCTTTATTTCAATTTGGCTTTATGGTGGTTTTATTTGCACCAAAGAATGGTTTTATATCACTTTTCAAGACTGTGCATCCTGTTCGACAGGGTCTTCGCTCGGTTTTACAATTGCTTGCAATGGTTTTTTATTTTTCAGCCCTTGAAGAAATATCTTTGCCTACAGCAACTGCTATAGGGTTTACAGCTCCACTATTAGTTGTTGCATTTTCCGTACCATTACTTGGTGAAAATGTAGGTTTGAGGCGTTGGTGTGCTGTAATTGTTGGATTTGTTGGGGCTTTAATAATTATTCGCCCTGGTTCAGATGTGACTGATTGGGCTACTTTATATGTTTTTGCTGGTGCTGTTTGCTATGCTCTATATCAGGCTCTTACTCGTAGAGTTTCTGAAGGAGATTCTCCTCCGGTAACTGCAGTTTATACAGTGGTGATAGCACTTTTAGGTTCAAGTATTGTTGCACCTTTTGATTTGGCAATGCCATCAGATATTAATCAATGGTTAGCATTTGTAGGTCTTGGTATTGCGGGGGCTTTAGGACATTTTTTTCTGATTCGGGCTTATTCAATGGCACAAGCTTCAATAATTTCACCTTTTGATTATGGGCAGTTAATAGGAGCAACACTTTTAGGTTACCTTATTTGGGGGGATTTCCCTGACTTATGGACCTGGATTGGGGCGATTATTCTAGTTTTAAGTGGCATATATGTTGCCCGACGAGAAAGTAAGAAATCAGGAGATAACTAGGGTTTCTAAAAAATATATAAATAAGTACTGGTCATATTGAAATCTCATGGGCATTCTGCCAGCCATGAACAATAGGAAAATTAAAACACAAAGCTTCAGTGGGCTTCTTATTCGGCTTATTATGAGTTTAGTGTTAACCACTTTTGCAATAGGAGTGAATATGAATTCGGCTGCTTCCAACACTGATTTAGATGAAAACACCTTAGTTATGGAATTAAAGGATGGTACCGTTATTATAAATATGTTGCCTGAGCTTGCCCCTAACCATGTTGCTCGAATTAAGGAATTAGTTCGATCAGGGTTTTATGATGGACTTTTATTTCATAGAGTTATTGATGGGTTTATGGCCCAAACTGGGGATCCGAGGGGTGATGGCACTGGTGGTTCAGGAAAAAATCTTGACGCAGAATTTTCTGATGAGCCGCACGTAAGAGGTGTACTTTCTATGGCTAGAGCACAAGATCCAAATAGTGCAGACAGCCAGTTCTTTATAGTTTTCGAGGATTCAAGTTGGTTAGACGGACAATACACTGTTTGGGGTAGGGTAAAAGAGGGAATAGAGTTTGTTGATTTGATAAAGCGTGGTGATGGTCAAAATGGACAAGTAACTAATCCAGATAAAATAATAAGTATGAAGATTTTATCAGATGAATAATTATTGAAATTAATATTTAAGATTTGTTACGTAAACTTTAGAAAGTATGGGGATACCTTCCTCCATCAATTAAAATATTTTGTCCAGTAATGTAGCCTGCTTGGATACTGCAAAGAAAGGCGCAGGTTTGACCAAATTCCTCTGCAGTTCCAAACCTTTTTGCTGGTATGGAAGATGATCGTTCAATTGCAATCTCTGACTCACTCTTGCCAGCCTTTATTGCAGCCCGCTTCGTAGAGGCTTTGAGCCTATCTGTATCAAATAATCCTGGAAGAAGGTTATTAATAGTAACGTTATATTTTGTAAATTTTGGAGTAATACCAGCAATGAAGGCTGTCAGACCCGCACGTGCTCCGCTAGAAAGGTCTAATCCCTCCATAGGCATTTTGACCGAGAGTGAAGTAATATTGACTATTCTTCCAAAACCCCTAGAGGCCATGTTATCTAAGACGGTCGAAATTAGCTCTATGGGAGTGATCATATTCATGACTAGTCCCTCAATCATGTCATCCCGATCAATTTCACGATAGTCTCTAAAAGGAGGACCCCCATTATTATTAATTAGAATATCAGGGTTAGGGCATGCAGATAGTAAAGCTTTTTGTCCTTCTAAGGTGCATAAATCTGCAAGAACTGTTGTTACTTCAACTTTAGATTTTTTCTTTATATACGCACTTGTTTCCTCTAGGGCTTTTTGGTCTCTACCGTTTATGACTATGTTAACACCGTTTTGAGCTAATGCTTCAGCACAACCTCTTCCTAGACCTCTACTTGATGCACATACAATTGCTGTAAGACCAGAAATTCCAAGATCCATTTTTTATCATCCATTTCTATATAAAAAGATTAAGTTATATTCATGTTAAATAGCTTTAAAGGGGTGCATATTTACAGTTTTATAAATAATTTATAATTTTTTATAAGCCTATACTAATTTTAAAAGTTAAGTTTATAGCTGTTAATACAAATAAAAATATAATCCATTTATTTCTGTGGTGCTAAAAATAGGTTAAAAATATGTCCATCACTAATACTAGTTATTGTTCTGGTGCAAGTTCAGTCCCTCTTCTTGGGCTCACCATAGGTCAACAGCTAGATAAAACTGTAAGTAAATACCCAGATGATCTTGCTATTATTTCCAAATATCAGAATTTAAGGGCAACCTGGTCTGAATTTAGTAATTTAGTTGACAATTTTGCAGCAGGTCTTCTAGGACTTGGTCTAAGAAGAGGTGATAGAATTGGTATTTGGTCACCCAACAGTTTTGAGTGGACCGTAGTTCAATTTGCAACTGCTAAAGTGGGGCTAATACTGGTAAACATTAATCCCGCATATAAGTTGTCAGAGTTAGAATATGCATTGAAAACTGTTGAATGCCGGGCATTAGTAACTGCAGAGAAATTTAAAAATAGTTCATATATAGATATGCTTTATGAATTAATACCTGAACTTCTAGACTCAAAGATTAACCAATTAAAATCATCCAATATTCCAAGCCTTAGTTTGATAATTAGACTTGGTGAGGATGTTTCTCCAGGTATGCTGAACTATTCAAGTGTTCATACTTATGGTTCTTCAAAATATAAATTAAAATTAGAGGAATTATCTGATCAGCTTCAATTTGATGATCCAATAAATATTCAATTCACAAGTGGAACTACTGGTTTCCCAAAAGGTGCGACACTTACTCATCATAATATTCTAAATAATGGATATTTTAATGGGCAAATTCTTAACCTCTCAAATGAAGATAAAGTTTGTATTCCAGTACCTTTATACCACTGTTTTGGTATGGTTATGGGAAATTTGATGTGTGCATCATATGGGGCAACTATGGTTTATCCAAGCCCCGGGTTTGAGCCTGGGGAAGTATTAAAAGCAGTTGCTGAAGAGGAATGTACCGTTCTATACGGAGTTCCTACTATGTTTATTGCTGAACTAGATCACCCAGAGTTTAAGAGTTTCAATCTTTCTAGTCTTCGCGCTGGTACTATGGCTGGTTCACCATGCCCTATAGAGGTAATGAAGCGCGTAATTTCTGATATGCATATGGAGGGAGTAACCATAGCTTATGGCATGACTGAGACTAGCCCCGTTTCTTTTCAGTCCTCAATCAGTGATCCAGTTGATCGGAGGGTTTCAACAGTTGGTAGGGTCCATCCACACGTTGAGGCGAAGATAGTAAACGAAAAGGGTGCTGTTGTTAAAAGAGGTGTTACTGGAGAATTATTGACTAGAGGGTATTCTGTAATGCTTGGCTATTGGGGAGATTTGAAAAAAACAGAGGATTCAATAGATATTAATGGTTGGATGCATACGGGAGACCTAGCTAAAATCGATACAGATGGCTACTGCATGATTGTTGGTCGTAGCAAGGATATGGTTATACGTGGAGGAGAAAATATATACCCAAGGGAGATTGAAGAGTTTCTTTATAAGAACCCAAAAATTCAAGATGTGCATATCATCGGAGTTCCAGATGATCGTTATGGAGAAGAATTATGTGCATGGATTAAGTTACGCAAAGGTGAAAATTCTGATATTAGTGAAATCGCTGCTTTTTGTGAGGGTAAAATTGCTCACTATAAGATACCAAAGTATATAGAGTTTGTTGAATCATTCCCTATGACTGTAACTGGCAAGATACAAAAATTTAAAATGCGCGAACACATGATAAATAGTCTTAAAAACCTGTAATCAATTACCTAGATGAACAGTTATAAAAGTAAAATTTTTAAGCTATTTATAAATCAGACTAATTATATTATAGGACCTAAGTGATCACGGAGCCGTGCTGCCACAGCTCCGTGATTTTAGCTTAAATTTTTATATATTATTTTCTTTTTTTACTTTTTGTCTTTTTTTCGTAAGCATTTGCAGCTTGTATAACTGTAGCATCATCATAACGTTTTCCCACTATCATCATTCCAATTGGAAGTCCGTTTGCAGAGAAACCACAAGGAATAGAGATGGCAGGATGCCCTGAGCAGTCAAAAGGTGCTGTATTACGCAACATATTTAAAGCAGCATCTACATATTCTTCCCTGCTGCAATCAGGGGATGGAAGTTTAGTTGCGGTTTGGGGTAAGGTCGGTAAAATAATTACATCAAAATCTTCAAGTACTTCATCATATGAAGCGCGGAGTTTTCGGCTTAAGTTTTGAGCTTTAGCATAATAGCGTCCGTTATAGTTTCTATGCATATATTCGCCCAACATCATCACTGTTTTGACCGTTTCTGATAAATCATTAGGTCTTGATCTCCAGCCTTTAGCATAAGCATCGAGAAGAGAAGTTGTATAATATCCTTCCCAGTTGGTTCCAAATCCATTCCCTTTTAACATCAATTCTGTTGCACCTTCTACTGCAATAGCGTTCCAAATATGTAAACCATCGAGATGCATAGGGATAGAAACTTCTTTCACAATTGCTCCAAGTGACTTAAATGAGCGAGCTGCAGATCGTACTTTTTGATCAACAATTTTTTCACTTTCAGGGTGTCCAAAACCTTCCTTCAAGATAGCAACTTTTAGACCTTTTGCTCCTTTTGAGAGAGCTTTTATATAATCTTGTGTTTTGCAATCTATTTGTCGTGGATCTTGTCCATCTGGTCCTGCTATAGCTTGAAGAAGCAATGCAGCATCAGATACAGTTTTTGCCATCGGACCTGTGTGGTCTAAAGTCATTTCAATTGGAAAAACTCCAGTATAAGGGACGAGACCGTGAGTTGGCTTATGTCCTACGATACCAGACCAGCATGCAGGAATTCTAATTGAACCACCTTGGTCCCCTCCCATGCCCATATCAGATTCGCCTATTGCTACTAAAACTGCACTTCCAGCAGAAGATCCACCGGCTGAATACCCACGTTTATGAGGGTTTTCTACCATTCCTGTTGCTGTTGTGGCACTACCTCCATCAAAGCAAAGGTTAGTATTTGCTGCCTTACCTAGAATTGTACCGCCAGCATCAAGAATTCTTGTTACTACAGTTGCATCTATATCCGGTACAAATCCTTCTAGAACCATAGAGCCATTCATCATTGGTACGCCAGCAAGACAAATATTATCCTTTAAAACTATTGTTTTTCCTGAGAGTAAGCCCCTATTTTTTCCTTTAACTTCAGATTTCCAGTACCAGGCTTGATAAGGATTTTCTTCTGGTGGAGGTCGATATCCAGTAGTACGTGGGTATTTTACAGGTAGCTTAGGTTCAGACAAGTCATCAAGCCTATCATAGGATTCAATTGTTCCAGACATTAGGCCTTGATAGCTCTCTGCGTCTTCTAATGACAGGTTCAAACCAAAATCATCGGCTATATCAAGAACTTCTTCAATAGTTGGCGTTCTTACTGTTGGAAACTTTGCCATGCGTTCCTCCCTAAATATGATTAAATTTTATTTTATTAGCTAAAGCAGGCCCATTAAAATTTTTTATATAACAATAGTGAAGTCTGAAGCTTTTTGAAATAAAAAGCATTGTAAAGGTTCAACAACATTGGAAAAAAACAGGTAGAAAATTTTTTCATAGGCTCCATATTAAGAATTACTTACTTTTAAGTTAGTGTAAATGTAGTGCGTTTTTCAGTGATATGACCAGCAGTTTTAAATACTTTCTCCTTTATTCAGTAATTTTTCTATTATTTAATCTTAAGTTACACAGCTACACTGTTTAAGTATTTTTTATAAATGAGTTAATACAACTAAGGGGTCGGAATGGAAGCAGAAAAATTACAGAATATTCATCCAGTTACATTTTTTGAAGACCTGCGGGAGGGTATGAGTGCAGAATACACTCGCTTGGTTACTCAGCAAGAAATTGAAATGTTTGCTGAACTAACTGGCGATAAAAATCCAATTCACCTTGACCCTAGTTTTGCTGAAAAATCTATTTTTAAGACTCGTATTGCTCATGGAATGCTTATTGGTTCATTTATTTCAACTGTTATTGGCACTAGAATGCCCGGACCAGGGTGTATATACCTTAGCCAATCATTAAATTTTATGTCACCGGCTCGAGCTGGTGAAAAAGTTACTGCAATGGCTCAAGTTATGGAGCTACATCCAAAAAAATGCCGTGCGACTTTTAAGACTGTTTGTAAGGTTAATACCAGAATATTATTAGATGGGACTGCTCTTATACAAGTCCCATCTCGTAAATTACATGCAGAGAAATAAAAATGAAAAAGCCATAAAGGCTTATGGTAAGGGTAGGGCTAGTTTTTGGGGTGCTATGGGCTTATTCTCCGCTCAGCATAAAGTTTATAACAGAAGGGTTGGAGCAGCCGCCTAATCATGCGGATTATTCGTCAGTGCCATAACTTAGATGATGACGCGCGAGGTGCTGTAGTCGCAGTAGGGAATTTCGACGGAGTTCATTTAGGGCATCGTAAAGTAATTGCTGAAGCTGCTACTATTGCAAGGGAACATGGAACAAAGCTTGGTGTAATAACATTCGAGCCCCATCCACGAAGTTTCTTTGAGAATTCAGGTCAGGCATTTCGCTTAACTCCTTTTAGAGCAAAGATTGAGGCGATTGAGTCGCTTGGTGTTGATATACTCTATGTACTTAGGTTCAATAAGAATCTAGCAAATTTAAGTGCGGATAGTTTTATATCGAATATTTTAGTGAATGACTTGAAAGTAAGACATATTGTTATTGGATATGACTTTGCTTTTGGCTTCCAGCGCGAAGGAGATATAAAGTTTTTAAGAAAAAAAGCTCTATTAGGTAATTACAAGGTAACTAGCGTGGATAAAGCACAGGACGAAAATGGTCCTTTTTCAGCTAGTGCAGCACGTCGTTATATTGAAGCTGGCGATGTTCAGTCAGCTGAGGCAATTTTAGGAAGACCATGGCAGGTATTAGGTCGAATTAAATATGGAGATCAGATTGGCCGTACATTAGGTTTTCCAACAGCCAACCTTTCTGTTGTCAGGATACTTAGACCAAAACCTGGTATTTATGCTGTTTGGGCAGCCCTCAAAACTGAGGGTATACAAAAAGAAAAAAAGCTAGAATGGAGACCAGCAGCAGCATATGTTGGCCGAAGACCAACATTTGATAAAACTGAAGAATTATTAGAGGTGCATTTACTAGATTTTAATTGTGCAATTTATGGACAGTTGCTGAGGGTAGCATTCATATCGCATATTCGTGACGATGAAAAATTTGAAAATTTAGATGATCTACGAAAACAGATGTATCTAGATTGCCAACGTGCTAGAGCTATTTTGGCTAATTTATCTCCACCATCTAATAAGTTATATATTAATACTACCGCTTAAAAATAACAAATAGAGTAAATTGATGACTGTCGATTATAGTAAAACGATACTTTTACCTCGTACAGATTTTCCGATGAAAGCTCAGTTGCCAAAACGAGAGCCAGTTCTTCTTAAGCGCTGGTCTGAATTAGATATTTATAAAAAACTACGTGAAACATCTGATGGGAGAGAAAAATTTATTCTTCACGACGGTCCCCCATATGCAAATGGGCATCTTCATATTGGACATGCGCTTAATAAAATTCTCAAAGATGTAATTGTTAGGTCCCAGCAAATGATGGGACGTAACTCTATTTATGTACCTGGATGGGATTGTCATGGTCTTCCGATAGAATGGCAAATTGAACAAAAATACAGAAAACTAGGAAAGGATAAGGATGCAATATCACCTGTTGAATTTCGTGCAGAGTGTAGAGCATTTGCTAAGCACTGGATCGATGTCCAAAAGGAAGAGTTTCAAAGACTTGGTGTCATAGGTGATTGGGAAAACTATTACAGTACAATGAGTTTTGATGCAGAGGCACAGATAGTTAGAGAAATTGGAAAATTTTTAGTAAACGGTGGACTCTACAGAGGTTCAAAACCAGTGATGTGGTCTCCCGTTGAAAAAACAGCACTCGCAGAAGCTGAAGTTGAGTATCATGATCATAAAACTACTACTATTTGGGTGCTCTTTCCAATTAAGCACGCTGGGATAGCAGGTTTGGAAGGTTCTTCAGTTCTTATCTGGACAACTACACCTTGGACTATTCCCGGTAATAGGGCGATTGCCTATGGTCCGAAGCTCTCATACACACTTATTGAGGTTATTTCTGTTACAAATTCGAGTAATGCACGAGAAGGAGAGAAGATAGTTCTGGCGCAAGACTTATTAACAAAAATCTGCAATGAAGTTGGTATAGAGGATTATAAAATATTAGTAAAAGACATTTCCGGAGAAAGCTTTTCTTCAACGACTTGTGCCCATCCTTTAAGTGCTAATGGTTATTACTTTGACGTATATTTGTTGCCAGGGGATCATGTTAATTTGGATCAGGGTTCAGGTTTTGTCCATACTGCTCCAGGACATGGTGTTGAAGACTATGAAGCTGTAATGCAGTTTAATAAGCAGCAAACTGATTCAGGAGAACTTAGTAAAGTTATTTCAATACCGGAAACAGTTGGTCCAGATGGTAATTACTTTGAACACGTGCCAATTTTTGCAAATAAACATGTTTATAAAGTAAATGAAGAAGTGGCGGGTGTGCTTGATGAGGTGGGGGCTTTGCTGTCTCAAAGCGAATTAGTTCATTCATACCCTCACTCTTGGCGTTCTAAAGCACCACTTATATTCAGGAATACACCTCAATGGTTCATCAGTATGGAAAAAAATTCACTGAGGGAAAAGGCGCTTTCAGGTATTAGTAAAGTAAGGTGGATTCCAAGCTCAGGTGAAAGACGAATAAGATCAATGATTGAGACTAGACCTGATTGGGTTGTGTCGCGCCAGAGGCTTTGGGGAGTTCCTATTACTGTGTTCGTAAATAAATCTGACGGACAACCTCTAAAAGACCCAAAAGTAATTGAACGAATAGCAAATGCATTTGAAGAAGAGGGAGCCGAAGCGTGGTTAAAAAGAAATCCGGCTGACTTCTTAGGTCCCGAGAGAAACCCTGAAGATTATGAGCAGGTTATGGATATTTTAGATGTTTGGTTTGATAGTGGCTCTAGTCACGCATTTGTTCTTGAATCGCGTAAAGACCAGCAATGGCCAGCATCACTCTATCTAGAAGGATCTGATCAGCATCGTGGCTGGTTTCATAGTTCACTTTTGGAATCTTGCGGAACAAGAAATACCCCCCCATACGAATCAGTATTAACTCATGGTTTTGTGATGGACGGTAGTGGGCGGAAAATGTCGAAATCTTTAGGTAATGTTGTTTCACCTGAAAAAGTATTAAAAAAATATGGTGCAGATATTTTAAGGCTCTGGGTTGTAAGTGCAGATTATTCAGAAGATCTAAGAATTTCAGACGAAATATTAAAGTACCAGGCAGATAGTTATAGGCGATTAAGGAATACTTTACGCTATCTACTAGGTAATTTATCTGGATATACGGATTCTGAGGAGGTTCCTATAAAGGATATGCCTGAGCTTGAACGCTGGGTTTTGCATAGACTGTATACTCTTGATAGAGAAATTAGAAAATGGACGGACACTTTTGATTTTCATTTAATTTTTAGTTCATTACATAATTTTTGTTCAGTAGAACTTTCAGCTTTTTACTTTGATATACGTAAGGATACGCTTTATTGTGAAAGTGTTGATAGTAATCCTCGCCGTTCTGCAAGAACTGTTTTAGATAAGCTTTTCTGCTGCTTAACAGCATGGCTTGCGCCGATATTATGTTTTACCTCAGAGGAGGCTTGGATAGCACGCTACTCAGATTCAGCCGAGAGTGTACATTTCCGTGATTTCCCTAATATTCCTGAAGAATGGCAGGACAGAGAACTTAGCGATAGGTGGGAAAAGATTAGAGAAATAAGGAAAGTTGTTACAGGGGCTCTTGAGTTAGAACGATCTGAAAAGCGTATAGGATCAAGTTTGGAGGCTAAGCCACTTATCTGGGCAGATTCAACTTCCCAGTCTTTATTTGCGAACCTTGTGTTGGATGAAATTTTCATTACTTCAGGTGCGGAGTTCCGAGATGACAAACCACCTGAAGGGGCATTTACAATTGAAGGCATTTCAGGAATCGCGGTTACTACATCCCGGTCTAACTCTAAAAAATGTTCCCGATGCTGGCGTTATATGTCCGACGTAGGCAGTATAATTAATGAACCTGATCTATGTGGTAGATGTGCTAAGGTCATTGGTAAAACTATTGGGTAAGGTTGTATCACTTAAAATAACTGTAAAGAAAAATTGATGCTTCAATTTGGTCTAATTATTGGCTTAGTATCTATAATTATAGATCAGGCTACAAAATTGATTGCAGTTTCATATTTATGGAAGCCCCCAAGTGTAATAAATGTTTTTAGTTTTTTAGACCTTACGCCAGTTGAAAATCGTGGAATAAGCTTTGGTTTATTTCAGGATTCAGGGGATATTGGTCGTTGGGTTATAGCAATATTTGCTTTATTTATAGTTATATTTCTAGCAGTTTGGTTGCGTAAACAACAATTTAAGTTTCCTGCT
>Ga0114933_10002712_pt1 | contig 17941 bp, 16 predicted proteins | sample 4SBtaG_FD_89691 | JGI IMG/M metagenome (GOLD analysis project Ga0114933, IMG submission 89691) | Deep subsurface microbial communities from Kolumbo volcano to uncover new lineages of life (NeLLi) - 4SBTROV12_W25 metaG | ecosystem: Environmental > Aquatic > Marine > Volcanic | place: Kolumbo... | reverse complement strand
GATGATATTGGCGTTATCGGTCTGGGCAATTTGGCGTCATCGAAGCGTTCCTCGTACTGAGTTTGTTGTTGCCGAGGTATTGTCGTCTGTCAAGGCGGCCCGTTGGGAACTAGCGTTACCATTTGCGGTATTGGGGGGAGTGTACTCGGGTTACTTTGCCATCTCGGAGGCTGCAGCGGTCACCGCCATCTACGTCATCATTATTGAGGTTTTTATCTATAAGGAAGTTCCGTTGAAAAAGCTCCCTGAGGTCATCCGGGAATCGATGGTTATGGTGGGGAGCATTATCCTAATACTAGGGGCCGCTCTCGCTTTCACCAACTACCTCGTGGATTCGGAGATCCCACAAACCCTATTTGAATTTATCCGCGCGCATGTTGATAGCCGGATTGCATTTCTTATACTACTGAACGTCATGTTATTAATTTTGGGAGCATTGCTCGACGTTTTTTCGGCGATTATTATTATGGTTCCGCTAATCTTACCTATAGCGGTAGGGTACGGTGTGCATCCCGTTCACCTAGGTATAATATTTCTAGCGAATCTCCAGATAGGATATTTCACACCACCAATCGGAATGAATCTATTTATTTCGAGCTATCGATTCAAGAAGCCAATCCTTCAACTGTATGCCGCTTGTTGGCCCTTCATGGTTGTACTTTTGATTGCGCTAATGGTCATTACCTACGTGCCATTTCTGTCACTGTGGTTTCTATAGCCAAATGAATAAGCTTTATAGGCGTTATTGCTTTTTAGTTTAAGATGCGTGAACGGAGCAGGGATGATTATCGCTGAAGAGGTGTCGGTCGACGGCCCAGGTTTTTACGATCTGACAGATAGGGTGGAGAAGGCAGTTAACCAAACAGAACTCCTTGATGGTCTGGTAACACTCTTTATTAGGCATACGTCCGCGAGCTTGATTATTCAAGAAAATGCCGATCCGGCCGTCCAGGTCGATTTACAGAACTGGATGAACCGTTTGGCACCTGAAAACGACGGAGCTTACACCCACAATCAAGAGGGGATCGATGATATGCCGGCTCATATCAAGTCAGTGATAACCGCAACCAGTGTGTCAATTCCCGTATTGAATGGGTCGCTTGCATTAGGAGTATGGCAAGGAATTTTTTTATGGGAGCACCGCTACCGTTCGAGTGTGCGTGAGGTTCTCATACATCTCGCATGAGCGGGTAAATTGTCTACCAGATCATTTTTTTCGGACCTCGTCCATCCACCGTTTATGTCCATCCGGATCCAGGATCATGGAAGAAAAGTAGGCGAGCAGTTCTTTGTGTGTCTTTGACAGTTTTGCCATTTCCATAGCTTTTTCACCAGGCCGAGAGTTGATAAAACGGAACGACTCGGTAATCGCCTCTTCTTCTCCCAGCACTTGATGAGCTTGTATGTTGATGATGTCGTGTGCGGCTTCTAAGTCTTCTTCGAGCAACCCCGCCTCTTCAGGTTTAAGCACCAGGTTGGACCACAGCGTAGCGAGGTAAATTCTGTAGGTTTCCTTGTCTACAAAAGGGTCTACCAAAACTGACCGTTTTTCGATTTCGTCGAGTATTGGTCTCAACGCCAGCTCTATGTCTGTTGCATTCATAAAAACTATTCCTATCTGGCAGCATCATACCTGGCGTTTGAATTGCAATGCTATGCCGGACGGTCTAGGTTTTAATTATCCAATTGGAGAAGACTATGTTCGAGGGCCTAAGTTTTGAACCCGCGGAGCTGCCATTGAAGGCTGAAGCCCTGCGGTCGGAAGTTCGAGAGTTTATTGAATTGCAGTTACCTGAGGGCTACGAACGCAATTCGGATTTCAATGAAGGACATTCCCCTAGTTTTTCATCTGCTTTGGGGGAGAAAGGTTGGATTGGAATGACCTGGCCAAAAAAATACGGCGGTGCCGAGCGGACTTTTTTTGAGCGTTATGTTGTAACGGAAGAACTTTTAGCAGCTGGAGCTCCAGTGAGTGCTCACTGGATAGCGGATAGGCAAAGTGGTCCGTTGATGTTGAAGTACGGAACAGAGGCACAACGAATGAAATACCTTCCTGGAATCGTGCGGGGGGAATCGTATTTTTCTATTGGAATGAGCGAGCCCGATAGTGGTTCAGATCTCGCTTCAGTTCGCACTCGGGCGACTGAAGTAGTTGGAGGATGGGTTGTCAATGGTACAAAGCTATGGTCTACGGATGCGCATCGAAACCAATACATGATTGCGCTAGTACGGAGCGAACCACCGGGTCAGAATCGGCATGCGGGATTGTCTCAGGTATTGGTAGATCTTAAAGGGGAAGGGGTATCGGTCCGGCCTATTGTTAATATCGCAGGAGATGAAGATTTTAATGAAGTGGTATTTACTGACTATTTTGTTAGTTCCGACGAGGTAATCGGTGAGCCTGGTAATGGATGGGATCAAGTTACGAGCGAGTTAGGATATGAGCGCAGCGGCCCAGAACGTTTCCTGTCTGCATTTCGTGTCTTCGTGGAATTTGTGCGTCTTGCTGGTCCTCAATCTGATCCGGCCTCTGTCGATTTAATAGGACGACTTGCTAGCCATATCATAACCCTTCGACAAATGTCTATTTCGGTCGCTGCCATGTTGCAGGACGGGAAAAATCCAGCAACAGAGGCCGCATTGGTAAAGTCGTTGGGTAATGATTTTGAGAAACAACTTCCCGAATTAGTACGTCTTGTTATGCCACGATTAGAGTCTACTCATCCATTGAGACTCGCGTTAGAGAAAACGTTATTGCATGCTCCTTCTTTTACTATTCGTGGTGGAACGCGTGAAATTCTTCGTGGAGTTATCGCGCGTGGATTGGGGCTGCGTTGATGCAAAATTTGATACTAGAAACAACGGAGAAACTATTTTCTAAGCATTGTACGTCAACTGTTCGAGACGAAGCCGAAGTTGGAGCTTTTCCCGAAGCTCTTTGGAACGCGTTTCAAGATGCGGGATTGCATCTATTGGGTACGGCGGAGTCTGGGACCTCGATCCAAGACGCGTATGCATTGATGCGTTTGGCTGGTCGATACGGTGTGCCGTTACCTATCCCAGAAATATTAATAAGTAACTATTGTGTCGGAGAGGCTGGGATCACGACGGTAGCTGAGGGTGCCGAAGCCCCGTGGGGCCGAGTCGCGGATCGCGTATTGTTTCCAAACGGTGATCTGGTGACCTCCTTTTCAATACAGAAAGGAACAAATATAGCTGGAGAGCCCCGAGATAGGGTGATCTACGCGTCAAGCAAGTTAGTCGAATTGCCGTCAGATTTCGATGCAATGATGGCCTTAGGGCGAACAGTCTCGATGTCTGGAGCGATGGAACGCATCTTGGAATTGACCCTCCAATACGCGTCAGAGCGCAATCAATTCGGTCGGGCGCTGTCTAAATTTCAGGCGATCCAACACAACTTGGCGGTTTTAGCGGGCGAAACAGCCGCTTCCCAGAGAGGAGCGGATGCGGCGATCGAATTTATAGACACGCCATGGTTCAGAATACAAGTCGGTTCGGCGAAGGCTAGGGTTGGTGAGGCTGCAGGTACCATCGCTGAGATCGCACATCAAATTCATGGCGCTATGGGCTTTACCCACGAACACGAGCTTCACCAATTTACACGTCGACTTTGGGCTTGGCGGGAAGAACACGGAAATGAGTCAGTCTGGAGAGCTGAACTCGGCCGGCGCATTCTGGAGGTTGGAGCAGATCAGGTTTGGGCATTTCTAACTCGAAGTTTGTAATAGAAACGGTTTGTTATTGAGATTTTCGAAACCTGTAGACGAAGCGATCGGTTGCCCCGAGTACTGAAGGATCAAAAACGTTCAGAGAATAATTGTCGTTCCTATTTCGAAGTACGTCTAATGATCCGTCAAATATGAAACCGCGTTTCTCGATGTCATGTTGTGCCCATTGCGGATCGATTCGGTGGAGTTCTTGTGCGCTGTTGTTTCTCGTACCCAGTTGAGCAACGTGATCTACGACTAATAAAATTCCATTCGGTTTGAGTACGCGAAAAATAGATTTCAAAAACGCATCTGGGTCACGCTGCCACCCTTCGGCCGACCAATACAAGTCGTGGTAGGTTTTTATCATTAAGGCGACATCGACGCTGTTGGTTGGAAAGCTGATCGTTTCCACCTCTTCTACTACATGATGAATATTCGGAAAGCGATTTCCGGACAGCCGATCTTCCACTTGTGTGCCTAAGAAACCTAAATAAGTGGTGTTGTTTTGCAGATACACAAGTCCACTAAGCCCGACTAATTGGCTTGTAATTTCCGAGTAGTAGCCCCCGCCACCGAGGATATCCCACACTGTCATACCCTCTCTAATACCAGCGAAATTCAGAATATCTGCTGGTCGACTCTGGTCGTCTCTTTTTCGATCGTCTTCGGATCGATTCGATTGAGCGAGTACTGTCTGAATCTGGACCTTAGACATGCCAGAACGGGCGTTACTATATAGAGGTTCGCTGGCCAGGTGTTCTCCAGTAATAGTTAGAAAAAGAAGGCCAACCAAAACCCATTTGGCGTTTACTGTCATTGGAGATTCACTATCATTTTGCCGGTATTGGTGCCGTCGAAAAGACCCACAAACGCCTGGGGCATGTTCTCTAAGCCCTCAAAAATGGTTTCCCGGTATTTGAGTTTGCCGCTGGTAACCCACTGGGTCATCTCCCTATCAAAGTCGGCACGCATATCATTGTAATTCGACACGATGAATCCTTTCAGAGTCAGTCCCATACCAATAGCGATAGTGAGATTATTTGGACCTGGAACTGGGGCGGTAGCGTTGTATTGCGATATCGCACCACAAAGCGGGATTCGACCATTCGGGCGCATGCAATTCAGCGCTGCTTGAAGATGATCTCCACCTACGTTATCGAAATAGATGTCAATTCCATCAGGCGCGCCCTCCTGAATTTGCTTTTCTAAGTGTCCTTTTCGATAGTCGAATGCGTGATCAAAACCCAGATCCTCGGTTAGGTGGCGTACTTTATCCTCTCCGCCAGCACTGCCTATAACGGTGCCTCCTTTGATTTTTGCGATTTGCCCGACAGCACTTCCGACGGCACCCGCGGCCCCCGAAACGAAAACCACGTCTCCCTCTTTAAATTCGCCGACGCCGAGTAGCCCCACATAAGCAGTCATACCAGGCATTCCAAGTACACCAAGATAACTGGAAGCGGGAGCTTGTAAGTTGCCGAGTGTTTTTACGGCGCTTGCTTTTGCGACGAAACTTTCACGCCAGCCAAAATGGGATTCGACGTACTCCCCTACAGATATGTCAGGAGAATTTGATTTTGTCACACGGCCGATTGCTCCACCGGTCAGTGTTTCACCGATTTGAAACGGAGGTGTATACGATTTGCGATCAACCATGCGGCCGCGCATGTAGGGATCAACCGTTAGGGATACGTTCTCTACAACGATTTCACCATCAGTAGCTTCTGGAAGTTGGGTCTGAACGATTTCAAAATCGTCGCTTTCAGGAATCCCGACGGGTCTTTTTTTGAGTCGTATTTCTTGAGATTGCATGGCATTACTCTGTTGGAGGTACGTTGAACACCATACGTTACCGCATAGAATCAGGCTTGTGTGGCTGTTTTAGAAAAAAACAGATTTATTGGAAATACTCGGCCTCAACCAATTCAAAACGTAAAGATGGCATCAGTGACATGAGGGCTATCGCGTTTCCTTCCGGTAACGGTATATGGCTGGCATCTGGAGAAACTTGGTTCCATGTCGGATCGAATTCTTCCCAGTGCCCATCGATAGCAACGCGATTCCATGCATGCAGGCTAAACGCTTCTTGATTCTCGTTATAGGCTATGCCAATGACAGTTTCGGTTGGCAATCCCAGCGAGCGTCCCAGTGTTGTAAAGAGGTTTGCATAGTCTGCGCAATCACCTTGTCGGGTGCTGATTGTATCGATAACAGATTGTATGTTCCGAGTTTCGTCGTATTCGAGATAGCGGTGAACAAAGTGAGTTAGCGCTTCAGCTAGTAATCGCGGATTGATCAGATCAAAAACATTATTTTGAGCAAGGGCTTTTACTGAAGGGGCGGAAGTAGGGTAGTGAATAGTTTCACGTTTAGCTTGGATGATGTCGTTGGGTACTGCTCGGAATTTTCTTGCGGCAACTGACTCTATAAAGAGATTTTCATCCGCTAGGTTGCCCCATCGGCCAAGATCTCCGGCATCAGATTCGATCGAAAGTATTAAGCGACTCAGCGATTCGTGTTTCTGGATAGGACTATTTAACTCTATTTTTAAATCGGTTGAATGAAAGAGAGATCGGCTATCACGCCAAATCATTGCCGCTTTGGCATTAGGCACTCGATCAATCATGAGAAAATCCGATATGCGAAATTGCTGTGGTACCAAGTTAGCGTCGAGTTCTATCGTTGTGGATTGCGACTGATCGTTGGATTCGATGATGTATCCTTGGGGACTCTTGTTTTTGATCGTCCATGAGAGTGAGCGCAATCGCATGTGATCGAAATCGAGTTGCTGAACTGTGTGGTTTTCTCCCGCGGTTGGTTTGTGGTTCCGAATCCAACTTTCGATCCCGAGATAGTCAGCTAAGGTGAGGTCTCCTTGTAATGGGATCGCTTCGACTCCTCCGACAAGGGCCTTATCCTTCCGTCGTATCGAAGACTTATGCGTCTGCCCGTGTGATTTCTGTCTGTATTGATCTGCCGCAAGTAACTCGTGGGGAAGGTCGCCTGAGAAGAGTAATTCTTCTTTGATAGTTGTTGGTTCTCCGTCTTTTAGTTGGAAGGTCATAGACGACGAGAAGCGCCAGTTGCCATCACCATCCCGCTGGTTCGTCGTGTGATATGCACCGATTGGATCATGTAGAAGTTTTAATACAAACCAACGTTCACCTTGAAGTGACTCAGCGATAGTAGAAAGGGAAACGGTTCTGTCTAATAGGAATGAAAACTGGGCGCCAAAAAACACGGCGAGCAGCGTGGCGGTCAAAGTTGAGAGGACAAAAATGCGTTTCACTGTGAGGAGTTTACGTATATTGCTCAGAAGACAATAGGATTAGATTTTTCCACAAAGTGGCATAGAACTAGTGTGATATGCGACGGTTTCATTAAACTATGCAGCCTTATGAGTAAAGATCTTAACGACTTCATACGTAGTCGCATTCGAGCGGATTTGGATGAAGGTGATTTAAGCGATGGAATAGTTACCAGATTTCCACCTGAACCCAATGGTTTTTTGCATATTGGTCATGCGAAATCGATCTGTTTGAATTTTGGGGTAACAGAGGAATTTGGTGGGTCTACCTACCTCCGCTTCGACGACACGAATCCTCGCAAGGAAAGTGAGAACTTTGTCGAGTCGATAAAAAGTGATGTGCGCTGGCTGGGTTTTGACTGGAAAGACAAATTAACTTTCGCATCGGATTATTTTGATCAACTGTACTCCTATGCGGAACAATTAATTAATGATGGTAAAGCCTATGTTTGCAGTTTAACAACCGATGAAATTCGTAATACTCGAGGCACTCTGTTAGAGCCTGGTTCTGACAGTCCCTATAGAGACCGGTCGAGCGAAGAGAATCTGTCTTTATTTCGGGATATGAAGGCGGGTAAATGTGAAGAAGGCGAGCACGCGCTTCGAGCCAAGATTGATATGAGTTCACCCAACATGAACATGCGTGATCCCGTCTTATACCGGGTGATACATGCCTCACACCATCGAACAGGCGACGACTGGTGCATCTACCCAATGTACGACTTTACCCATTGTATCTGTGATGCTTTGGAGGGCATAACTCATTCCTTATGCACCTTAGAGTTCGAGAACCATCGCCCTTTGTATGATTGGGTTCTTGAAAATATTGATATCAATTATCATCCGCCACAGATCGAATTTTCGCGGCTTGGCTTGGAATATGCCGTGATGTCGAAGCGGGTTATCACCGAACTGGTAAACCGAGGCTATGTCGAAGGTTGGGATGATCCGAGACTATACACCATAGCGGGTCTGCGCCGACGCGGTGTTCCATCCGAATCCATCAGAAATTTTTGTCGACGGATTGGTATAAGTAAACAAGACAATTTGGTGGAGACGGAATACTTAGACTTCTGTGTCCGTGAAGAACTGGAACAAGATGCTCCAAGGGGTATGGCCGTTATTGATCCGTTGCGAGTGATCATTACCAATTTTGACGAGGAAGATGAGGTGCTTACTGCGGCCTGGCATCCGAAAAATCCTGAATTGGGAAATCGGCATCTAACGTTTGGCCGTGAAATATATATTGAACGAGCGGATTTTGAGGAAATACCTCCTAAAAAGTACAAGCGTCTCTCACCGGGTGCAATTGTGAGGTTGCGTTACGCCTACATCATCCGGTGCGATGAGGTAATAAAGGACGGGAACGGAGAGGTGGTTGAGATTCGAGCCACCTACTTTCCAGATTCTAAAAGTGGAGCGGATACAAGTGGCCTGAAACCCAAAGGGGTGATTCATTTTATTTCAGCCGCCAACTCTATAGCTGCAGAGATTCGGTGTTACGAACATCTTTTCATATCAAAAGTACCAAACGGGGATCGCTTGGAAAACGAATTAAACCCGGAATCGGTGCGAATATACTCAGGTTTGATCGAACGAGCGTTGTTTGAATCGGACGTTAAAAGATTCCAATTTGAACGGAACGGATACTTTTTTCGGGATGAATCGACATCTCGACTTGTGTTCAATAGAACGGTTACGTTAAGGGATAAATGGAAACCCACTACATAAGGATTTCTCTTTAAAACTCTGCGATCGAATTGTTTTTGAGTGAGGGGAGTAGCTAGTCTTCTCTAACAAATTTACTGAGGAATATTAGACGAGGATTGTTGATGTGGGCCCATTAGACGACTTGCGTGTCATTGAACTTGGAACGCTGATTGCGGGACCATTTTGCGGTCAGTTGTTGGGCGATATGGGAGCCGATGTAATCAAGGTTGAACCACCCGGTATCGGTGATCCGATGCGTTCCTGGGGACGTGGTTTAGCAGTGTGGTGGCCCATTATTGGTCGGAACAAGCGCTGTATTACATTGAACTTACGTGAAGAGCTGGGCCAAGAAATTTTGAAAACCCTTGTGGAGCAAAGTGACATCTTAATCGAGAATTTTCGGCCAGGGACGATGGAGAAGTGGGGCCTGGATTATGCGAGCTTATCAAAAATTAATCCGCGACTAATCATGGTGCGAGTGTCTGGGTTTGGTCAGAGTGGACCATATTCCCGTAGGGCCGGTTACGGATCGATTGGGGAAGCCATGGGAGGCTTACGTCACATCACGGGAGATCCTGACCACCCGCCGAGTCGCGTTGGAATTTCAATCGGGGATTCCCTTGCGGCTACATTCGCCTGTCTAGGTGCCTTGGCTGCGCTCCATGCGCGAGAAAATTCTGGTAGAGGTCAGGTGGTTGATTCCGCTATATATGAATCGGTTTTGGCGGTGATGGAGTCAACAATTCCGGAATATACAGAGGGAGGGACGATTCGGGAAAGGAGTGGAGCTATCCTGCCTAAAACTGCCCCATCTAGTGTGTACCCGTCCAAAGACGGTGAAATGATCGTGATTGGTGCGAATCAAGATTCGGTATTTTCTCGTCTAACCGAGGCCATGGAACAGCCTGCTCTTTCCAAGGATGCTAAGTATGCGGACCATATTTCGAGAGGTGAGAATCAATTAGAATTGGATAACTGTATTGCTGAGTGGTCCGTCCAACTAAGGTCAGAAGATTTACTTACGACACTGGAGCAACATGGTGTTCCTGCTGGACGGATATTTCGAGTTCCGGACATGCTGGACAATCCACATTTCCAAAGCCGAAATTCGATTGTCGATGTGGCGCATCCGCTGTACAAAAATCTAAAAATGCAAAACACGTTTCCTCGGATGTCGGTCACGCAGGGTGAGATACGCTGGCCAGGCCCTGAACTTGGTCAACACAATGCTGAAATTTATGGGGGGTTACTCAACATACCGCCAGAATTAATAGATGAATATAAAGCCAAAGGCATCGTGTGAGTCTCCATCGTGCCAATGTGGAAAAGGCGCTATCTCGAATTACTAGATACGTCCATAGAACACCAGTAATGTCGAGTGGGTTCGTGGACAAGCTGCTTGGATGTTCGGTTTTATTTAAATGCGAAAATTTGCAAAAAGTAGGGGCCTTTAAAGCACGGGGCGCGATAAATGCGGTTCTCTCATTGCCGGCGTCTGTGCACACTGTCATTACCCATTCTTCTGGTAATCATGGTGCCGCACTAGCTTGGGCGGCAAGTCAGGTAAATAAAAAGTCGTTAATTATTGTCCCTGTCGATGCGAAACCTATTAAGAAAAGTGCTATTCGAAATTATGGTGGTGTCATTATCGATTGTGGGCCAGCGATTACCGATCGAGAGAAGAAGCTTTCAGAAGTACTGCGGGAAACGGACGCACATTTCGTCCCCCCCTACGATGATCCGGACATAATTTGTGGTCAAGGGACAGCGGCCCTAGAACTCCAAGAGGATTATCCTGAGATAGAGGAATTATGGGTTCCGATTGGCGGTGGAGGGTTGGCTGCTGGGTCAGCGCTGCTTGATATCCAAGGTAATGGTCCTACCGTTGTCTGCGCCGAGCCTAGCTTGGCTCGCGATGCCTATGATTCTCTGCGTACGGGAGAAATTCAGCCGGCGCTGCCTCCAAAAACGATTGCGGATGGTTTGCGAACCTCGTTGGGCCGCCTTAATTTTGAGGTGTTACGCTCATTGAATATTCACATTGAATTAGTTCACGAGGAAGCAATTCTATCGGCGATGTCTTTGATTTGGTCACGAATGAAATTAGTCGTTGAGCCGTCTGCAGCGGTTCCGTTGGCAGGACTTCTGGCAAAAGGTACCGATGCCCCGGCGGTGGGGGTTATTCTCAGTGGTGGCAACGTTGAAGCTACATTTAATTTGACTAACTGATCCGTGTATTAACGCCGTCTAACGGATAAATGGGGCGTCGCACATTGCTAAAAGAGATCTCGTTGTAATCTGAAGTGCAGACTCCGAGGCCCGCACACTCAACCACTTCGCTCGCAAGATCTCGGAATCCAACACGATAATGTATCCGACTTTTCAACATTAGGAATCGCTTTTGATTTGGCTCTATACCGACGCTTCGGAAGCATCCAGGATCAACCGGCTCAAAATGTCTGGAAACGACCATGATGTCTATTTGTCCCACGCTCAAAACTGCGGTTTTCCCCATGTGAGTCATGAGGCCACGACCCATTGCTATTGTCGTGGGAAATCGTCCGTCACTCAATGTCTTCACGCGACCTGTTATAGAAATAGGAGAGTTTGCCCGGGCGATTGCAGGCATAGGTAATTTACCACCGAGGGACAGTGATATTTCATTACCGACACCGACCTTTTCCATGAGATCGACCGCTTCCGGATCAAAAATACCGCATACGGCTACATCTTCGAGCTCTTGCCTTAGGACCTCTTTGAGCACATCGGTAGTATCCATCGTTCCGCCAGAAGCCGTATTGTCGTAGTGGTCCAGAATAATTATCGGTCCTTCTCTTGATGGATTCTCGCCGAGCCTACGTGCTCGAGTAATTGAGTCATCGAGTGGTTCTATTTCATACACCCATGCAGCTCGTTGTTCCCAGGCGACGTCTAAAAATTCATCGCGAACTTTTTCAGCGAGAGCCAAATCGTTATCCGTGGTAACGACTACCGATAGACCTGCTTGACTGATGTCGGCATGTGGAAATCCTGTAAATAAGCTAACTGATAGCACTTCATTAGTCTCTACTTCCTTTGCACGTTCCTGTAATTGCTTGTTTGGAAAATCGTCAGTTCCCTGCTTCATTACGTGGGGCAGCATGGGGTTATTTCCCCACGCCATCGTAGGTTTCACGTCCTGTCTTCCTTGCGCGATTAATATTTCTCCGGCACGTTTGGCCGTCGCGTACATGTCGACGTGTGGGTAGGTGTGGTACCCGCAAATGACAGTGGATAAAGAAACAATATCGTCGAATATATTTGCATGCATATCGAGCGCAACGGCTATGGGTACGTCAGGGTTTACGTCGCGAATTTTTTTTAATAATTGGCTTTCCCCATCTTCCAAACTTTGGGTAACTATTGCACCGTGGAGATCGAGAAATATCGCGTCGCAGTTACTATCGGCAGCCTCGACTATTTTTTTCGTTATGTAGATGTAGGCATCATCTTCTACCGGCCCGGAGGGTGGAGCACCAGCGGCAATGGGTACCGTTATTTTTGCACCTATGGCTTCCGCTACATCGATATACCCACCCATACAGGTTTCTGTTCCTCTGAATACTTCTATGGCTTGTTGCCCTTCAATAGGATGAGATCTACTGGCACCGGAGAAACGCGCCAGGTCTGTGATTACAGGCGAAAAAGTGTTGGTCTCATGACTCATTTGAGCGATTACGATTCGCATGCGAACGTGGACTCCCGATTTTCATTTTAGAAAAGAATCTACGCTATGTTAGTCTTTTTCACCATTCTATTTGAAGGCTCTAACGAAATCGCCGATTATGCAGAGAGATCTTAATACTTCAGGAACGTACTTCGGGCATCCACGGGGACTTTATGTCCTTTTTTTTACGGAGATGTGGGAGCGATTTAGCTTCTATGGCATGAAATCACTCCTTATTTTTTATCTAGTGCAGCATTGGATGTTCGATGACGGTGCTTCGGCAGGATTGGTCGCTACTTATGGCTCGTTGGTTTACTTAACTCCGATTCTTGGTGGGGCGATTGCCGACCGCTATCTCGGGTTCCGGCGTTCTGTAATTTTTGGTGCAACCCTACTAGCAATAGGTCATCTCCTAATGACCGTTGAAGGGACTCCGGCAACCCTTAACGCGCAGGACGCTATACAACGAGATAGCATTGCACTCGATGTGTTCTACCTTGCACTGTCATTCATTATTGTGGGCGTTGGTTTCTTGAAGCCTTCGATTTCTAGCATGGTAGGTCAGCTCTATACGACAGATGAACGTCGGCGCGATTCCGGCTTCACTCTTTTTTATATGGGAATCAATCTAGGTGCACTTAGCGCTATGCTTATTTGTGGGTACTTGGGCCAAACCTATGGATGGAAGTACGGTTTTGGTCTAGCAGGTATTGGCATGATTTTGGGCTTGTTTACATTCTTACGCGGACGTTCTTGGCTTTTGGGTATCGGCGAGCCTCCAGGGAATGAAATACTTACCGAGAAAGTCGGACCTTTCTGTCGAGAACACTGGATCTATTTCGGAGGAATCATAGGGATTGTGTGTTCTTGGATACTCATCCAAAGGCCCATAGCTGTTGGTTGGTTATTAGGTTTTACTTCTTTTGTAGCAGTGGTCGGAATAATTGTTTACTCCATCCTTTATTGTTCACCAGTAGAACGGAATCGTCATTTGATCGTCTTGTATTTAACAGCGGTATCTGTTGTGTTTTGGATGTTTTTCGAACAGGCGGGGACCAGTATGGCCTTGTTCACGGAACGCAATGTTGACAAAAATCTCCTGGGTTTCGAAATGCAGGCATCGCAAATGGGATTTATGAATCCAGCTTTTATAATTTTGTGTGCGCCTTTTTTTTCCTTCGTCTGGGATGGGTTAGCTAAGCGAGGTCTCGAACCGTCAACGACTACCAAGTTCGGACTCGGAGTGATTCAGGTTGGAATAGGATTTATGTTCTTAGTCATGGGCGGTTATTTTGCCGACGCGATGGGACAGGTGGCACTGATCTGGTTAACGTTAGCCTATTTCCTACATACTACCGGTGAACTCAGTTTGTCGCCGGTTGGACTGTCGATGGTGACTAAACTATCCATAACGCGTCTTGTCGGATTAATGATGGGGGTCTGGTTTTTATCGAGTGCTGGAGCCCACTATATTGCGGGTGAGATAGCTAAGTTTGCTTCTGTTGATCGGGTTGGAGGACAATCGGTCGATCCGTCCCAGTCGCTTGCGGTTTATTTAGAAGTTTTTTCTACACTCGGATGGGTAGCGATACTGGTAGGTATCGCGGTATTAGTTAGTGCGCCGTACGTCAGTCGGATTGAGAAAAGGGACATTACATAGGAATGGTTGTTAGACAAGGAGATCTTGGTGCTGATTGAGATCTATTCAGATGTCATTTGTCCTTGGTGTTTTATAGGTAAACAACGTCTCGACCGGGTCCTTGCTAGTGATTTAGGGAATGGGATTGACTTGATTTGGCGACCATACCAATTGTATCCGTATGTGCCTCCCGAAGGTTTAGATAGAGACGAATTTATTCGCGCGCAATACGGGGAGAAAGCCAACCCAAAAAAGGTTCCGAATGCGATTCAAAAGGACGGAGAGCTAGTGGGGATAGAATTTAATTATGGCGCGATTCAAAAAATACCTAATACCTTGTTAGCTCACCGACTATTGCTCTATGTCGAAGAACCTCCCCTACAACACGAACTGGCAGAGCGGCTTTTTCGTATGTATTTTTGTGAAGGTGGAGATGTAGGGAATATAGAACAGTTGGTGAATGCAGCTGTCCAAGTTGGATTAGACGGCAAGTTGGTTCGCCAATATTTGCACAGTGAATTGGGGTATGCGCAGACTCTCCGAGATATTGACAAAGGATCGACTATCGGTGTGGCGGGCGTTCCATGCTATAGAATTGGCGGAATGTTCCTTTTGGCGGGAGCTCAACCAACCGATACGATAGTCCAATATATAGAACGCACAAAACGACGTCTTGACCGAAAAACAACAACATCGCCAGTGTAGTTCTGCTGTCGCTCGCCAATTCTTGTTTAGTATCTTACGGACGGTAGGTGAAGTTTGGAGGAGTGGTGCGTGTCGCTTTGCGTGCTAAGTTAGCCCACTGACAAAGAATCGGTCGTGTATCGCGCGGATCGATAATCTCCTCGACTTCAAAATACTCAGCGCTTCTGAACGGAGAGCGAACCCGATTTAATCGATCTTTTATTTTCGCTAGATGAGCGTCATGGTCAGAAGCTTCGGCAAGCTCAGCTTTATAGGCGACCTCAATACCCCCTTCGATGGGCAACGATCCCCAATCTCCGGACGGCCACGCGACACGAATGTGGTGCGAGCCTGGTTTGTGATTGGCCCCACCTGCAACGCCAAAGGCTTTTCGGACAATCACACAGCAAAAGGGCACATTGGATTGTCCAAGCGCGGCGAGCGCAGCTGAGCCGAATCGGATGGTTGCTTCTTCCTCACTTTTCTTGCCGATTAGAAAGCCAGGACAGTCTGCTAAATGAACGATCGGTAGATGAAAGGTGGACGCAAGGTCAATCAAACGAATAAGTTTCCGACAGGAATCAGCAGTCCATGCGCCACCATAGACTGTTGGATTTTCCGCAAAAAGTGCAACTGGAATGCCATCCAGGTGGCATAGACCGGTAGTAATCGAGCGACCCCATTTGCGACCGATCTCAAAAAATGATCCCTTATCAACGACTGCTTCGATGACATTGATCATTTTGTAAACTTTTCGAGGATCTTTTGGGACAATACTTATGAGGCTATCTTCTTTGCGCTGCGGATCATCTTGTGTTTCAACAGTTGGCGGTAAATCGTCACTGGAACTCGGTAGATAAGAAAGGAAACGACGGGCTCTTTCGAAGGCTTCCGTTTCTGATTGCACTTCATCATCAATGGCCCCGTTTCGTGTGTGTATTCGCGCATGACCCAATTCTTCTTTAGATACATCGCCGAGACTTGCCCAATCGACTAACGCCGGGCCGGCTATCATCATTTGAGCGCTATCCCGAACGATCATTGAGTAATGGGAAGTAGCGACGCGAGCGGCTCCAATTCCGGCAACGGATCCAAGTGCAAGAGAAACAGAAGGCGAAACAGCTAAATGTTGTACGACTGTTTCCCAACCACGTAGCTCGGGAATATAGGTTCGACCTGCCATTTCTATGGTTTTGACAGATCCACCACCGCCCATTCCATCGACAAGTCTCAGGTGTGGGAGACGCAATTCCAAAGCTAGTCCTTCGGCACGTGATCGTTTTGTCCCGATCGAGGCATCAGCTGAGCCTCCTCGTACCGTGAAATCATCTCCGGAGAGAATAATGGGGCGGCCGTCAATTTCGGCGGTCCCCAAGACAAAATTCGAAGGGGTAAAACCGTTGAGTTTCCCATCTTCGCCGTATTCGGCTACGCCAGCTAGCGATCCAATCTCGTGGAAGGATCCTGGGTCACTTACAGCGTCAATCCGTTCTCGTATGGTTAACTTGTTGAATTCATGCTGCCGGGCGACTTTTTCTTCGCCCCCCATTTGTTTGGCGAGTTTTTCGCGACTACGGAGTTCCTTAATTTCGTTTTCCCAAGACATGGATCAGGCACGAGTTCCTTTGAGTGTCGCCTCACCGAATGCCCCCAGCTTGACCGTCCCCGCGATATCATCCCCATTAACGGAACAAGAAAATTCGAGAGTTATTGCCATTGGTTGGGTGAGACTTGCTTTCCAGGTTAGAACATCACCGTCAACTTTTCCGTCTTCTAGCTCTAATGTGCCCTGATCACCGGCCATTGAACCTGTAAGATTAGTCCCGTCGGTAGTTAGGTTCAGGGTCGGCTTTTGGGTACCCATTGGCGTATTTATTTCGACGTTCCAGCTTCCATCGACATTGCTCATGTGTGTCTCCCAGCGTATTTAGTAAATTGTGAGTATGCCTTGCGCGACATGTGGAACAAAGCCTCATTACAAGGTTTGGTCGTCGAAATGTAGATACAATTTGGAAATGTGGAATTTGTTTTAGTTCCCTTTGGGATGGAGAGGGCAGTTAGTTGGTGATTGGGACCCTAAATGAAGGATTTTTACATCATGAATTGAAACAGCATTACGCGACTAAGGAAACTCTGGATAGTGGCGTTGCGGCCCGCTTTGAGGTTCCGTTAGAAGGTTTTGTAGTCGATATTCTTTTGTCGGATCATCGAATTGTCGAAATTCAAACGGGAAGCTTTGGTGCGATGAAGCGAAAGATTCATCGACTACTGGATGATCATCAAATAACGTTAGTGTATCCAATAGCTGTCAATAGACGTTTGATTCGGGTGACTGACACTGGCGAAGTGTCACGTCGTTCGCCAAAGCATGGATCACCTTACGATGTTTTTTCGGAACTTGTTTACATCCCGACAGTGCTTGATCATCCCAATCTTCAACTAGATCTCGTGATGATTGAGGACGAGCAAAGACTAGTTTTCGATGGCAAAAAAGGTCGGAGGAGGAAAGGCTGGATTGTAGCTTCCAGGTGTCTGGATAAGATTTTGGAAACGATGTCTTTTACTTCTATGTCGGATCTTTTTGATTTGTTTAAAGAGGCCCTTCCTGAAGAATTTACTACAGCAGATCTCGCCCAAGTAATGTCTTCTCGGCGAACGGTTGGTCAGCAAGCTGCTTATTGTTTGAGGGCGGCAGGTGTGATTGAAATAACGGGCAAACATGGTAATAGCTTGCTTTACCAGCGTATCTAAACATAAAGCGCTTAAATCTGGTACGGTGCGCGAGTTTTCGGTAAGTACGGAATAAAGGTCAATATGGCGCACACTATTGCACTCCTCACAGGCAGTATGAGTCCCTTTACGAAAGGCCACAAACATGTTGTCGACATGAGTCTGGCGGTATTCGACAAAGTGGTGGTTGGTATTGGAATTAATCCTGATAAAGATGAATCGACGGAACTTTTTTCGCGCGACCAGAAAATCAGAATGGCTCGTGAGAGTCTTTCAGAACATGCTAATCGGGTAAGTGTTGAGTTTTTCACCGGTGCAGCAGTCGATTTCGCGAATGATATTAACGCGACAGCTATAGTCCGTGGTATTCGAAACGATATGGATCATGCGTATGAATCCAGCATGTCCCACGCTAATCACCTTATGATGGAAAT
>Ga0114933_10002709_pt1 | contig 17951 bp, 10 predicted proteins | sample 4SBtaG_FD_89691 | JGI IMG/M metagenome (GOLD analysis project Ga0114933, IMG submission 89691) | Deep subsurface microbial communities from Kolumbo volcano to uncover new lineages of life (NeLLi) - 4SBTROV12_W25 metaG | ecosystem: Environmental > Aquatic > Marine > Volcanic | place: Kolumbo... | reverse complement strand
GGAAAAGGATCTATATCAAATGTCCACAAGGGTAGAGGACATTATGAGGGTAGAGCTGTTGATGTGACAGATTGGAGAGGATCCATGGAGGATTCCAAAGCAAGGTATCGTTCTGTCTTGACATCTTTGCAAGATAATCCTGCTATTAAGATGTTGATTCATGATAGTTGGGGTGCCATGTATGGTGGTCCTGGGACAAAACAAGGTCCTGGTGGTCATGATCACCCAGAACATATGCACATTGAGGTGAAGGATAAGGGTGGATTTATTGGTAAGGGATTATTTGCTAACCTTGGTGGAACTGAATTCGTTACTGATGCTGACTCTACTGCAGCACTCAGACAGGTAGCACCTGGATTAATGATGGCATTGAACCAGGCATCAGATAAGTCTGGAGTCGCCAATGTATTAAGGGATTATGCCTCATACGAACAGGGTTCTCAACAGACCGTAGTGATGCAAGACGAAGGTGATGAAGAGCAACAGCAGGAAAGTTATGGTGGAGGATCTCCTACACTACAGTTACCACCAATTATTATGGAGAGTTCAAATCCATTTGAGTTCCTGGAATATCAGGGTTAAATAGAAGTAAGAGGTAACTATAAATGTCTCAAAAAGTATTTTCTAAGGATGCTGAACCTACAAATGTAGAACAGATAGACATCCTCTCCAACATTGATGAAAGTAAATCCGCTAGTATTATTGGTGGTTTTGCTGGAATGACTTACACTGAGAGTATCATGAGTGATACTATTAAAGTCAAGGTAAGTTTTATTGACAGTGGAGATAGTCTTGAGGATAAATCTATAACTGAAGCATTACCATTAGTAGGACAGGAGCAGGTCAGATTAAAGTTCTCAGATAATAATGAAAATACATTAAAGGTTGTTTTGTATGTTAATAAAATTACTCCTAACTCAGATAGAACACAAGAATCTATGATTACTTTAGATCTTGTTTCCAAAGAGTTTATTATGAATGAAAAGAAAAGAGTCAATCAAAGATTTGATGGGAAGGTTTCAGACCACATCAAAAAATTATTGACAGACTCAAACTATCTTGGTACAGATAAGACAGTTGATATCGAACAAACTCAAAATTTATATAATTTCTTCGGCAATAATAAGAAACCACTCTATACGGTAACCTGGTTGTGTAATAAATCTGTATCAGAGGAGAATCAAACTCTTGGAAAAAATGCTGGATATTTTTTCTATGAAACATCTGAGGGTTTCTTTTTCAAATCTGTTGATGGTTTGTTAGGGCAGGAACCAAAGTTAAAACTTATATACAATGAAACTCCAGATGTAAATGGAAATATTCCTGAAGGATATGATCAAAAGATTCTTAACTTCAAAAAAGACAACGATACACATGTGCAAAAGAAGTTACAGATGGGTGCATTCTCTACTAGAACAGTTTTGTTTGATCCATTCACATGTTACTATGAGGTAAAAGCACCAAACGTGTCTGAGAATGGTGTTGAGGACTCTCTGACAAAAGGAGGCAAAGATTTATATCTTGGAAAAACTTTTAGAAATAAAGAGTTTGATCAGGAGGGGACGAACGAAGAATTTTCAAGGACAACTTACTTCCTACTTGATAAAGGAACTGCTCCTGCAGGAACCACTGATCAACAACTAGAAAAGTCAGGAGAAGAGAACTTTGAGTATGGTCAAATTGCAAACCAATCTGTCATGAGGTACAATCAAATGTACTCAGCGAGAGCGAGTATAACGATTGCAGGTAATTTCTCCTTGCACGCCGGTGATGCGATCTACATAGATTCTCCAGGACTTAAAAAAGAAAAGACTTCTGATGTTGATCGTAAAGATGGTGGACTATATATTATAACGGATATCTGTCATCAAATAACATCTGAAGGAACATATACTCAATGCAATCTAGCAAGAGACTCCTTTGGAAGAAAACCAAAAACGCGGTAATCAATTATGTCTGATAAAAGTATTCAACAACATATCAATGACGACAAGGACATGCTGGAGAAGGGAACTTTATCTCCACAAATGCGTCGTCATGTAACAGATGAACTGGATCATTTGGAACAGTATCAATCTAATCATCCCGATGATGATCATGACCCAACGTCATTCGAGATGTTCTGTGATGAATATCCAGAAGCAGATGAGTGTAGAATTTACGAGGATTGATGGAGACTTCTGGAGGATTATTTAATCCTGGATTTTTAGGATCATCTTTCTTATGGTGGGTCGGTCAGATCGCTGACGATTCCACTTGGAGAGATAATATAAATTCTGGAAATTACGAAGATAAGTATAGTATTCCTGGTTGGGGTAAGAGGTACAAAGTAAGAATCATTGGTCTTCATGATCAAGGTGAAACTGAGATTCCATCTGATCAGTTGCCTTGGGCAAATATCATGTATCCTGTAACGGCAGGTGGATTCCAAACAAACAGTGGACAATCACCAAACCTCCGTCAGGGGAACATGGTGTTTGGTTTTTTCCTCGATGGACAGGACCAGCAAGTTCCTGTTATCATGGGAGTGCTGGGTAATAATTCTCAAACAGAACTCTCTCAGATTATTGGTGACAACTCTGTAACTAATGCTCAGGCAGGAAGCATAGCGAAGAGTGGATATGCTTCTGGTAGTAAAAGCAAAGGTAATGCTAGGGAGATTGTTCCCGATCAAGATAAGGTAATTAAACAACCTGCCAGGACTGGGCAAGAGGATGCGGCAGTTCAAGCAGCACTGGCTCAAGAGGCAGGACCAGGTGCAAAACCAGCCCCAGGTGCGACCCTTGAGAATGAGGCAGTCCATCTAATTACTGCTGGTGATGTAAAAAGATCTGATAAATGTGATGAAAAAATTGCATTGATGAAACCAGATCCAGAGGAGGTTGTTCAGTCTGCCTTGAAAGGTATCCAAACTGTTATTGAAAATCTGACCGCTAAGATTGACAAATATCTACAAGCAATTCAGAGTTATGTTGATGCTGTCTCAAGCACCGTTAATGATTTAGAGAAAGTAATTAAAGATGCTGCAGATGAAATGTCAAAGTATATGAAAGTTATCTTTGATAAGATAATGGAGTATGCAATTAAAATCTTTAACAAGGGAATGAACTCCGTTGTTGCTGCACTTCCATCCTCTTTAAGATATCAATTCTCTGATATGAAAGAGACTCTTACGGAGTTAATCCTTTGCTTGTATAATAAGTTGATGGATGGAATGAGTGATAAGATAGCAGGTGCTTTGACTGATGCAATCAACCCCTCACAATTAGAGAAGGATGCAAATGACAGAGCGAATAATGGTGTAGATGATAAAGGTAAAACCCTAGATGATCAAACAAATCCACAAGTTCCCGTCTGTTATTCCGAAGACATTGTATCCGTCGTCTTGGTGGACAGTAAACAAGAAATCGATGATGCCAACAATAATGTTCTTGACAACATGAATGCATACTTAGAGGATATCTCTAGTATGTTGGCAGGCGTCTCTGGTGCCTTATCTGACGTTAATAATCTTATTCCAGACATAAGTGGTGGCATGGCAAGTGCGTTATCTTTTACAAATATTAAATTGAACATCTTTGGATGTGAATTATCTCCTAACGTTGCCACGTCCGACTTTTATACATTCTGTAGTGGTGGAGATGGAGCACCTCCAGGACAGTTGCCAAGTGAACCTGCTGTTGCAAAGAACCTTGACAGCGCAACAGCAGCACCTAGTCTGCAACCTGTTCCTTATGTTGAACCCACCAGAGATACGCCAACTGTAGTCCATGACAAACCTATATCAGCAGCCGAATCTGATCCAGATAAGGCATCACAAGATTCTAAAAATAATGTTCCAGTTGATCCAAATGCTCCAGATATACAGTAATAAATATCATTACGACAAGTAGCAGGTAATATGTCGTTCGACCTCTTCGGAAAGACCCAAAAAAGAGATATTAGAGTTGGATATATTTCAACTGATAGAGGGTACGTTAGAGGTATCACGATTCTAGAAGCTAATAAGTATGCCTTCAAGAATCCTGGAACAGTTTTTATTCTACAGACGAGAGATAATACAAGATATTTAAATATTAATGAAGTCAACAAACTGACTCCAGATGACATTCTTCCAAGTAATACCTCCGGTGAGGGAACTTGTGATGGAATCGTAGGTTTAGATCCCAAAAAATTTTTTACTGATGCTCCTACTTTAGGACCAGGAAAGGATAACGGTGACCCAAGATTATTCCTTCCTAGAGGTCCAGTACCCCCCACTATTCCTGGTGGTCCTGGAGATGGAACTCCAACTAGTCCAAGCACAGGACCTCAACCTGAAGGTAGTAAAAACCCAGAGCAACAAAAAGTTAGTGACGGAAGTCCCATTGTAGTCATCTCTGGTTGTGGTGGAGTTGGTGCAAAGGCGATTCCAGTTATCGGAAACGATGGCAGTGTTCTTGATATTAAATTAATTCATGGTGGGTTTGGTTATAAATGTCCACCAAGAGTCACTGTAATTGACCCTAATAGAAGAGGTAGTGGAGTTGTTGCTGCCTCTGAAATTGGTGTAAGTACATCTCCTACTTTACTTACGTATTCCGATGAAGACGATTTTGAGGAATATAATTTTGATCCTGCAAACGGAAATCCAGATCTTGCTGGATATGGTACAAGGGTAGGTGTCGATGGTGAGTCTCTAGGGGAGTGGGATCCGACTTTGTATGCCACTCTTGCAAAAGATCCTATCGGTATTGAGATTGCAAGGTATCAAGCATTTTTAAGGGAAATTAAAAATCCTTGGTGGTCCACTAGAAAAGAAATTCCCTTATCTGTTGCCTTTGGTGATAAGAAAGATAGAGTAGTACATGAGGTAGTACATCATGCATGGGACGGTGATCCAAAACTTAAATCAGGACCTAATACTCAATATCAAGACGTAGAGTTTGAAGTTTATACTCAACTTGGAGGTTCTAAAAAACATTTAGAGAGTGGGTTGGCAATTAAGTTTACTGCTGAAGATGGTTCCCACTCCTTTAAATTTACTGCGAAAAATTTTCTTGCTGATGACCCAACAACAGGAAAGAAAACAAAGGTAACAAAAAGAGTAAAAGTAAACACTAACTACATTGTCACATCTAAGGGTGAAAAGAACGGTAAAGGTGTTGAACAGGGCTTAATTGGAGAGTTTGGTAGGAGACCAAGCGAAAGAAATAAAAAACAAACAGGGCAGATTGTCTTTGCGGATTTAGTGGGAACTGCAAATGATAATGATGATATTCAGATAAGAGTGCCTCAAGGGTCTTTCACCGCGTCAAATAAGAGAAAGACTGATGGTGAAAAAGGTAGAAGTACTTTTGAAATTAAATATAGATTTGACGTAAAGAAACCTAAGGTTGATAAAAGTATTAAACCAACTTTTATGAACAACTATGCAATTTCCCCTGTTCCTGCTTCTGATGTTCCTGGCAGTGATTTTGCTGGTAGATGGTGTACCTTCGAGTGGGAAGAGGATTTTCCTTATACAGGAGAGTATGTCTTCAGGGGAATGGCAGATAATATTGGTAGAATTTATGTTGACAATGACCGCATCATGGAAGTTAAACATTTTAGGGGGGATCCATTACCGTCCAATATTGTCAATAAAACTGTTGAGGCAGGAGTTCATAAAATTAAAGTAGAACTCTTTAATGTACCAATTAAAAAAACTGTTGTTACTAATAATACTAAAGACACTAAGGAGAAAGTTCCTGTAGAGTTTGAAGTCTATGGACAAGGGTCACGCAAGAACATTGCCATTAACATGGTGTTCACCTCTGAGGATGGTTCACATTCGTTTACGTTTAAACCAGAAAAAGATAGAGGAAAGACATATGAATATAAGAGAACTGTAAGAGTTCTCCCCAATATTCAATATAAAGTTCAGGCAGTTGCTACTGGAAGTCATCAAACCACAACCACAGTTAAACCCTCTCCTGAGAAGAAGTCTGATAAATTAGAACTTGATCTAAAATTTGATGGGTTAAATAAAGCAAATAATCCCATTGAAGTTTCGGGTGCTAGAAAATCTTTGAGATTGTTAGATGGTGATGATATCGATAGGAATGCTAGATTTCATATTAAATCATCATCTCCCGGAGTTGATGCGAAATTCTCTAGTGATGGAAAAAAACTTGAGGTTAAAGGAAAGGGGAATGTTACAATACGTCTTAGTTGGGATGATAATCCCTCGCAGTTTGGTGTTGCTGTAAAATCCATCAGTGTTGGTGGAAAAACTTGGAAGCAAAGCGGTAGAAGTGGGGAGCAAGAAGAAACTATTACGGTTGGTAACTCTGGCAATAATGGAACGGTTTCTTCAACTAAAAATATCACTTTTGGGTTTAGTCATGATGATGCTAATGATGGAAATAGAATAAGAATATCCAAACTTGACATTGACTCCCGCAAACCATCTGGATCTAAAGGTCCCTTTAAACCCGACAGAGTTACAAAAGAAGTGCGATCGGGAGAAGTATACGAAGTAGAGTTTATCACCGAAAATAAAGCATTTCTAAGACTAAAGGATGATGGAAAGAAAATTGAGTGCAATGATAATAGTGATAATGATCATAAAGACGCTATTATAACCATATCTGATGGAATACTTTTTGATTTGGTAGATGGTGGAGAAAATGGTCAACCAGAAAATATTGGTAAAGCAAAATTTAGATTTGGCATTAAGCAAGAACCAATTACCAAAACGACTACAGTAGATCTAGTTCCCGAGCAGGGAACACTAAAAGAAAATGGTTTTAAGAAAGGTATAGTTAAGGGTGCTAAGGAAAGTGGAACAAGATCAAATGTCATCTTTGCAGATATTATCGGATCGCAAAATGATAATGATGATATGCAAATTAGATGTAGTGAGGGTGTCTTCGTTCCTACCAATAAAAGAAAGGGTGTCCAAGGAACTTCTGGTCAGGGAACCCAAAAGAGAAATACCTGGGACCTTACATTTAGAGTCAATGCAAAACCAGCATTAAAGCCTGGTGGCGATTCTGGAGCAAACGTAACTGAGATTTTCAATACCACGGATTATATTGATAAGGCAGATAGAAAACTTTGGAGAACAAACCTCTATAATACTGCTTCTTTCTTAAATGAGTATGGAATATGTCCTTTCAATACAGTCATTAAAAGAAATGAAGATTACGATGGAACGCATGTGATTCGTTGGGAGCATGTAACCTTCCCTGCTAGCGGCAACTATCAAATTGAAGTTGAAGTTGATGATAGAGTTAAACTATTCATTGGCAACCGTTCTGGTGAAGGTGCCATGAAAATTGGTAATGGATTGCGAAATGTTGAAGGGGGTGGTGATGAAGTTATCATTGAGAAGAATGGATTTATAGGAGATAGTAATAGAGCAACTGGAAAGAGCACCTACACTAGGTTCTTTAGGAAAGGGCAATATAGAATCAGAGCAGAACTCTATCAGAAACCTGGTGGTGATTTTGGATTTAGTGGGAAAAAGTCCTATGGTCAGAGTGATGGATCACAATTGACTGCTAGGTTTGAAAGAAGAGGTAATAACATATTCATGGTGATGGATGGAGATGGTAGTGCCACGGTAAACCTATCCCTTAAAATGGATGATAATCCAAGACAGAAAGGTCACTCTGCCGGATCTGTAAGGATTGGTGAGGTTGAACTGAAGAGGAGTAGAGGTGATGGAAATCGAAGATATAAAGAGAAAGAACTTATCAGTGGAAAAGGAACTTTCACTGGTGGAGAAAGTTATAGAGTTGTTATAAGTGGTGCCAGTGCTGGTGCTGGTGCTCCAAGAGTTAATAGAGATACGATTGAGTTGCTTGATACTGATGGTGATGATGCTAATGGAACTATCACGATTGGTAAATTAAGAAATAGGCAAGGAGCATCTGTGAGGGGACTAAACCCCATGGCACTCGCTATCAGAATTAGAGCAGACGTTATAGAAACCACAAGGATTTCCCCTAGAACTTGGAATCAAAATCCAATGGGGGCAGCGTTTACTATTGATGCACCGTTGCCACCTATTCCAGTATCACCTAAACCGATCAGTGAAGGTAGGTGCCCTGATAATCCTACATGGACCACTAGATTTTCTGGCGGTAGAGAGAGATGGTGGCCTGTTACACATAAATTTAGTGATGGATCAAGGTCTTGGTCTAAATTTATGAACAGATTTGCTATCTCACCAATTCCCCCTCTTGCAACAGAGAGCACTGATGGTGGTGGAATCGTTTATTCTAATTCTTGGGAGATTAATATTCCCCACTCTGGTTTCTATGCACTTAAGGGAACTGTTGATAATGGTGGAAGAATTTTAGTTGATGGTGAAGAAAAAATACGTGGTGGATATTTTCAGGGAGCAGTATTCGCTGAACCTGCCGATGGTTCTGTAGGAAAGTTAGCAGGATTTAATGTGGTATCTCCACCATTACATAAGTTCTATCTTGAAGAAGGGCAACATACAATTACAGTAGAGGTAGAAAACCAGAAGACCACAAAACAAAAGAAGGTTGAGAGGAAGGTCTTTAGCACTAAAGATTGGAGAAGTAAAAATACCAAAGAGGATAAGGTTGCTGTTGATTTTGATGTCTATGGTCAGGGAAGTCTGAAAAATACTGCAATTAATTTCGTATTTACTTCTGAGGATGGAAAGGATAGTTTTGTATTTAAACCCCGTAAAGACAGAGGTAGGAAGTACAGTTATCAAAGACAAGTTAAAGTTCTTCCAGGTGTGAACTACAAAGTTCAGGCAATTGCTACCGGAATTCATGAAACTAAAACAACTGTAAAACCATCTCCTAAGAAGTCTGATAAAACAGAACTTAATATTGAATATAATTATGCAAATGCACAATCATTTGGACTGGAAGTTAATGATAAACGATCAGCAATTAAATTTGATGATGATATTGAAATTGAAGGTTTCGATGAAAATGCTGAACTTAAAATCTTGTCAAGTTCTCCTGGAGTTGATGCGAAATTCTCTAGTGATGGGAAAAAACTTGAGGTTAAAGGAAAGGGAAATGTAACGATTAGATACAAGTGGGATGACAAACCAAATCAGTCTGGAAGCGTTTTAAAATCTCTCACAATCGCAGGAGTAACTTGGAGACAAAAGGGCACAAAAGATGAGCAGATTGAGACCATTACGGTCGGTAATGATAATGTTGGGTCTGTCACTTCTAAGAAAAATATTACGTTTGGATTTAGTCATGATGATGCCAATGATGGAAATAGAATAAGAATATCTAAACTTGGTATTGACTCTCGTAAACCATCTGGATCTAAAGGTCCCTTCAGTCCCGATAAAGTCACAAAAGAAGTGCGATCGGGAGAAGTGTATGAGGTGGAATTCATTACAGAGAATAAAGCTTTCCTGAGATTAAAGGATAATGGAAGAAAAATTGAATGTAACGATAATAGTGATAATGATCATAAAGATGCTATCATAACCATATCGGATGGAGAGTTATTTGATCTGATAGATGGTGGAGAAAATGGTCAACCAGAAAATATTGGCAAAGCAAAATTTAGAGTTGGCACTAAACAAAAACCCATTATTGAAACGAATAGATTCAATTTAGTTCCTGAGCAGGGAACACTAAAAAGAGGATCCTTTACGAAAGGTAATAAAGGATTAGAGAGTTCTAGTAGTTCTGACGTAATCTTTGCAGACATCATCGGATCTTTAAATGATAATGATGATATGCAGATTCGCGCCAGTGTTGGTGAGTTTACTCCATCAAATAAACGAAAACGTGTCGAGGGAACCTCAGGACAAGGAACTCAAAAGAGAAATACTTACGACTTGACTTTCAGAGTTGAGGGTGATAGAACTCCACAGCAGAGAAGTGAACAGGGAGGTGTTACTTATGGTGGACCTAGACTTTTTGTTATTAAGTCTGGAGGAGCGGTGAAAGTGTGGAGTAAATTCATGCAGAGAAATGCTGTATCACCTTTTATTCCTCCCATTGATGAAGACAACCCTGCGATTGTCGGAGACAGAGTTTATGTTTGGAAAAATGTTAATTTCTTTGAATCTGGAAGGTACAAATTCTTATTTCAATCAGATGATCTCGCTACCCTTTATATTAATAATAACAAAATTGCGGAGTCCAGATCTAATTTTAGGGGTGAACCGACTCCGACATACGCAGAAATTAGTGCTGGAAAATTTGATGTCAAAGTTGTTTGTAATAATATAAGATTGAATAGAAATATATTGACACAAAACAATCCAACTGGATTTGCCCTTAAGATCATGAAGGATGTTGTCATCTCCGAGAAATCATTCCCATGGACAACTAATCCAGTTGGAATATCTGCAATGCTGATTCCACCACCTTGCCCCAAAGTTGTTGAGGGTAAAGGTGTTGTCACTGACATTATTGTAAAAGATCCTGGAAACGGGCATCCACCACCACCAGGAGGAGGTGTTCCTACAATTGTCACACTTAAGGATGTTGAGATAGATCTTCCTGGTATTAACTATGATCCAGATGACCGTGCTATTATCGATGGTATTCCTACGACCATTGAGGTTGACAATTTTGGTAGAGTAATTAATATTAATACTCCTGTTCCCGGAGCTCCTGCCGGTGGTGGACAACTGGGCGGTGGAGACGGCGATCCCGGCGATCCCGATCCCGGCGATCCTACCCCTCCAATTATCGTCACAACTACCCCTGTGGTTGAGATTCCATCTCTGACTGGTGTTGGATTTAGAGGAACTCCGATCATGGAGACAACTATCGTCCCTGAAGAGGTATTTGATCCTGCTGACATAATTCAAGTCACTGATTTGGTTGGTCTCAAACAAACAGGATTCGTCAACGGTAAACCTTACTATGGTAGTGTCTTCTCCAAGGGTGGTCAGTTGTTTGCCGGTGTTTATGAAACAACGGGAGATCTGATTCCTGTTTATGCTACTCTTCAGGAGAGTATTGATCAGAGAGTCACCACTAGACCTTCTGCCATCCTTAGACAGGGCACTGATTCTGGTAGTAACAATTCTAGACTTAACATTCCAGGAACTCCCGAAAATCTCATCTAGATAATAAGTACAGGAACTATAGAAAATGGCAACTAATCCCACCACTAATAATGATAGGTTACCAAATAAATCGGGTGGTGGTAACAACTTAAAGCAGAACTACACTGCTATTAAGTATGGAAACGACCACGGATCGATTGCTTTTGGTAAAATTCATAAGAAAGCTGATGTGACATCTGACATCATGCTTGCTGCCTCTGATGGTGAGCATTTTATGTCCATGGATAAAGATGGACAAAGAACAGGATGGACAACGATTATGAGTCCTGGAAACTTCCAGGTTGAGTGTGGTAGCAATAGAGAGGAAAGCGATGATACCTGCATGATTAATGCCAAAAATGGTAATATTGACATTATCGCTAGAAATGGTAAAATAAGATTACAAGCAACTGATATTGAGTTAGTTGCTACGGGTGGTTCAGTTGATAAAGGTAACATTAAGATTGTTGCAACGGAAACTATTTCTGCCGATGCAAAGAAGATTATGTTATCATCTAAGATGAATACTAAGATTATGTCAGCAGGAATTACTGAATGTATCGGTAATAGTTGTCTGAAAATTTATGGATCTATTATTCGTGGAGTGAGCGATGCCGTGTCTGTTAAAGAATCTAAAGTCGGCGGTCAAAGGTATCAACAACAGCAAAATCAAGTATAAACATGTCATTTAATTTAGACGACGCCAATGTTGGTGGTCAAATAAAAGTTGGAACTGGTATCTTCCCTGCCATTGGTGAGGGTGTCACAAGAGTTAATGGTTCTGCAGGGATAGAAGGTCCTGTGGTCATAGGCAACCCTACCACGTTTCCTTTTCCATATGCTACTCTAAATATCGCGCCACTTACCAACAGCGATAATCAGATAGGTCCCACTGTCCCCGGTGGTGCATGTTTTCCAATCAGTAATCCATATTCTCTTGCTGTTAGTGGTCCAGCTGCAATTATAGGAAACTTAGATTCCTCAGAGACTATTAACGCAGGCAGAAATGTTTTTGCTCAAGGACATGTGATATCTAATTGCGGAGGTCATGTTCTTGCTGCGAAGAAAAACTTCGACATCCCTCATCCTACGAAAGAAGGTTGGAGATTAAGACACACTTGCCCTGAAGGTCCATCTAACGATGTTTATTTTAGGGGAAGAGTTACGAATAAAACAGAAATTATTCTTCCTACATATTGGAAGGGATTGGTTGACTGGACAACAATTACAGTCAATCTAACTCCGATTGGAGCACATCAAAATGTTATAGTGAAACGAATTGATGAGGAAAAGGTACATCTTCAGGCACATGGAGGGATGCCAATTAATTGCTTCTATCACATCTATGGCACCCGTGCTGATGGAGAGAGATTAATCCCTGAATATGAGGGAGAAACACCAGCAGATTACCCAGGAAACAATGAAGAATATTCTGTTTCTGGATACCATTACGACAAGAGAGGTTAATTATGGCGGGAGAATTTGTAGAAAGAAATATACCACCAGGTAAGGATTGTGGAGAATATCCAACGTGGGGAACAGGATCTCCAAGTTATCATTACATCTTTAAGGGTAATGCAAATGAAGATGAGTATCCTGATGATGCATGTACTCCTTGGTATCATGCTACAGCTCAGATTGACAGTATTCAGGTAAATACTGAAGTTAATGGTGCTGGTGATGTAAATGTCGAAGGAGATGTTAAATCAAATAGCGGAGCCCACATTCTATCAAATAAAAAAAATCAGCCATTTGATATACCTCACCCAAATAAAAAGGGGTGGCGTTTAAGGCATGTTTGTATTGAGGGACCGGAGATTGCTGTATATTGTCGCGGAAAAGTACCTCCAAGTGGCATCATCGAACTTCCTAGTTTTTGGAAGGGTCTTGTTAATCCAGAGGATATGACAATTAGTTTGACTCCTTATGGATCCTGGCAAGAATTATATGTTGAAAGAGTAATGTGGGGGACTCAAGTGATTGTAAAAAACAATGCTGGAGGTGGTATTAATGCAGATTATTATATTGTTGCTCGTAGATTGGATGACGATCTTGTTGTTGAGTATGAAGGTGAATCTCACGAAGATTATCCTGGTGGCAATGATGGATATACCTTTAGTTGGGAAGACGGATATGTCAAGGGTCTAATCAAAAAATATGTCAATGAAAACCTTGACAAAGAGCCTTAACCACCCTATAATACACAAGTAATCAAACGAACCCCATGCAAGACGAGTACTTGACCCGATGTGTTGTGGATCCCGTGTCCCGTAAGTTCTTTCTGTACTCTAATGAAGGTGAGGAACGTGTAGTAGATTGTGATACCATTGATCAGTTTATGGCTGTGCTTGAACTGTGCCGTGATAACCTAGACGAAGATACACTTGCGTATGCTGACCCCCTGACCAAAAACGACCTTTAATTCCAAAAAAGGTCGAAAAAAAATTCGGCAAAATTTTTGCCCTATTACTTTTTTATGAATTATTATTTGGCAAATCTTTACACAGAAATCCTAGAGTGCTACGATTATGAGACCAGAAACACGACAGTCTATGGAAATGTTATTCGCAGCGAAGTGGAATTTACCCAAAGCAGCAAAAAATTGCAACCTGACAGACAAAGAGATGAAAATCACGTTTAACGAATATTGCCGACTCAATCAATCTACGTATGAGATTCCTGATCAACTTACTAAAGAGGTGCCCTTAGATCCTAAACCAGTGTATCCACCTAAAAAGTGATTTTGTGGGAGCGTGGCGGAATCGGTAGACGCACCAGACTTAAAATCTGTTAAGTATCATGCTTGTGGGGGTTCAAGTCCCCCCGCTCCTACCTAAATACCCTTGGAGTACGCTGTAGAGTCATGACGTACCAACTCCGCACTGAATATGCCTGGTACGACACAAAAGAAAGCAGTAAAGTCTGTTTGTTTTATTACATTCAGGATGTACCCTTTACGTTTGATGAACTCCCAGAAATTGCACGAAATTTACCAGAAATAGAACAAACTGCTAATCAAAACAAAAGATGGTCTGCTGAGGAACTTTATAAATTGTCTACGTACCTAATGATAGAGGAAGCGCATCCATTAATGTATGAAATAGAAGTAGATAAACCAGAACTACTTCCGGTAGATTGATACAACTTATCTCAGTGTATAGCAGGGTATGCTACTATATAATAGTCCGTGTGAAGGAAGTGTCAAAAGGGTGATCCTATATAGGGGGTCGCCCTTTTTTCGTTTGATAAATAATCTATAACAGAACTTATAGTGTAATAAGATGGGTCTTTCTAGATTAGATAATTTTCTGAAGTCTTCGCGTGGTACTATTCTTTATGTTGATCCTAACAGTCTCGATGCGACTGATAGCATAGAAAATAGAGGAAATTCATTAACACGTCCCTTCAAGACGATTCAGCGTGCTCTGATTGAGTCTGCAAGATTCTCTTATCAAAGGGGACTGAATAATGATAGATTTGCAAAGACGACTATTCTTCTCTATCCTGGTGAGCACGTAGTTGATAATAGACCTGGATTCATACCAGATGGATTAAACAATTTTAGATTGCGTAATGGTTCAACCTCAAATGATCTTCCTGCATTTGATTTAACATCTAATTTTGATCTAAACACTGCTGATAATGAACTTTTTAAGTTAAACAGCGTTCATGGTGGTGTAATTCTCCCACGGGGTACTTCTATAGTTGGTCTCGATCTTCGTAAAACCATGATTAGACCTAAGTATGTTCCAGATCCGCAGAACGATAATATTGAAAGATCTGCTATTTTCCGTGTAACTGGTGCATGTTATCTGTGGCAGTTTAGTATTTTTGACGGAGATCCTAACGGAACAGTTTATAAGGATTACAATACTAATGCATTTGTTCCGAACTTTTCTCACCATAAACTAACTGTATTTGAATATGCTGATGGTGTAAATGGTGTAAACATAAATGATACTTTCCAAACTTATTCTACATCCAGAACTGATCTGGATATGTATTATGAGAAGGTTGGTTTAGTATATGGTCAATCCTCCGGTCGTCCTATCGAACCAGACTATCCTTCCACTGGACTTGATATTCAACCTAAGATTGATGAATTCCGTATTGTTGGTTCAACTGGAGAAGAAGTTGGTATTAGCAGTATCAAAGCTGGTGATGGTGTAACCGCAACCACAGAAATTACTGTCACAACAACTACAGCAGCAAACGGTCTTGACGTAGACACTCCATTCAGAATTACAGGAATTACTGCTTCTGGATATAGTGGTCAGTTTGTTGTATCTGAAAAAATAGATAGCAAAAACATTAAATATCAAGTTCAAAACGCACCTGCCACTGCACTTCCCACGGTAACTGGATCTAAACTTACACTTTCATCTGATACTGTTACATCAGCATCACCATATATCTTTAATATCTCGCTGAGATCTGTATTTGGTATGTGTGGTATGTTGGCGGATGGTGCAAAGGCAACTGGATTTAGATCCATGGTCGTTGCACAATATACCGGTATTGGTCTTCAGAAGGATGATAATGCATTCGTCAAATATAATGATAGCACTCCTCCAACAGGTCAGTACGATGATAATACTGTTGCTGGTAATACTACAATCAGCACTAATTCTAAGGCAAGATATAAACCTGCGTATAAAAACTTTCACGTTAAGGTAACTAATAATTCCTTTATTCAGGCAGTTTCGATCTTTGCTATTGGATTTTCTGAACATTTTGTAACTGAGAATGGTGGTGACATCTCACTGACTAACTCTAACTCCAACTTTGGTGCAAATGCTCTGACTTCTGTTGGATTTAGAACTGATGCATTCTCTCAAGATGATCTTGCTTATATCACTCACATTCTCCCACCAAAAGAAGTTTCTCTTACTGAGTCTTCAATTGAATTTGATGCGATTGATGTATTAAAGACCGATTCTGCGGTCGGAGTTGGTTCGACTGGTAATCTTTATCTTCTTGATAGAACAAACGTTGACCTTCCACCTGAGAATGTTATTGAGGGTTATAGATTTGGTGCAAGAACAAATGATCAACTAAACGTTCTCATCACTCAGTCTGGAGTTACCACTGAATACAGTTCTCGCATTGTTATGCCCGATAACACTGCTGCACCAAATAAGAGTTCTGAAAAATCTTATACTGTTAGAAGAAGTGTTAGTGGAATTAATAGTATTGGTACTTTCAGTGATGGTGGAACTGCAAATGTAATTACCTTAACTGAGGCACATAGATTTCTTAACGGAGAATCTGTTCGTGTCATCGGTGAAACTGGTCAGATTCCTGATGGTCTTGAATCAAATACCGTATATTTTGCTATCACAAGTGGGCTCACTACGAATACTAACCTGAAACTTGCTAAAACTCTTAATGACGCTATTAATGGCGAAGCACTTACCATTAACGAAAAAGGTGGTGTTCTTAATGTTGTAAGTAGAGTATCTGATAAAAATGCTGGAGACCTTGGTCACCCAATTCAGTTTGATACAACAAATTCTCAGTGGTATGTTCAAGTATCGACCGCAGCAACAGAAAACTCAATTTATCCTACGATCGTGGGTCTTGGAACTACTGCTCTTGGCAATGCAACTTCAAGAACATTTATCAAGAGAAGATCCGATACTAGATCTGGTTTAGACAAGACGTATCGCATGAGATATGTTATTCCTGCAAATGCTGGTGGCAAGGTTGGTAGACCACCAACAGAGGGATTCATCATTCAGGAATCCAATACCTCTATTGGTGCTACTGATGGTGAGATTCAGACCTATTTTGGTTCTGGTTCTATCAGCAATATCAATCAGCAGAGAAACTTTAGATTTATTGCTAGTGCAAACTGGAGTGTGGATACTGCCAATATTGTTACTGAACTTCCACACGATCTAAAAGTTGGAGCAAGTGTAGAGATTAATAATATAATTAGCACGGGAAATACTGCTGGTGTTGGTAATTCTGGATTTAATGGTCAGTTTGTTGTTAGTGGTATTTCTAGCGTAAAACAGTTCAGCGTAGGATTGAATACCGATCCTGGAACATTCGATACCAATACTTCTACCAGAACGACCTCTCTACCATTCTTCAGACGTAAGAAATACGCTGAGACCTTTTATGCTTATAGATTATCTGAGGCACAGAAGTATGTTTCTGGTGAACAAGATGGTATTTACTACCTGAGTGTTCTTAATGGATCTGTCAAACCCACGGTTGCACCATTTACAAATGAAAAGTTCTCTCAACCTGTTAAAGAACTTTTTCCCAAAGTTAGTAGAGATAATGTTATATCTGATCCTGATGCGACCAAATGTTTTGCTAGATCTGAACTGATTGGTGTTGTTGATGTCAACGATAGAAAGAACAGTATAACAAGACAAGCTGCTGAGCAACTTCGTATTGATAACGCTACTGGTATTGGGATTACTGATATATTCTCTTCTACGGGAACTGCACATACAATTCACACCGATTACGATCATGGACTCAACAGACTTTCAAAAATTCAGGTCAATAATGTAGGTGCTGGTTATAGTGACGGAACCTATTACAACGTAAGGTTAGTATCTATTGGTTCATCGGTAACAGGACAACATGCTACTGCAAAGGTTGTCATTGCTTCTAATGTTATCGACAGTGTAACCATCATGGATGGTGGTTCTGCATATGGTATTGGTAATACGCTTTCTGTCACTGGAATTACTACAACAGGATCAGGAACTCATACTGAAGGTGTTGTCGAAGTAACCAAGATTTACGATAACGTTGGTGATGTAATCAAAGTCATCGGTGTTGGTTCTGCTACTTACAAACCATATAATCAACTTTACAGAATTACGGACGTTGGTATTGGTATTAATGCAACCAAGACTGTCACTGTTGCAGCAGCAAGTTCTTT
>Ga0114933_10002707_pt1 | contig 17962 bp, 10 predicted proteins | sample 4SBtaG_FD_89691 | JGI IMG/M metagenome (GOLD analysis project Ga0114933, IMG submission 89691) | Deep subsurface microbial communities from Kolumbo volcano to uncover new lineages of life (NeLLi) - 4SBTROV12_W25 metaG | ecosystem: Environmental > Aquatic > Marine > Volcanic | place: Kolumbo... | reverse complement strand
TTATAAAATCATTTATGAATTGATCAAAAGGAGCCTGCATACTTGCTTGCTCTTTTCTGATCTGTTCATTTGTATCCGCTAATTCATTTTTCTTAGTTAAATTATCTTGTATATTTTCTTGGTCTTGTAAAATTGCTGCGATTCGATCTAAAGGATCAACAATATACCCAGAACGATCGCTAAATGTTAGTGATAATGCTTTTCTGAAAGACTCTTCCGCTTGGAATTCTGTTAGTACTTGAGCTTGTAGCTTATTTATAGCGTCTATCATTCCCTGATTTGGGTCTCTATCTTTTAACAAGTTTTGTACTTTAGTTTCAGCGATAGCAAAAGATTTACCCGCTAAGTCTTCTAGCGCTTGTGCTGTTTGAGTGTCTAATTCTCCACCTCTTTCTAAACCAGATCTTATAGCGCTTATCATTTCGTTTTGAGACGCTGCTAGTCCTGCTACAGCACCTTCTCTCAAAGCGTCAGGGAACGATTCTGGATCTAACTTAGCAAAGTTTCTAAGTAAATCTAAGACCTGTAAATCACTTCTACCAGCAGCAGCAACTCCTCGTTGCATGAAAGGCGTACCTCTAAGTCCTTGACCTTCTCTATCTACTGTATTTCTATTCGCAAATACTTGTGATATTTTTTCTAGACCTTGGTTTTGACCACTGAGAAAGTCGCCAACATTTCCAAGTGTGCCAAGCATTTTAGTGTTTTGTACAATTTGTTTTTGAAATTCATTGTTGGCTTGTAAAAGCTTGGTTTCTAGATCATGCTTTTCAACCATTAAAGCTTGCTTCTGCTCGCTTTGCTCTAAGGTGTCTTTTACCTTGTTTGATATTTGCTGTTGGGCTTGAGCGTTTAGTCCAGATTTATTTACCAATCTTTCTATTTCGTCTCCGATTTGCTGATTAGTCTTGTTTCCAGAGTTAGCAAAAGCTACAACGTTTCTTAAAATTGTTCCAACTTCTCCTCTTTGGGCTATTTGTTTTTGAAGAGTTTCATTTACGCTTTGCTGTGCGTCACTTTGCATTGATCCAGTTTTTTCTACAGTGTTTGTTAGCTTGTCAAACTGGTCTCCTAAATCTTTAACTAAATTCGTTCTAATTGATTTTTGTAGATTTTCAATTTGAGTAATTTGCTTGTTTTGAAGTTCTGCGTTTTTTAATTGTGCGTCAGTAGACTGTTTGGTCGTTTCATCTAAAAATGGACTATCTACCCTAAACTGACCTCTTGCGTCATTAATACCTAAAGCTCTTACGTTTTGCTGTCTGGCAGCAGCTAGATCATTAACAAACTTAAATCTATCAGCTAAAGTCTTAGTTAAGTTAGAAACCAATTTTTGGCTTTCTACCATAACGGCATTCATTTGGTCTTGAACTTTTTTTGTTTTAGCTACTTGGTTATTATATTGTAGTTGAGATTTAGTTAATTCATTTAAAGTATGTTCTGTATCTGATGTTTTATTTGCAAATTCTATAAAGTCATCCGCTAAAGCGTTTAGGTTATCTTTATTTTCTTTGTAAGCTCGATTTAAAATTCTCCTAACACCGGGTCCAACCCCTAAATCTTCTAAAACTTTTAAGAAGTCTTTGTTTGAGGTTCCTAGTTTATTGGCGGCTTTTTTTAACCTTTCTGAATTTATTTGCCCTTGTTTTCCTGCCAGCTTAGACATATCCATACTGGTTTTAATAAAGTTAAATACCTCTTCTTGTACCAAGTCTTGATCGTCACCTTCAAACATTTCATCACCGAAATTAGTAGCGCCAGTTCTATCTTCAAATAACTTAGTTATACCTGCTGCAGCTTTTGTATTCTCGGTCTGTCTTTGTAAATCTTTTTGTATTTCGCCAAAGATTTTTTGTATTTCTTTTACGTTACCTTGAGCAGCAGTAAATTTGCTTAAAAACTCATCTGGAACCTGCATTAAAGATGCCTGAAGCGCATTTTGTCTTTCTAAAAGGTCTTCTGGGTTGAATTTGCCAGAAGTATCAAGAAGAGCTTCATTGAAGTTCGTTAAATTTTTAATATAGTCTTGAGTAGAGCTATTGAATTTGTTTAACTTTTCTGCAGCCATTTCTGCATTTTTTGCAGCCTCTTTACTCTGATCAGAAAAAGAGTCTATAAATTTAGGAAGAGCCATTCCTGCCCCTAATACTCCACCTGCAATCATTCCGGGAGCACCAAACATTGCACCCATACCAACACCCATTGCGGCCCCGCCAGCAAGATCTGCACCTTCTTGACTTATTACTCCACTCTGAGCTAAAGTCGAAGTAATCATGGGGGCAACGAATGCGGCTGTCATACCAGCGCTTTGCATAGCTTGAGCTCTTTGACCTTTAGCGTCAGATAAGCCGGTTTGCATTTGCGCCATTTGAGCTTGACTTAATTTTTGACCACCCACCATCCCAGTGTTAACAGCTTGCTGCATTTGCTTGATTTGAGATCCTCCCTTCAATAGTCCAAAACCTCCTGCGGGACTCATCATTCCCGCCATTTGAGCATCTAATTTTTTTGAAGCTCGGGCAGCGGCTCTTTTGCTTCTAATACTTTGGGCTGCTTGATCTCTTAGTGCCTGAGTCACCGCTTCTGCAGCTTTATCAGTAATATTAAATTTCGTAGTTAACTCTTTAGTCTCTTTTTCAAGCCTCTTCATTATAGTAGGCATGTCTGAGCCTTCTGCAACGATTTTTTGTATTGACTGCTCAGCTTTCTTAAAGTCTTTGGCTAAAGCTCCTTCGGCTTGACCTAGTTTTGCGGCCTTTACTATACCTTTTTGCTCTTCTTGAGCTCTATTATTAATAAACCTATTATATTTTTCTATTTCGTTTTGCTGGTCTATAGATACTTTTCTTCCATTCTTTAATTCGTTTACGCTGCGTCTCAATCCTGCAATATATTCTTGTTGCTCTTCTTCTGATTCATAGAGGCTAGCAGCAAACTGTTTTAACGTATTTCCTGTCTTACCAACTGACCTACCGAGTTGCTGCTCCAAGCCTTGACTCGCATCTCCTACAAGTCTTGATCCACCTTCTGTCGCTGCTCGAAATTGTGATTTAGCCGACAGACCCGGCATGCCCCTGAAAAGAACTCGATCATCCCCCTTGCCGCTGCTTGCGATGGATCTCCTTTTCTGTAAATCTTCTAATTTGTCTTCAGCTTCGGATCGTACACCACCTAAGCCGTCCTTAAATGTTTTTAAAGCAGGAGAAACACTCTCGAGAGAGCTTGTAAGCTGTGATAGAACTGCGGCCATTCTTTCTGCCTCAGTTCCAATAGGCATTGAAGAGCTAAAAGGAAAATCTGCGAAGTTCGGAATCCATCCAGTATTAAATCTACCAGCGTTCTTAGGGTCGTTGTGCATCATAACTGCACGTTTTAAAGCTTGCTGAGTAGGTTCGTCTCTGGTGTTACCAATCACCGGCCCACTATATTTTGGAGTGTCAACGAACGAACGATAAGTCTGAGAGTAAGGGACTCCTCCCTGTATTGACTCTCTCATTCTGTTTGGATCAGCAAAGTTAGGAATGTGTCCGCCGAAAGCAACGCCTGTATCTAGCTTCTGCTTAAGAACCTTAGAAGCCATGTTTTGTCTCAGGGCGCTGTCATCATTGATCTTAAATTCACCGAAAGGAGTATTAATCGCAAAAGCTTGCTTGAGTCCGGGACTTGTTACCGCATCGAACCTGTCGTTGGTTTTACCAACGTCTAAATCAAAGGCGGTTTTAATGCCAGACTCAAATACTGCTCCAGCAGCAGAACCAATACTGCTCGAGTGAGTGCCTAAATTTTTCTGTATTAAACCAAGGTCTCCGCCTTTCTGAATCATTGAAGCTACAAAAGCTTGCGTTTCGTTTTCCATTGAGTTTTGAACTTCATCTACAATGTTTCTTTTTCCTCCTTTGAGCGGAGCTAGAACCGGGAAAGTAGCTTTAGTGCCGCCCATGACTTTGTTTTGTTGAGCTTCACTCAAGCTGTTAAAATCTACGCCTGTTTTTGCTTTATAATTTTTGCTTAAATATTTTCTTAAGAATTCATTATCGGCAGCTTCAGGTTTAGCTACTCCTACTCCTCCAGAATTACCGAGTTTAGGTACAAGCATTGATCCTAAATTGTTGCCGTCGATGGTGACGCCCTTGGGGCTCTTTCTGGCTCTTTGAGCGTCTTTGGCTCTGTTGAGCTTGTTCTTTAATTCGGTCTTCTCGGGCGCTGATAAAGGAGAAGATTGAATTCTGGCAGCTATGCCTTGTGTTTTATTTATTTCAATGTCTCCTGCTGCTACTGATTGAATTTGTTGTTCAAGCCCTGATCTAACGCCCGTTAAATTTGCTGTAGCAAAGTTTGGAATGAAGCCTTGAGAAAATATTCCAGATAGAGCTTTGTTTAACATCGATGATTGAGAATCAGAAGAAAAAGCGTTTTTTGCATCTTGCTCAGTGCCTACTCGTACTCCGTAGATTCCAGCTAATTGATCCTTAATTTTTGGAAAATCAAAAGTTCCACCTCCGTCATCTTTAGATAAGTTTCTTGTTTTTTGTTGTACAAAGTTTAAGACTCCTTCAAAAATTCTTCCTCGAGTTTGAGGCCAGCCCTTCTTATCAAAATATTGGCTAAATTTTAAACCCCCTTTAATTCTTTGACCGCCAAATAAGGATTTAGCTATCTTTGGAAATGCGCCGGTCATTGCACCATCTATAGCCTTGTCCATGTTGACATTTTTTCTATCTTGGATTCTAGCTACCCCAAATCCTGAGCCTCGCACGCTTGTAGCTTCTGGGTATTTTTTTCTAAATAAAGCTTCTCTCTTTTTACCTAATTGTAACCCACTAACGCTAGATCTAAAAGTTTGGTTTTCTAGAGTTTCTCCATCTTCAGGGATCAACATTCCTTTATTTTGTCCTATGCTCCCTAAATCAATAGATTTACCACCCTTCGGTCTGCCTTTAGTTGTCACTTTAGGAGCAAAGTTAGGCACATAACCGCCTGATAAAGTATAAGGGTCCATACCAGTTCGTTTTATAGCCTCAGAGCGATGTCTGTAACCTTCAGGACTATTCATTGGCGGATTGATAAACGGACCCATCGGAGAGTTCGTGACGGTCTCGCTAGTGTTTCTTACGTGAAGCCCCAAGCCCGGAAGAGTATCAATCACAGCCTTGGTGCCACCTGTTGCATAAGAGGCTCCTTTTAATTCTTCTCTAATCAAGTCTTGAACGTTGCCATTTGCGTAATTAGGAATGTGGCCGCCTGATTTAGTTTTTGGAGGTTTAACAGAATATGCGGTTTCGCCCCCTATATCAGTTCCAACTACTCTAACTCCAGAGCCTTTAAGAAGGCTCGAGGTTTGTTGTACGATTTTTAAAATTTTATCTTGCTCGATTACTCTGTTTTTAAGGTTAGCTAGAATAACTTTTTCTGCATCTGCTACTGATAGTTCACCTTTTAAAATTGCTTGAGTCAAATCTTCATTCTTCATCAACTCAGCGTTTACAAATTTTTCTAACTCTACTCTCTTTTTGGCTGCTTCGTTTATATTAAAGAACTCCTTAAAAGAATCGCTAGCGAACTTACCAAAGTTTTGTAAGAGTCTTCCAATGATCGCTAAACCAATAACTAAACCCGGCCCTTTGATAAACTTGCCCATACCTTCAAGAATACCGGCAGCGATTTTTTCACCAGCACCTTCAGGTTTTGAAACGCTGAAGTTTTCTAAAATGTCATTCGCTTTTTCAAGCACACCACCCAAAGCTGGAGCAATTGTTAGCTTGCCAATGTCAGCCGCAGCTTTCTTTACGTTTGCAAAAGTTTTATTTACTAATGCAGCAAGAGTCTTGTTTAGCTCGTCATTTCTTTGTATCGCTTGGTTTGTAGAATCTATTGATGTTTGTAAAGCGTTATTGTAAATTGAATACTCACTACCTAAGTCTGCCAAAGCAGCTTTAACAACGTTGATTTGGAACACGCCACCAATAAGCTCGGTAGTAGAAGCTTTTTGCGCTGCTGTTAAAGTGTCAATCTTTTTAGCGAGCTCGGTTAAGACTGCTATGGCTGGTCTAGTTGAACCATCCAAGCTTCTTACAGTGAAGCCCAGCCTTTCTAACTGATCCAAAGTTTCGGTTCTTTGAATTCTAGTAAAGATAGACTTTAATGCGTTACCAATAACAGGACCACCGCGAGCAGTTGTTTGTTGAACTGCTGTGACCATACCAAGTAATTGATCGAAGTTAACACCTGCATCAAGCGCACTGCTACCCACACGTTTGAGGGCTTCTGCAAGGTCTGTAGTGCTCACAGCAAATGCTGCGTCTACATTAGCCAGCTTGTTTACAATCTTGGTTGTATCTAAGGCGGTGTTCTTAAAGGTGTTCATCGCCGCCGTAAGTGCGTTCACGGAAGAAGCGGCGTCCATACCCGAAAGCCTCGTAAGAATCATTGCGTCACGAGTTCTTTTGAGGGTTTCTTCTAGGCTCAAGCCTTGACGAGCAAGTTCTGTAGCGGCCTCGCTAACAGTACCAAAAGCTTGACCAGTTTGACCAGCTATTCTGAATAGCTCATTTCCAAATTTTTGTAAGTTGCTGGTGCTTGCACCAAGAATAACGTTTACGTCGGCTAGTGATTTTTCTACCTCGATTGCGGACTTAGCGACCTCGGTTAAAGCTCTTTGGACAGAGTACATCAAGCCTGCTGAAGCTGCGAACGCTATAACACGAGCGTTAGAAGCCGCGAGAGACTTGTTAAATTCATCAGCAGCACCAGTAATCCTACCTAAAGGCTGCGTAAAAGCTCTATCATCTAGAGCTAGTTTTACTTTTCTTTTCTCAGCCTTATTTATGAACCGAGATAAATCTTTCTCGGCTCTGGTGGTGCTTAATCTTACCTGACCTTGTACGTTAAAACTATCAGCCATACCTTAATCCTTTTTCAGAGGGTATCCGTGATTAATTACACTTACAAGTGGCCCTTTTCGTGGATTTTCATAAGGTCTTCCATGTCTAATGATCCGTCTTTTTTAGCGGCTTCTTTACTTAAAGATGTACCAGAAACCTCTTCATAACCACCACCCGGAGTAAGCCCCATTCTTCTAAGGTCTTCTTTAGTAGCGCCAACAACCGACATAGCTCCGTGAGCTTTATCATTCTTTTCAGCCTTTTCGATCATCTTCTCTGCGTTTTTGCCAGCTTCAACAAATTCCATCAACTTATCAGGATCATCGTAATACTCACTAGGAGGAGTAGCCTTCATTTCAGAAAGCATATGCTTAAAGTGTCTGGCGTACCCAAATAGCTCCACCTGATGGTAAGTTAAGTCTATAACAGGCTTACCAAAGAATATCTGAGGGTTGTCATCGCAAAGGTAAAAATAATTCAAGAAAAATGTACTCAATGATACTCTTTTTAAGTTTGTAGGATTAAAGTATTTAGTTGTAGAGTTATAAGATACTACTAGCTCAGAAAACTTTTCGAAGTTGATAAACTCGAACTCTTCTTCACTAAAGAATCTTTCTTCAAACTTTTTGTCTTTATATACTGTTAGATATATATAGAACTCATTAATTTTTTTGTTTGCGTAAGCTTCTGCGGTAAAGCCCATATATTCGGCTTTAGTAGAAAGCATTTTATTAAGCTTTTCTTCTTCTTTTTCAATTTCTTCTCTGAAGTAGTCTATTTGAGACTGCAAAAAGACTTTAGATTTAGAAGACTTTAAGCCTTCTAGTAATGACTGCTGATTTTGCAGTTCTGATTCTTCTTCTTTCGTCCAAAGTTTCTCTTTGTTAAGGTACTCTACTTGTTCTTCTTCAGTGGGTAGACCTTGTTTTTTTGCTTTTTCATAATTCTTTTGATACTCTGAATCAATTTCAGTTGATGATGTCATGTCTAAGTGTCTAACGTAAAACTGATCAAAAGATTGAGTTTTCGCGCAAGTACTATAGCCTTTTATCAAATCTAGGTATAGACTTTTAAGCTTTTCCTTTTTCAGTAATGGGACAGGCTTCTTCATAAAAAAACCCCACCCGCTAAGGTGGGGTTGCAAGGATTAACGATGGACACTATTGTTTAGAATCTTCTTCTTCTTCTTCTTCTTTATTAAGCTCGTCAAGATTTTCTTCGATTTCCTCTACGGATTGATCTTCTTCTCCTGCGGCTTTTTCTGCCTCGCTAGGCTCTTCAGTCTCTTCCTCTTCGTCTTCCTCTTCCGAGGTTTTAAGAAGCACATCTAACTCTTCTTGAGTTTCTGCCTTGGTGATAAACCAAAAACTGACAACATAAGAAAACTTCTTTAACATTTCATCGATAAAATCGTCTTCCTGTTCTTCGTAACGATCATAACTGGCTAATCTAGAATCATGATCTTCACCGTCGAAAATTTTCTTGTAGTCTTCACCGCTCTTTTCGTAAGCTAAATTTAAAACCCACCAAAGAATGGTTTTATTGCGAGCTCTATTCTCTGCGGTTTGATCAAACAAACTCGCTTGAGACATTTCAAATTCTTGGATCTGCTCTCTGGAAGCATTCAATTCTTCGATAATAATCTCAAGCTCTTGTTGTTCTTCTTTTGTTCTTTCTCTTTTTGGCTTGTTTTCTATATCGGTAGCTCTTGCTTGCTTCTCGAAGAGAGACATGTATAAATTAGAAAATTTTTCTTTTTCGGGGTCGCTAAGGATACCGCCGTCATTATTGAATCTTTTGGCAAGCAAGGCTCTTGTAAGAAGTCCGGCCTTGATGCCCTCAGAAAGCTTAACGCCATAAAACAATTCTGCTTCGTCGTACAAAGCTCTTGTTGGCTTTTTAACTACAAACGTTTTATCAACCGACTTTTTGACGGTTTTAGTTGTAGTTACCTCTTCCCCATTTTCGTTAGTGGAAGTCTCAGTCTCCTGAACGTCCTCTTCTTTGGGGATAGTAAACTCGTTTAATATCCTCATTGTATTCCTTGTTCCTGAATATAATAATTTATTTTAAATAAATTTCAAATTTTTCCAAATTTTCTTCTAGCTCTCTGATAGTATCATTACCGTAATCTAGTACTCTTTTTCTGTTTCTTTCGTAGATTTCGTCAGGGATGTCGTAATCCTCCTTTAAATCTTCTAACAGAAATAAATACTGTTTATAGAGATTAATTATCTTGCGGCGATTGTGAAAGAATATAAATTCTTTAGCTTTGCCGCCATTATTGAAGCTAGCCATTTTCCTTGTTCCTTATATAATTTTACACTTGAATAAAAAAAGAGCCCCTCGAAACCGAGGGGCTCGTGATTAATCTTTTAAGATTTATTATGCGTCGTGTCCAACACCACTCATAAACAGTCCAACACCAGTTTGCTGGGATGAACCAATCTGAGAGCTGAAGTTCAACGTAACGGTTTTGTTGTCACCAATCGAGGTGCTGTAACTGTGTCCGTCAAGTTTAGCTTTCTTCAAGATGTATCTCATGTTTACGCTTGAAGCCTCTCTAGATTTCATGTTAACTTCTGCGCTGAAGTCAGAATCGCTGTCAATGACATCAGCTAAGTTACCAGTAGTAAGGTCACCCAACAGAGCGTCAACACTCAAGCTAACAGTAACTGGGAAGGTCATTTCACGAGCAAACGCGAACTTATTTCCAAGCTTCTGGAGCGGCTCACGAGCCAAGTCAAAGCTTAAGCTGTAGCTTTGAATTTTAGCATCACTGATAGTAGCTCCAAGACCACCGTTATTAAGGTCCAGTGTAATGTCGCCCGGTCTTACAACCGAGAAAGCATTCTGAACGTTAGCGCTAGCAGTTTCTAAAGCGTACTCGAGGGTATCTTCTTTATTACCATTTGATGGGTTGACCCTTGGAAGTTTGTTGCCAGTCGTACCTTTATCAAAAGCAATGTTAAGAGCTTCAACAGTTACCGATGCGGTTGGGAAATCACCAACAGAAGCGTCAGACGAGTAAGAGCTCATAAAGGCATTGCCGATACCAACAACGTCGTTAACACCAGTACCAGTACTGTCAAAACCAACAGAGTCGTTACCCTCAGAGGTTACACGAATGTAATAGTTTCTTTCGTCGGATTCACGAGTAAGCATTCCCGAAATACAAGACGTAAGAGTACTACTATTCATAATATGGAAACCTAATTGCTTTTCATTAGCAAAATCTGCTTGATAATAAGAAAAGTCCATCGAGACCGTTGGTGACTCAAGAATGACTCGGTCGATGCTGGCCAACTGACCGAATTGGTTTACGTCTGTACGAGCAATGTCAAAACTGTAGTTTACATTCTGTACACGTTGTAGAGACTTTGGATAATCACTTCTAGTGCTCGCCAATACATCCCCTGTTTCACTATAGTAGTTTCCGCTAACTGCCGAAGGCCCAGCGTAAACTGACTGACTTTGGTATATAATTCTATTTTTAGCCATGGTTTAAAATCCTTATCTTTTTTTACATTTTGTTAATTATTTTGTGAAATAATTGTATTTATGCCCTAGGTTGTCTATTCTCACTCCTCAAGTCTAGATCTACAATAGCGCTATAAACGTCAGGATTAGCGTTCTTTATTTCACTTATGTAGTCTACGTTAAATTGAGAAACGTAAACATCGTTAATAAATACGTGACTAGAGGAATCGGCCGCTAATCCCGTATAATTATATACACTTGATTTGTACCCACCTAGAGCATTAAATGGGTAATCATTTTCTTCAACAAGCTGTATATTCGTTCTAACTCTGTCCTTTAGAATAGAACAGGCGGCGTCTAGATTAAACTGAGAATCCGCCAAAATTATAGCCCTAACGCTGGTTATGGTCTCGTCGATACCACCCATAGCAAAAGGCTCGTTTCTACCTCCTAAATTTTTGAGAAAAATAGCCGGATATGTGATCGTGTCGGTTTCTAAGCCTGTAGGATTTGTGGTAGTTTTTGGCTTAATTTCGACTTTTGTCTCGAATAAAAGTTCTTGATCTGTTTTATTAGTCAGATAAATATTAAAATCTTTTACTGCATAATCACCACTTAAAGTCTTTCCTGCTTGGTCTGATGAAAAATATACATGACCATTGGAAAAATCTATATCAACAAAATCGCTATTTCCTGTGGTTGTAAAAGCTCCATCGATATAAATTCCACTCATTACAGTTGGATCAATAGGAGCATTAGGTTCGATAGAGTGATCTGAAACAAACTGCTTGTATGGCGCTCCATAAGCATAATAACCATTCCATTGACTACCTACAGAGTAAAATTCTGAGCCATGATTTGTATAGCCAGAACCCTTCGAAGTTATTGTATGATCCATCCACAACAACGTACTAGAAATTACTTTATTTTCGTATTGAGCCTTCATCCTGTTATCAACCTTTTTCTTAAATTATTTAGTACCGGAGATATATACGAAGTCGGTTTGTATCTCAATCCTGAAATATATGGATGTTGAGCTTGGATAGCTTTACCAGACCTACTGCCCTTGATGCCTTTTACTTTGTTGTAAATATAATAACTTAAACCAGATATTCCTCTTTCTATTCCAGTAAGCCAACTTCTTCCTTTTTCAAATGGCATTGGAGTTATAGCTTCAAGTTGTTTTTTGCTGGGTACTGTGGCTACAAAAGTAACAGTAAAAGCAGAGCTCTTGCCAATTCTTCTTATAGTTGGAGTTCTATTAAGTCTGCTGTCTAAAATAGCTCTTTCAACTATACGAGTAGGATCGTCGTTACTCATAAAGCCAATAAAACTAAACAAGTTGCCTCTACCTCCCAAAGTGTTTGAAACGTTTTGAGCTTCTGGGCCTGCTCTTAATTCTCTGGTTACAGGGTGAGTGTTGAATTCTTTTATGGCTATTTTTTTAGCTCTCTCCAAAGCCTTATTGGCTTCGTCTACAGCAATGTCTCTTACGAGTTTTGTGTTAAACGCTTTCGTAGCTTCTCTTTTAAAAACCTGTAAGTTTATCTTGCCCATTACTTTGTTAGCTCTAAATAAAACACATAAAGATAATATCCAAAATTGTATTTTACACTTTCATCTCCCACCACATTGAAGCTTTTGCCGTCAATTTCAATTCTCTCGGTTTTACCTAATTTAATATAATCTCTAGCTTCTTTTTTAACTTTTATTCTTACCGCAGCATTTCTAGGAACTTGAATATTTAACTCTGTATCTAGATCAGACTGTGTTCTATCCATGTATGATATCATAGCCTGAAAAGTTTGAGATTTTGTAATGTATTCTATGTTTTCTAGGTTCGGAGTGTCGCCATATCCAGCGTACCCATTACTTGAGTTTACATTTGAAATCTTTTTCACGGGCTCTTTATGAACAGTTAACTCTCTTTGAAAAGTGTCAAAAAGTTCATCCAATACGCCCGTAAAGTTAGCCTTATCGGTGTCGCTAAGTAAATTTGCCATAATTAATCTCTACTTCTGTTGAAATTCACAACGTAATTAGTGTGAGGATATCTACCCTTAACAGTGTCATCACCAGCTATCTGAACTGGAGAAGATTTTTTCTGCTTGTACCCATTTATTAAATTGGTAAGCTCCTCTTGCTCTAATTTCTTAAGGGAGATATAAGTTTTAGAAAGCTCGTTTTTATTTATCTTTCTTACTCTCGTATCGTCAGTTTGAATCTCTACAACACTGTCAGTTCCAGCGGCACCGAGAGTGCTTCGAAGTAAAACATCATAATAATGAATATGATACATCTTTTTTAATATATCTTTTTCGTCTTCATCTATTGAGACTTTTTCGCCGCTTACAGTTTTTTCAATATCTAAAGATGTAGAATTCAAGGTAAAATCTTCGTTAACATAGTTACTTAAAGCGCCAATATTTGACCTAAGCCAAAAACTAACGCTTTGAAGAGATATAGTTGTTGGGTTTCCCAACTCGTTTATTAATTCATCTGCTATGTCAACCACCTTCATATCTGTAATAATTACACTTATTCTTGTATTTTATTTTGAGCAAACTCTGTATTCTTTTGTATTCTTTCTCTTTCATGTTGCGGTAAATTGGGGTTTTCTAGTAGTTTTTTATTAAGATCTAAGCTTTCTTGATACTCACCTACCCAATAAGCGCAAACCGCAAGTTCATCTTGTAATTTATAATTATTAATACTTTTATCGATAAATAGTATGTCTTTGCTTTCAGGCTTGGTTACCTCTTTCTTACAAAGGGTGTAAGCCGCGTGATGGAATCTTTTTTCTCTAAAGTGCTTTATTATCTGATATATCGCCTCGAATCTTGAAGGTCTTATTTCGTGAGCTTTCAAGAATTCTTCGACAGGAAATTCTGGTGAGATGTTCTTTATGCACATTGCTTTTTTGTATTGAGAGTAATATATTTCTTCGTTCCATCCACCAAGCAGTATTCTTTCGTGATAAGCGTCAAGAGCGTGTTCGTATTGACCCAAATCAAAATAGCACTGAGCTAAATAAAACCAATATCTTTGATTTTTAGGGTCATCTTTTAAAGCATTTTTTAGCAGATTTATATCATCTTGGAACTTCTCTGGCCTTCTCGAACCGTCACACAAATGATTCAAACTTATACAATTTATATGCTCAAAATGTAAATCTTGATCTGAAGTTATATATTCGTGAGTAACACCCTCATATTTCCAATTAATTTTATTACTTATTAATTTTTTTTGTCGCCACTCTAAATCTCCTTCAAATTTCACTAAATATGAGTCTAATTCTAATTTTTCCTTGAAAGACTCATTGTGTACCATAAGCACTTCGTCAGCGTCTATGAGCAAAAGATAATCACATTTATCTTTACAAAGCTCAAGAAGCTGCGATCTGTTGTGTCCAAAATTAACCCAAGGAACCTCATGAAGTTCTCCGGGTATAGCAGAAAGCTGCGAAGTAATTATATCTTTAGTATCATCGGTTGATCCAGTGTCGCACACGACCCAGTAATCAATATAATCTTTGATACTATCTAAACATCTCTTAATGACCCTGCTTTCGTTCTTGACGATCAAGGCCGCGCATATAGTCTTCATATGACTATTATAACGATATCATTAAGAATCTTCCAAGTTTAGTTCTTCGTCAGAATTTAGTTGAACCTCTTCGGTGGGTTTGGTTTCAAGGAATTCGATCCAGTTTTCCCAAGTGATTGGGTCTGAAAGGATGTCTTCATTTACGCCGTGTTTGTTTTCACCGATTTCAATGGCTTTAATCGCTCTGTGTAGATTTAGATTTTCTACATTTAAAGCTTCTAGTTGGCCTAATTCTTCATCGTTTAAAATTATCATTTTCATAATATATATTCCTATTTTTAGAGCGCAAGCTTACCTTCGTCAGCTTTTACGTCTCTTCCTATTGCCGTAGCAAAGGCTTTATAAGCGTCATTTAAAGTTTTAGCTTCAGCGGTTGTTAATTTTTCTCCTATTGAGTAAAAAGTTATAGCAGCCTTATTTGACGCGCCCGAATTGAAAGGCGTTCTGATTTGACCCGCTCCATGACCTGTTTGATCGGAAGCAAAGTCTGTTATTTTTCTTTTGATTAATATAGGAGCTTTAGTTTTTGCTGCACCGCACGCTTCGCAAGCTTTTTCCGTTTTGTACTTGTTTACATTTCTAACGATTGTTTTGCTTGCAGCGTTAGACGAATACTCTTGGTAACTATTGAATTTCTGGTTTTTATTATTGTGAAAAAGCAGCCTAGTCAAACTGTCGTCGGCCCTGTTTTCTGCATTTTCAATGTCTAACCATCCAATAGGTTTATCATTTTTACTTCCATGGTTAAGCTCGTCTAAAAGCCTACCGATTTGGAAGTTATTGTCAGACGCGCTCCACAAAGAGTCAATGTCAGAATACAACAACGAGTCCCAAACCCACCCATATTTTTCTTTGATGTATTTTTCATCGTTTAAGCTTTTATTAAAGCCGCTTGGGTTTGTTAGGTTCTCTAGAAAATACTCTTCATCTGTTAAAGCTATCATGTACTTACCATCATTCAGAGTAACAGGAGTAATTGTAGATCTTGCCGGAAAAATGCAACCTCCCTCACTGTCAGCATATCTACCCAAACTATCATAAGTCGATTCTTCTGCAAATATCAGCAACGAAAGATTAACAGGAAGCGGAGATCTAACTCCAGAGTTTACGTTGTTTTGAGGCTTTAAATTTCCATTCAAGAAATTTTCAAGCGTTCCTGCGTTTTGGTTTAACGTAAATACATTATTACTTGGATAATTATATATACTTGTGGTATTATCGTTACTTAAAACATATCTCCAATAACCGTTTACTGCAGCCGGACTGTTGGTGCCCCATCTATGATTATACCAAATAGAGCTATTGGGTCCAGCACAATAAAAGTTAAAACCTATTTTACCAACTCCGCTCCCTGCTGCATTGTCCAGAGAAATTATCTGGCTTGTTCCATTAAGAAATCCGCCACTATTGGTGTTTTTATAGCTTTTACTATAACTTATATGTCCATTATTATGATTAAAGTTTCTTGTAGCTTTAAACCCAGTATCAATATAAGCAAGAATATTACTAAGCGGTAGTCTATTTGCTCCATCCGCTAAAGAGTAATTCATTTCATCTTTATTGTCTCCCTTTAACAAATCTACATCAAAGCCTTCATCATTTATCAACGGTACTAATCCTCCCAGTAAATTATCCGCAGAAAACAAATTACATCTATAAATTTTATTTCTCAAACCCGAGCTACCTTTTATTGTTTTCATAAAGGTGTCAGCAGCCTTTACGACTGTTTCGTTTAATTTACCGCCAGCTTTAGGAACTCTTTCGTTAGCCCAGTTTTTTACTTCTGGATCTAGATTTTCGGTTATCGTAGTTAACGAAGCGTCTTCGTTGTAATACCCACCTCGCTTGAGATCTTTATCTAACTCTACTAATAAAGGCTGCATCGCGCTTGGAGAAAAATTTTCATCATCAACAACTGGATTATCAGTGCTTTGCTCAACTGGACCATTTCCAATGCAGTAGAAGTTTATTGTGATAGTTCCGTTTAAAGGTATTAATCCTCCATTGTTTTTTGTGCCAAATAAAGTAACTTCGTCTTCGGGTGCCGATTCAACGCCAGTTGCGCTAGCGTCTATGATTTTATATCCGTCTTTGTAAAAGTCAGTTGTAACCGAACTGCTGTTACGGTTTACTAAAAGAGAGTAAAAACCTTTTAAATAGTCCTGAGTATTGGGTGCGGCCGCAGGAGGAAAAAATGCATTTAAATTGTTATTTGATGATTGACTTGCCGTTTTATTAAAATAAGAAAAATCATAGTGCCTGTTGGATTTAGTTGGTGCGTCTGCACTAAAGGCGGAAACGCCACCCTCTTTTGACTCACAGTTTGCTTCTGTTATATCGTCGTCTGCTGGAGTAGGATTTATTGAGATTATTTCGCACCCTTGATATTCACTTTTTGGATTTCTGTAGTTTGAAACATACGGCTGTTTGTAAAAATTACTAGTAAAGTCATAGCCCGCTAACCCAAATTGAGGATAGCCGCTTGTATGACCAATTCTACATAGATTGTAGCCTCTTTCTGCTCCCATAACAGGTTGACCAGCGTTAAGTGTAGAAGTTAATCCGTCAGGACTTCTAAAACTCATATTCCAACTGTTCTTTAAAACGTCAGAAGCTTTAACGGTAGTATCAAGAGTTTTAGTTAGGCCCCCTTTTAACCCAGCGTTTAAGCCGTCTTTTGTATAATCGCTGGATATAAAGTTATTGTTTATGTCTGAAGCTGAGCCGAGATCTTGAATAACTGGAGTCAATGCAGCATTTAAATTCTCCCCAACAAACAAGTTCATTCTTTTTATAGAAGATCTTAAGTGAGGTATTTCTGACACAGAATTCATTAACTTATCTACAGCGTTGACTTGATCTTGAGTAATTTCTCCAGAATTTGATGGGACATTAACATTCGCCCATGTCCAAGCGTCACTATTTTTAGCTTTATAGTTGCCTCTTTGTAAGGATCCTTCAAGCGCTATAACTGCGTCTTTAAAAGCTGACTGCTGAGCACTTGTTAAAGAAACACCAATAGAATATAAAGAAATCCTTCCAGAAAAATTACCTACTGCTCCACTCTCTGTTCTATTTCCGAATAAAATAAAGCTATTATCAGTAACTGAACCTGCACCGTCGGCCGACCCTGAGCCCACAGATGTTCCATTTTTATATAGATTAATATCTGAAGATTCTTGACTAGCCAACCAGAAACCATTTCCTGTAGAGCTAGCTGTTACAGAACTGCTAGCATAATTTATTTTAGCAGAAGAATTATTTAAGTCTAATTTTATACTTGTGTCACCAATTGCGTATGCAGTGCTTGTTGTTGGCAGGCTGGCACCTTTAGATGAAACAGAAACGTGAAAGTTCTGGAAGCTGCCATTCGGAATGTCTTGAAGGCTTGTTCCTAAATCTAGATATTTACCTGCAGAACTAGAGATGCCTTGATTTATATCGCTATTAACAAAATTATAATTTGTTTCTAATGTTTCACCAGCGTCCTTAATTAAAGGCACAAGTGCAGAACTTAAGCTTGAGCCTGCAAAAATATTTAATCTCCTTATAGACTCTCTCAAGCCTGCGGTAGCCTTTAACGAGGTCATGAAAGTACTAACTGTTTCTATATCAGAATCTGCTAGCGTTCCTCCGTTATTTGGGACTCTATTGTAGCCCCAGTCCCAAGCTTCTTCGTCGAGACCTCTCTTAAGTGTGGTTTCAAACGTTGTATAGGCATCGCTAAGACCTTCTACCTGAGCTTGAGTAAGACTATCACCCACACTATAAAAACCTAACTCCGTCGAAGTTCCACGAAAATCATTAGTTAAAGAGCCGTCGTCCGAATAAGACCCAAGAAGATAAACGAAGTCGTCTCTATTCACGATGCTACCCGAAGGAGCGGTTGTTGAAGTATTTTTTAGAACTTTATTTCTGTAAAGTTTTAACGAGGTATTTGACTCTCTACTTACAGTTAAAAGCTCATTAATATCCTCTGCTACAGGTACAGAATA
>Ga0114933_10002704_pt1 | contig 17982 bp, 15 predicted proteins | sample 4SBtaG_FD_89691 | JGI IMG/M metagenome (GOLD analysis project Ga0114933, IMG submission 89691) | Deep subsurface microbial communities from Kolumbo volcano to uncover new lineages of life (NeLLi) - 4SBTROV12_W25 metaG | ecosystem: Environmental > Aquatic > Marine > Volcanic | place: Kolumbo... | reverse complement strand
CGATATGACACTTTTCGTTTCTACTCACTATATGGAAGAGGCTGACAAGCTTTGTGATCGTGTAGGGATAATTGATTATGGAAAAATTCAGGTTATTGATACGCCTGAAATTATGAAAAATGCAATGGGAAGTGATATGATTTCATTTTCATTAATTAATGGAATTGCAAAGCAAGATGAATTAATTAATAGAATTAAGCAAATAGAATTTGTAAATCAAGTAACTAGAAAACAGGGTGAAATTATAATAAAATCATCTCAGTGCTCAGAAGTAATACCTAAAATTTTCCAGACAACATCTGAAATGAATGTAGAGATTGATTCATTATCGTTAAACAAACCAACACTAGATGATGTTTTCATATCATATACTGGGCACAACTTACGAGATGATACCACTCAAAAATTAAACAAACGAAAAGAATTCAATTTAAACAGGAGAAGAGGACTTTGATCATATCGGATACATATGCAATTTTTTGGCGTGAGATGAAACGCTATAGAAAATCAAAGAGTGGTGTTATTATCAGATTGATTCAACCAGCAATCTGGATAATTGTGATGGGAAACATTTTTGCAGGAACACAGCCACTTATTCAGTCAGTTGGTTTTGATGGCGAGTATATTGAATTTATGGCACCAGGTGTTATCATACTAACTGCAATTTTTACAAGTATCTTTGGTGGAGTTAATACACTTTGGGATAGACGATATGGATTCATGAACAAGGCATTAACATCACCAATTTCAAGATCATCAATTGCACTTGGTAAAATGCTTGCAATTTCTTTGATTGCTGCATTCCAAGCAAGTTTGATTTTGGGTATTGCACTTGCGATAGGAGTTACCATGCCAAATTTATGGATGATAGGACCTATCATGGCAATTGTAATTTTATTTTCAATCGGTTTCTCTGGAATATCAGTTATGGTTGCAGCTGCAGCAAAATCTCAAGAAACGTTTTGGGGAATAATTAATTTTCTTGGAATGCCATTATTTTTACTAAGTCCAGCACTTTTTCCTCTGGCTTTAATGCCAGATTGGCTTTCATCAATTGCGGCATTTAATCCTGTTAGCTATACTGTAATACTTGTACGAGAAATGATGTCTGGATATGTAGAAGGTTGGTCTGCACTACTAAGTATTTCAATTTTAGTGTCATTTAGTTTCATAATGATTGCTTTGTCAAGCTATGTTTTTACTAGAGACGTGAATAAACCGTTCTAATTTCAGGCGTAAAATAGCATTTTAATTTCCATACTGAATTTGACAAAAATCATAAAAAATACTTACATGCCTGATCTTTTTGTAAAATTAACAGTAAATTTTGATGCGCATAGTAATATCAACAGTAATACTATTGTCAGTATTAGTATTAGGCATTTCATTATCCCCACAATCATATGGAATTGGATATCATGAATTTGAACTAGATTGGGGGCAATCTGGGAAAACAGAACCATCAAATTTTCTTTTTCCACAACGTATAGCAGAAGATAATGACGGCAGTATTTATGTAACAGATCTTGGAAATTCAAGAATTCAGATTTTTGACAGTTCAGGAAATTTTATTAACACATGGGGAATGAATGGTTCTGGAGCAGGAGAATTTAATTCACCACAAGGAATAGCAGTTTCAGAAAACTTTGTTTTTGTTTCAGATAATAAATTAAATAAAATACAAAAATTTGATCTAGATGGAAATTTTGTATCACAATGGGGAGAACCAGGAAAATATAATACTCAGTTTAATTCCCCATCAGGTCTTTTTATTAGTGATGAAATTTTATTTGTTGTTGATTCAGGAAACAATAGGATTCAGAAATTTACCTTGGATGGTGAATACATTTCAGAGTTTGGAAAAAAAGGAATTAGTGATTCTAAATTTCTAAATCCTATAGATATAGCTATTGATAAAACTGGAAATATTTTTGTTGCAGATATTAAACTCAAGAAAATTGTAAAATTTAATTCTGATAATGAATTTATTGCAAGTTTTGATGGTAATGTCGGTGGATTTCCAGTAACACCTTCAGGTATAGATATTGATAAAAATGGTAATCTATACGCAGTAGATGCTGCAAATTTCAGAATTGTTCATCTAGATCAAAATGGATTAACTCTCACACAATGGGGTCAATATGGTATGGGAAATGGTCAGTTTAATTTACCAAAGGATGTGTTAGTTGCAAATGATGGATATGCATTTGTTGTAGATACTAACTCACACAGAATTCAAAAATTTGAAACACCACTTGCAATACCTACAATTCTTGAAAAACCTGAAGTTTTAGTTGAACCTGAAGTTTTAGTTGAACCTGAAGTTTTAGTTGAACCTGAAGTTTTAGTTGAACCTGAAGTTTTAGTTGAACCTGAAGTCATATTACCATCACCAATTTACATTCCAAGTGATTTTGTTAAACCAGTAATTTTTGTGCCTGAGAATGTTATAGTTGAAGCAACTGGTGGATTAACTAGTGTGAAAATTGGCTATGCTACGGCTGAAGATGAAAGTGGAATTTTATCATTATCAAATAATGCCCCTAAAAAATTCCCACTTGGAATTTCTACAATAATTTGGACGGCAATTGATGGTTCAGGAAATATGTCAATAGCACCACAAACTGTTACTGTTCAAGATACTACTCCTCCTGAAATTTCACAATTACCAAGAATTGTAGGCGAGGCAAGATCATTAAATCAAAACATAATTGGACTTAGTCAACCTGATGCATTTGATGCTGTCGGTATAGTATCAATTGTTAGTGATGCACCTGAAACCTATTCATTTGGTGAAACCATAGTTACATGGACTGTAACTGATGTCATGGGTAATGTTTCTACAATCGAACAAATTATTCAATTAAATGATACGCATAATCCAACAATCAGTCAACCTGAGAATATAGTATTTGAGGCCATAAACATTAGTGAAAATCCAGTTATTTTATTTGAACCAACAGCAATTGACAACATTGCTATAGATACATTATCTAACGACGCACCAGAATTCTTCCCACTTGGTGAAACCATAGTTACGTGGACTGCAACTGATATATCTGGAAATTCTGTGGATACAGAACAATTGATTAATGTTGTTGATACTACAACACCAGTTATTATAATTAATGATATAATATTAGAAGCAATAACATCTGATGGTATAATTACAACAATTGATTATCCTGAAATTTATGATATACAAGAAGTTAATATTATGAGCGATGCACCATCTAAGTTTCCATTTGGTGAAACCGTAGTTACGTGGACTGCAACTGATGAATCAGGAAACTCTTCTATACAATCTCAAAATATTACTGTAGTTGATACTACATCACCATCTATAATTTTACCTGATGATATTATTGTTGAAGCTATTGATGAAGTTACTAATATTGAGAATATAGGAGATATAATTTCTGAAGATATTTCTGGAATTTCCTCTATTTCCAATGATGCACCAGAATTCTTCCCACTTGGTGAAACCATAGTTACATGGACTGTAGATGATAATTATGGTAATATTGTAAATGCATCACAGACAATTACAGTTGTAGACACAACCAATCCCAGAATTTTAGTATCTGGCGATATAATTATTGAGGCATCAAGTATGGGCAAAAATACAATTGAATTAGATGTTCCACGTGTATATGATAATGTTGAAATTGCTTCCATTTCCAATGATGCACCAGAATTCTTCCCACTTGGTGAAACCATAGTTACATGGACTGTAACTGATACATCTGAAAATGTTTCTACAGCACAACAACAAATCTCTTTCCAAGATACTTTACAACCATCACTTTCAATTCCAAATAATCTTTTGATTGAAATTAATGATTTATCTGGAATGATAGTAGACATTGGTGTTGCATCTGCAATTGACATGGTAGAAATAAATCCTCAAATTTCTAACGATGCACCAGAATTCTTCCCACTTGGTGAAACCATAGTTACATGGACTGCAACAGATCAAAGTGGTAATGTTATAGAATCAGAACAAATAATCACGATAATTGATACAACTTTACCAGAATTTGTAATTCCTCTTGATATATCAATGGAAGCTCAAGACAAAAACACAAATTATGTGGAATTTGACGTACCATCTGTTTATGATTTAGTTGGTATTTCTTCCATTTCTAACGATGCACCAGAATTTTTCCCACTAGGTGAAACCGTAGTTACATGGACTGCAACTGATACATCTGGAAATCAGTCTAGTATATCACAATTAATTACAATAATTGATACCACCAATCCTGAAATTCAGATATCTGAAAAAATTATTTTAGAAGCAACATCAAAATATGAAAATATTGTAACGTTAGAAAATCTAATAGCAAATGATACAGTTGAAATTGCTTCCATTTCCAATGATGCACCAGAATTCTTCCCACTTGGTGAAACCATAGTTACATGGACTGCAACTGATACATCTGGAAATTCGATTTCAGAAAAGCAATCAGTATCCATCATTGATACAATATCTCCAACAATTCAAACTAAAGACTCCTTAATCATTGAAGCCGATAGTCAAAATAATATTGTAGAATTAGGCACAATTTCAGCAAATGATACAGTTGAAATTGCTTCCATTTCCAATGATGCACCAGAATTCTTCCCACTTGGTGAAACCATAGTTACATGGACTGCAACTGATACATCTGGAAACTCATCATCTGATGTACAAGTAGTAAAAATAGTGGATACAACTGCTCCAACAATATTTCAACCAATAGATATAGAATATGAAGCAACTTCTTTAGATCAAAATATAGTGAATTTGGGAATTGCTGATACAATTGATTCTGTATCTGAAACAATCATTTCTAACGACGCACCAGAATTCTTCCCACTTGGTGAAACCATAGTTACATGGACTGCAACTGATACATCTGGAAACTCATCATCTGATGTACAAGTAGTAAAAATAGTGGATACAACTGCTCCAACAATAATTCAACCAATTGAAATTATTGCAGATGCATCTTCATTTACAAATACATCAATTGAGTTGTCACAACCAGAAGTTTTTGACTCTGTTACTGATGTAAAATTAAAAAATAATACAAACGGTTCATTTGCATTTGGTGAAACCATAGTTACATGGACTGCAACTGATGAATCTGGAAATTCGTCAAGTGTAACACAGAAAATTACAATTATTGATCAAAGTGCACCTACATTAGACATTCCAACTGATATTGTTATAGATGCAAATTCACCACAAAGCATAATTGATATTGGAAATGCTATTATTTCAGACACTGTTGATGTAAATCCTCAAATTTCTAACGACGCACCAGAATTCTTCCCACTTGGTGAAACCATAGTTACATGGACTGCAACTGATACATCTGGAAATTCATTTTCATCAACTCAAAGCATTAATGTTCAAGCATGTGGTAATTCCATATCTTATTACAATCTAATTTTAGGTACTGCTGATGATGATATTTTAATCGGTACAAATTCATCTGATTTAATTTTCTCATTTGAAGGTAATGATATAATTTCTGGAAATCAAGGTAATGATTGTATTTTATCTGGTGAAGGTGATGATATAATATTTGGAGATCAAGGCAATGATAATATTTCAGGTGGTTCAGGCAGTGACATAATCAAAGGACAATCCGGTGAAGATATTTTGCAAGGAGGAATTGGGCTTGATATAATCAACGGTGGTGATGGTCTTGATATCTACAAGAGTGTAGATGAGATAAACAATGATTTGATTCTAAATTGTGAAATAAACGAGTAATTACTACTTTTAATTTAAAAAAACTACAGAATTATAATACCTACAAGTAAATTACGAATATTGACTAAATCTAGGAAATTATTTTCAGATGCAAAGAAGATCATTCCATCTGGTGTAAACAGTCCTGTACGATACATAGAACCATATCCATTCTTTGTCAAACGTTCTCAAGGAAGTTTGTTATGGGATGAGGATGGTAGAAAACATATAGATTTCTGTAATGGATATGGTGCACTACTTTTAGGCCATACTAGGAAAGAAATTATTACTGCAGTATCTTCACAATTAAAAAAAGGAACATTATACACTACTCCAACATTATTAGAAATTGAATTATCAAAACTCATCATCAAAAATTTTCCTGCTATTGAAAAAGTAAGAACAGTGAATACTGGAGCAGAAGCAACTATGACTGCAATTAGATTGGCTAGAGGTTTTACAAAAAAGAAAAAGATCATAAAATTTGAAGGATGTTATCACGGTGCATATGATGCAGTTCTAGTGAAAGCAGGTTCTGGTTCTGCACATAATGGTATATCAATATCAGATGGAGGATTAGATGAAGTTTCAAAAAATACACTTGTTGTACCATATAATGATTCATATGAATTAGAAAAGACTCTAACAAAGAATAAAGACGTTGCAGGTCTTATCATAGAACCAGTTCTTGCAAATATGGGATTGGTATTACCAGAAAAAAATTTTCTTTCTGATGTAAGAAAGATCACAAAACAACATGATGTTCCTTTAATTTTTGATGAAGTAGTAAATGGATTCAGAGTTTCCGAAGGAGGAGCACAGAAATTGTTTAAAGTAAAACCCGATATAACAACATTAGGTAAAGCACTTGGTAATGGTTTTACAATTGCTGCAGTTGGTGGGAAAAAAGAAATTATGAATAAATTAGCACCAACAGGTAAGGTATATCAAGCAAGTACATTTGCTGGAAATCCTATTTCAGTAACTGCCGCAATAACTTCTATCAAAACTATTAACAGAATCAAGAATAAATTGTATCCTAAATTAGAACGTTATTGTAAAATCATGGTTGATGAAATTGATGATTTAGCAACTGATTATCATATACCTCATACCATAAACTCAATATCATCAATGTTCCAGATTTTTTTCACAAATCAAAAAGTTATTGACTATAAAACTGCAAAAAAGTCAAATACAAAAAAATTCCAAAAACTTTTTTCAAATCTTTTAAAGAATGGTGTTTTTGTTGCACCTTCACAATATGAGACTGTTTTTCTATCTGATGCACATACAGATACTGATATTAGAAGAGCTCTTGGAGCGTATGGTTTGTCATTAAAACAGGTGAAAAATTGAATTTTATAGTTGGTGCTAGAGGAAGTAAATTATCATTAGCACAAACAAATTGGGTAATTTCTGAATTACAAAAAATTGATCCATCACTATCATTTGAGATTAAACCAATTACTACAAAGGGTGACACGGATACAAGACCATTGTTTGCCATGGAACAAAAAGGCATATTTGAAAAAGAGATTGATAGGGCCGTATTTGAAAAAGAAATTGATTTTGCTGTTCACAGTCTAAAGGATGTTCCATCAAAACTAGATTCGGATTTAATAATATCATGTATTCCCAAGCGTGAAGCAATTAATGATGTTCTTATAACCAAAGAAGGATTTGATATTAAATCAGTTCCATCTGGTTCTGTTATTGGAAGTAGTAGTTTAAGGCGTGCGGTACAAGTAATGCGCCAACGACCAGATCTAGTTGTAAAACCTGTTAGAGGCAATATTGAAACAAGAATTAACAAAGTTATAGATGGAAAATTTGATGGTATTGTTTTGGCACAAGCAGGAATAACAAGACTTGGAACCGATATCAAATTTTCAAAATTATCACCAGACGATTTCCCACCATCACCTGGTCAAGGTGCACTTGCAATTGTATCAAGAAAAGACAATTCTAATACTTTGGAAATGCTAAAAAAAATTGAAGACTACAGATCTAGGATGGAAATTGAAGCAGAACGTGCATTGTCAGAATCTGTAGATTCTGGATGTAGATTTCCTGTAGGAGCATTTGCAGTGTCAAATTCTAATTCTTTGACATTAAAAGTTGCAGTTTATTCAATGAATGGAAAAAAATCAATCGTTTTAGAGAAAACTGGAGAACTTGATAAACCAAAAGAGTTAGGAAAATTACTTGGAACTGAGTTAATAGATAAAGGAGTTAAAGATATTGCTTCTAATTGGAGAGAAGAGTTGGAGGAATGGAATAAACAATGACAGGTAAAGTCTATCTTGTTGGTGCAGGACCTGGAGATCCTAAATTAATTACACTTAGAGCAGTTGAATTAATCAAAAAAGCTGATGTGGTATTATACGATAGATTAGTTAGTAAGAAAATTCTTAGCATGATTCCAAAACGTACCAAGTCTATCTATGTAGGTCGTGCAGTTGGAGATGATACTACTCATCAAAATACTACAAATGAATTAATGGTAAAATACGCAAAATTACAAAAATCTGTAGTACGACTAAAAGGCGGTGATCCAATTATTTTTGGACGTGGTGGAGAAGAAGCTGAATTTCTAAAATCATTTGATGTGAAATATGAAATAATTCCTGGAATCACTTCTGGAATAGGTTCTGCAACCTATGCGGGAATACCATTGACTCATAGAGAATTTGCATCATCAGTTGTATTTGTAACTGGTCATGAAGATCCTGAAAAGAAAAGCGAAGTTGTAAAATGGAAGAAATTAGCAAAATCAGTAGATACAATAGTAATCATGATGGGTCTCTCAAGAATTGGAATAATCACACAGAAATTAATTGATGGTGGAATGGATAAAAATATGCCAGTTGCTGTTATACAAAATGGTACAACACCTAAACAAAAAATGATCAAGGGAACTGTTTCTAACATATCTAACAAAATTAAAAGAAATAAGATCAAGCCACCAACTAATATTATAATAGGTCGTGTAGTTGCTTTATCAGATACAATTAGGTGGAAAAAATGATTGATGGAAAAACAATAGCAATAACTCGTTCAAAAGAGGATGCCCAAGAATTTATAGAACTTGTTTCAAAGCAAAATGCAAATCCAATAACACTTCCTACAATTCAATTAGTTAGTAAAGGAGAAAAAATTGTTGATGAGTTTTTAGATACTATTGAAAAAGAAAATCCAGATTATTCTGTATTTATGAGTTCAAAAGCAGTTACTCTATTAATTGAAAGTGCAAAAAAGATATCAAAATTTGAAAAACTTCAGATTGCTATTACAAATACTATTGTTATTGCAGTTGGTCCAAAAACGAAAGATGTGTTAGAACAAGAGAATATCAAAGTTGCATACGTACCAGAAAGATATTCATCTGTTGGGGTAGGTGAAGTTTTTACTAGACTTAATGCAATAGGAAAAAAGGCTATAATACCAAGAAGCGGTGCATCAACTCCATTTTTGAAAAACCTTTTAGAAAAAATTGGAATCAAAGTTGTTGAACTTTATTTATATGATGTTTGTGCATTTAATGATCCAACTGAATGGAATGATTTTAGAGATCTGTTCTCTCAAAATAAGATAGATGGAATAATTTTTACTAGTGCATCTTCTGTTAGAGCATTTTTTGAAATCATGAAAAATGACTATACTCAAGAAAATCTAATTCAACTATTGGAAAAAACTAAAGTTATTGCAATAGGTCCTTTCACTGCTGATGAATTAAAAAAATTCAATATCAAAAATATTATTGCAGATATTCATACTGTTAAAGGCTCAGTAGAAGCAGTCTTAGAAGCGTTTTCCTTAGCTTAACCTATTTAGTAATAGCTAATTTTACTCTATTTTTTATATTAACGCCGTTGTAATTTTGTTATGACATCTGAAAATCTTGACATGGACTATTCAAAATATGATTTTAAAGATTCAACCGAACTATACGTCCATTTGAGTAAGAAAGGACTCTCAAAAGAAACTGTGATCGGAATAAGTAAAATGAAAGATGAGCCACAGTGGATGCTTGATTTTAGACTTCGTTCTTATGAGGTATTTATGAAAAAACCAATGCCAACATGGGGGGCTAATCTAAGTTCTATCGATTTTCAAAATATCTATTATTATGCCAAGGCATCAGAAAAAACAGAAAAAAATTGGGATGATGTACCTGAAGATGTAAAAAATACGTTTGAAAAACTAGGTATCCCAGAGGCTGAAAAAAAATTTTTAGCAGGTGTAGGTGCTCAGTATGAATCAGAAGTTGTTTATCATAATTTAAGAGAAGATTTAGCAAAGCAGGGTGTTTTATTCTTAGATACAGACAGTGCTCTAAAAGAACAACCTGAGATTTTCAAAAAATATTTTGGTAAAATGATTCCACCAGAAGATAATAAATTTGCAGCACTCAATAGTGCAGTTTGGAGTGGCGGTTCATTCATCTACATTCCACCTGGAGTTAAAGTAGATATGCCATTACAAGCATACTTTAGAATTAATGCTGAAAATATTGGTCAATTTGAAAGAACTTTAATTATTGCAGATGAAGGTTCAGAAGTTCATTATATTGAAGGTTGCACAGCACCAGTATATTCTTCAGAATCATTACATTCTGCAGTTGTTGAATTAGTTGCACACAAAGATGCAAAATTACGATATACTACAATACAGAATTGGAGTAATGATGTTTACAATTTAGTTACAAAACGTGCTTATGCATATGAAGGTGCAACAGTTGAATGGATTGATGGAAATATTGGAAGTAAGATTACAATGAAATATCCAGGAATTTATTTAATGGGACAAAAAGCATATGGTGAGACACTTTCTATTGCATTTGCAGGAAAAGGTCAACATCAAGATACAGGTGCAAAAATGGTTCATTTAGCACCTAATACAACATCAAAAATTACATCTAAATCAGTTAGTCGTGCAGATGGTCGTTCAACATATAGAGGATTACTAAATGTTGCAAAAGGTGCAACTAATGTTAAATCAACTGTTAGATGTGATGCATTGCTATTAGATGATACTTCAAAAACTGATACATATCCATATATGGAAATTAATCAAGAAGATGCAACTATAACACATGAAGCAACTGTTGGCAAGATTGGTGATGAGCAAATTTTCTATCTTATGACACGTGGATTTTCAGAAGAAGAGGCACTGACACTAATTGTTAATGGTTTCATGGAACCATTTACAAAAGAGCTTCCAATGGAATATGCAGTAGAATTGAATAGACTCATCAAATTAGAAATGGATAATTCAGTAGGATAAAATTTTAATAAACTGATTCAAATGCAAAAACTTGCGCTATCATCAATTGAAAATTCTTTGATTGATGAGATTTCAGCTTCTAGAAATGAACCTAATTGGCTTAAAGAGTATAGAAGGGATTCATTAGGCATATATCATGAACTACCACAAGAGGTATCACCACTCTACAACAAATATACTGATGCTAAAAAAATGAATCCAGAGCAAGTTTCATTATCAATTAATACAAATTCTGGAATACCTGAATTTCTAAAAAAACGTATTGAAGAAGTAAAAAATCAAACAAGTATCATTCAAATTGGTTCAAATATAGATTCAGTAAACATATCTGAAAATTTAATTTCTTCTGGATTAATAGTTTCTTCAATTAATGATGCACTAAAAAATAACAATGAACTTGTGGAAAAAATTATCAAATCAGCTAATTCAAAAGAAGACAAATACACTGCTTTGAACAATGCAGCATTTAATTCTGGACTTTTTGTATTTATTCCAAAAAATCTCATAGTTAAAGAACCAATTCATTTACTCTCTTGTTTATCAGATGATGGTATATCTACAATTTCACGAAATTTAATAATTGCAGAAGATAACACGAAAGCAACTATTGTTCAAGAACTTTATTCTCCAAAAATAAATACACAACAAGCATATCTTGAATTACTAAATACTAGTGTTGGTGCTAATAGTAATCTTGATATCACAACTCTGCAAATGATGGAGCAAAACTCAGTAAACTTTTCAACAAGACGCACTGATTTATCGCAAGATGCAAAAATTAATTGGTATCTTGGCTTATTTGGTGCAATGTTATCAAGATATAGAATAGATTATCATCTAAATGGTACTGGAGCATCTGTAAATGATTCTGAAGTTATATTTGGAAATAATGATCAATCTTTTGATCTTAATACTATTGTTAATCATAACAAGGAATCAACAGAAGGAAAAGTTGTGGAAAAATCAATACTAAAAGATATATCAAAATCTCTTTTCAAAGGAATGATTAGGATAAATGAAAATGCCGCACATTCAAATTCATTTTTGTCGGGCCGTTCGATTTTATTAGATAAAGGTGCAAAATCTGATGCAATTCCAGGATTAGAAATTCTAACAAATGATGTTAAAGCAACTCATTCTGCATCAGTTGCACAGATTGATGAAGAACAAATTTTCTATTTAGGTTCACGTTGCTTAAGCCGTGCTGAAGCTGAAAGAATAATTATCGAGGGTTTCTTAGAACCACTTTCACGTACAATGTCTTATCAAGTTCGTGCATGGATTGCATATCTTATAGAATCAAAATGGGAAGGAAAGGAATTATCAATCAATAACGATGAACAATTAAAGGCACTAGTTGAAGTTGAGGAAACACGATATAATGAACATGCCGAAATTGAACAGCATTACAAGTATAGGTGATTAAAATGGGTAATTGGATTAAGGCATGCGCTCTAGACATCTTAGGTGAAGGTCAGATGTTTAGTTTAGACCATAATGATAAGAAAATTCTTCTTTCTAACATGAATGGTAAAATATTAGCGACTGATCGAATTTGTACACATGCTGAGGCTGATTTATCAACAGGAATATTATCAGAAAATGGTTTAATGTGTCCATTACATCTTTCAGTTTTTGATCTTAATAGTGGTAAACCAAATAATCCACCTGCTGAAAACTCATTACAAACATACAAAATCAAACTAGAAGATAATAATATCTTAGTAGAGGTATAATAAATGCAGATTACATCAGAAACATTTGAAGATTTACGAAAAGATTTCCCTGTTTTAAATAGAAGAGTAAGAGATGACAAAAAATTAGTGTATCTTGATAACGCAGCAACCACTCAAAAACCTAATCAGGTTATAGATGCAATTAGTGATTATTATCAAAATCATAATTCTAATATTCATAGAGCCGTTCATGCATTAGCTGAAGAATCTACTGAAGCTTTTGAAGAAACTCGAGATAAAGTTGCAAAATTTCTTAATGTGAAAGATTCAAGAGAAATTGTTTTTGTTAGAGGTACAACTGAGGGAATAAATTTAGTATCCTATGCTTGGGGACGTGATAATGTAAAAGAAGGTGATATTATTGTCACTACTGAGTATGAACATCATTCAAATATTGTTCCATGGCAATTACTCACTCAAGAAAAAAAGGCACAACTCAAGTATATTGACATTGATAATAATGGAGAATTAATTATGGAGCAATTAGATGAATATCTAAAGACTGGAAAAGTAAAACTTGTTGCATTTAGTCATATGTCAAATGTTTTAGGAACAATTTCACCTGCAAAAGAAATTATTTCAAAATGCAGATCTGCAGGAGTTAAAGTTTTGATTGATGGTGCACAATCAGTTCCTCATATGAAAATTGATTTGACTGATTTAGATTCTGATTTCTATGTTTTTTCTGGACATAAAATGTTGGGTCCTACAGGAGTAGGTGTTTTATGGGCAAAAAAAGAAATTCTTGAAAAAATGAGTCCATTTCTTGGAGGTGGTGATATGATTCGTGAAGTTCATAAATATGAAACAACATGGAATGATTTACCATACAAGTTTGAGGCTGGAACCCCAAATATTGCAGATGTGATAGGTTTTGCAAAGGCAATTGAATATCTTGAAAAAATTGGCATGGATAATATTAGAAATCATGAATTAGAATTAACTAAATATGCACTAGAGCAAATGAAAAAAATTCCAGGAATTACATTGTATGGAACTAAAGAACCAGAAAAAAGAGGTGGTGTAATTTCATTTAATTTTAATGATGTACATCCACATGATGTTGGAACTATTATTGATAAAGAAGGAGTTGCAATTCGTTCTGGTCATCACTGTGCACAAGTATTAATGGAAAAATTAAATGTTGCTGCAACCAATCGTGCGAGTTTTTACATCTATAATACAAAAGAAGAAATTGATGTGTTAATTTCATCATTACAGCATGTTGCAAAGGTGTTCAAATTATGAGTGGTGATCCAATTTATACTGAAATGATAATTGAATATTCTCGTAATCCTTCAAATTATGGAAAATTAGAGAATCCTCAGATAACAAGGCATGATAGTAATCCACTTTGTGGAGATAGTATAGATCTGTATCTTAATATCAACGACAATAAAATATCTGATGTTAAATTTGATGGAAAAGGATGTGCAATATGTATGGCATGTTCTTCAGTATTAACTGAAATGATTAAAGGTAAGGATCTTAGCGATGTTAAGAAATTTCAAAAAGATGAATTACTCTCTGAATTAGGTTTAGAGCATTTAATTAAAACAAGTCCTGTTAGAATAAAATGTGCTTTGTTATCATTAAAGGCACTAAAATATGGAATTTATTCATATTTTGCAGAGAAAATGAATGATCTTGATTCAGCAGGAAACTTAAAAGAAGAGGCATCTAATTTGTATTAGATTATTATGCCATATTCCATATTATTACAAATTAGAAAAATCATATTTGAAAATTTTAATGATGTTGATGTTAGATTCAACAACGATCAAATTCTTGAACTCTTGAAGAAAGATAAAGAATTTGATCAAACAATAACAGTAGATGATTTAGAAAATGATTTTAAAAAAATTGAAAATGATGATTTAGTGCGCTGTATAGCACAAAATTTTACAACACAATGGTTCAAACTATATGAAAATGTGGAAAAACTATATTGTAATTCATGTAGTAATGATGTCTTTTTAGGCAAGGATGAAGCAAGAACTTGTCCTAATCCTGAGTGTGGTTCTACTCTTTAGAATTATTTCCATTTGCTGCGTCTTCAAGACATTTTATCATAGGTAATTTTTGACCTGTGATATATCGAACTAATGCACCACCAGCAGTGCTAACATGGTTTACTTTTTCTGATAATTCATATTTTTTTAGGGCAAAAGTAAGATGTCCACCACTTACAATAGATGTTGCCATTGAATTTGCTACAGATTCTAATAGTGTTTTTGTACCAAATTGGAAATTTTCTTTCTCAAAAAATCCAGCAGGTCCACTAATGAAGATTGTTCCAGCACCTGTAATCATTTTTGAATAGTAATCTAATGTTTTTTGACCAACATCAAAAATTTGATCATCCTTATTGAGATCACGTACATCAATTTCTATTCTTTGGTTATCTTTATTTATTGCAATATCAACAGGAGTTGAAAATACATCTGGATATTCACCAATGAGTGAGTGTGCATCTGAAACTAGTTTATCTTCATTTTTGATATTTAGTGGAAACTTTATTCTTCCTTGTGCACGAAGAAACACATTTGCTATAAGTCCAGTTAATAAAACATGATCTGCTCTTTCTTTTTTTATTAACATTTTTAATGCTTTTAGTCTATCATCAACTTTTGAACCACCTAAAATTATTACAAATGGAGATTTTGCAACAGTTAATATATTTTCTAATTGTTTTACTTCTTTTTCAACCAATTTCCCTGCACATGTAGGAAGTACTTGTGCAAATCCTACTAACGATGGATGTGTTCTATGTGCACTAGGAAATGAATCAAGAACAAATAGATCAAATAGATCTTTTAATCTTTTAACCATAATTGTTTTTGCACTTTCTTCTAATGTGAATTCATAGTTTTCTTCTGCGCACATTCTTAGATTATCTAATAAAATTATTTCGTTGTCATTCATATTTTTGATTTCATCTTGTGCATGAGTTCCAATTACATCACAAACATATTTTACTTTTTTACCACAAAACTTTTCTAATTCTTTTGCATGATTTTCCATACCAACAAAATCATCTCTTCCAACTCTACCTTGATGCGATATAATTACAATCTTTGCACCGTCAAGAGATTTAATAGTAATAGCAACTTCTTCAATTCTTTTATTTCCAGTTATTTCTTTAGTTTCAGGATTTATTGGAACATTCATGTCAACTCGCAACAAAACTGTTTTACCTTTAATGTCAAAATCTTCTATTGTTCTAATCTTCACATTTTGTATCTTTTAATCCGGTTAAAATTCCTTTATACGATCAAATTCTAATCTGTATAATAATTTCTTAGTTTAAGAGTTCATATATTATAAGAGAGCCTACTAAAATTAATTGAGATCAATTGCAAAATATGTTATTTGGTATTCGCTCTAGACCATTTTTTTTGCTACTTACAGCATTTTTAGTTTGCACACTTATTGCATTTTCCCAGGTTACGCTTGAATCTGAGAAAAATTTTATGAATTATGTACAAAATTCTTCTGGAAATCCTGCACTTGATCTAAGTGTATGGATAATCACCGAGTCTGGTAATGTGTTTTTTATGCTTCCATTTAGTATAATATTGCTAATTATCCGTAGGACTAGGAGAATCGGTATGACACTTTTGATATTGATAGTAATTTCAACGATTCTTACAGGATACATAAAATGTGGCGTTGATAGGGATAGACCTTTTCTAACATGGGAAGGTACAGAATTCCCAATTACAATTGAACCTGATAGCTTTTCGTTATTTTGTGATGGTAAAAGTTGGACAGCTGGTTTTCCTTCTGGTCATGCTGCTAGAGCAGCAATGTTTTCATTTGTTTTAGTCTATGTACTTTCTGAAAGATTTCCAAAATGGTGTCATATTATTTGGTTATATCCACTTTTGATAGCATTTAGTAGAATCTATGTTCTACAACATTATCCTTTAGATGTTTTAGGTGGTACAATTCTTGGAATATTCCTTGCAGGAATTGTATCAAATAAATTGAAATTAGATCAAATATTCACTTCAGTCAAAACCTAGATTTTCTAAAACATTTAAACTAACTAAAACAATCGCATAATGATCAGCATCCTCATGATATGTCCAATATCTAATATTTTGATCCTGACCTGTTTTTCGTAGTTCATATGTCACAGTGGTTGTTACTGTATAACCAATTCGCTTAGCGGTTTTAGCGTCTTTCTTTGGCATAATAGCCTTAAATCCCATTTTATGTGTAAAAAAACCAATTTTAACCATTTCATAAGCTGCATTAGTAGCATCTTTTTCATCTTTTAGATCAAATACCTTTGCTATTGGAATTTGTGATGGGTGAAAATCCATATTATAATTTGAATATTCTAACTAATATTTTATAATTTATCAAAATATGAGTTAAAATTATTTACAGTCAAGTCAAAACCTAACACTCAGGTGAATTTAAGGATGGAAAAAAAATAAAATTTTTATGGTAGGACTTGTAACAACTGCAAAAAAATTAACACAACAGAAATTAGAATTAGGCAAAATTAGACGTTCAAGTGAAAAGGAGTTTAAGAAGGCAAAATCAATTTCTAGAAAGTATTCATCATCATTAACATCCTTAGAGAAAAGAGTCAATTTCTCAAGGGAACAGGCAGAGGATTTAGGGCAAATTCTTAGTCAAAAAATTGCCCAGATAGAAAGTGTTCAAAGACTAAAAAATGCAGCCATTGAAAAATTAGGATTAGAAACACAGAACAAGGAACAATTAGAAGGTGAATCAGAATTTGCCAATACAGAAGAAGAAAAAAGTTCTATTGCTTCAAGATTAAGTATGATTCATAGTACTATTGCTGAAATTAAAAATGAAATAAAACAAAGAACATCAATGGAAAAAAAATTACAGCAATCAATTGATGAATATAATAAATCAAAATCAAGAGTTTCTAGTAAGATTAAGAAAAATCTAGAGTCAAAACCAACATTGGTTAAATTAGTAAAGAATAGTAAGAACAAGGTTGAAACAACAGCAAAAAAATTCATTTCTAGTCAGTCTCGTGAAAATTCTACTAAAAATAGACTCATCAAGATTTCATCGGAATTGTCTGAGATTATGAAAAAGAAAGCAAAAGCTAAACCAAAGACAAGAAAAGCAAAAGCTAAACCAAAGACAAGAAAAGCAAAAGCTAAACCAAAGACAAGAAAAGCAAAAGCTAAACCAAAGACAAGAAAAGCAAAAGCT
>Ga0114933_10002703_pt1 | contig 17984 bp, 15 predicted proteins | sample 4SBtaG_FD_89691 | JGI IMG/M metagenome (GOLD analysis project Ga0114933, IMG submission 89691) | Deep subsurface microbial communities from Kolumbo volcano to uncover new lineages of life (NeLLi) - 4SBTROV12_W25 metaG | ecosystem: Environmental > Aquatic > Marine > Volcanic | place: Kolumbo... | reverse complement strand
TAAAACTGAAACTCACATTTTCAAATCTTAAAGTTCCTTTGCCAAGTAAAAGCTCTGGAGCGCCAGGCGTCTCATAAACACTTGGGCTACGATCGATAATCTCAAATAATCTTGAACCACATGTGGAAGCCCTGGCAAAGGAGTTTACCAACATCCCTATCTGGCGTACCGGCATTTGTAAAATTGTCATGAAGGCCAAAAATTCCGCTAATTTGCCAACACTGATTTCTTCATTTATGACTTTTTCACCCCCAATCCAAAGAACAAATCCCATTGCTAAAAAAAATGAGAAACTCATTACTGTTGTGCTGCCAACTCTCACTTTCACTCGGTTTATTGCGACCTCAAGAATATTAGCTGATGCACCATCAAACTTTTTAAGTTCATAATTCTCCGAAGCAAATGCTCGTACCACCCTAATTCCATTAAGGTTTTCTTCCATTAATCGTGTAATCAACCCCAAGCGATCTTGCATTAATAACCAAAGCCACCGTAGCTTTAATCTTGCTGCGGAAGACTTCCAAGCTACAAACGGCACAAATGATAAAGCCAGAAGAGTCAGTATAATATCATTGCCAATCATCAACGCGGTAGCGCCCGCAACAAGCACGATTAACATAACCAAACGAACAACGCCCGTGCTGATAAACATGCGGACACCCTCTAAGTCCAGCATCCCTCGTGTGATCAGATCACCTGTATGAACCTTATCGTGGAAGTCAAAGGACAACGTTTGTATTTTATCGTAAAACGCGATACGTAATTCATAACCGATACAATGCCCAATAGCTTCACCGTGATAATTTTGGAGCATTGTAAGGAGCCCCCTAGCAACACTAAGAGCAATGATCATCAGAGCAGCGAAAAATAAAGCCTCTTCGGCGCCTGTGTCAGTGAAACTATTTGATACTAAGAGGCCCTGAGCATTATCCACAGCATCACCGACGTATCGCGGGATGAACAACTGGAAAATTGATGCACCAGTAGTGGCTAATATCGCTATCGCCATCCTGTAGCGATGAGCTAAACCCATGCTTATTATTCTAAAAAGGAGTTTTAACTCGAGCTTGTTACCCTTGGAAAACTGATCAGCGCGGGATGCTGTACTCAAGCCCTCACTTTCATCAGGGACACTATTGTCTGTATCTACTTTTGCCACATTATTTCCTGCCAGGCATTTTTATTAAAAAGTTATAAAATGCCTGTTCTTTTAAAACTTACTCTTGCTTTTATCTTCTTTCGGTGACCCTATTTCGATTTTGGCCTACTTTCACTCAGCTGTAGCTTTTGGACATGCCGTCAGCTGGGTCTGCAAAAGCAGAGTAAGGAGGGTATGGGTATCGAAGGCCATTTTTCGAAAGATGCTTCATACCTTCTACACCTTTAATAAATTCGTCGGGTGGACAGGCCATTAACAGCTCATCATCAGCGACACCGCCATAGCGCCTTTCGGCGTAGCAAGGCAATGCAAGACTAGTTTCCCTGGTAGAAAGAGCACGCCCCCAGCTATCAGCACAAGCACTTTCTCCAGTGAGAGTAAAGTCATACCGCCTATAGTTATGATATTGCAGACCGTTGATAAATAAAATCATTTGGCCTGGGGATGCATAAAAAAGGCAAATGTCCGGTGGGTCTAAGCGTCCTGATCTTAGGGGAGAAGCGGCGAGACCGGTATATTTACCCGCCTCAACCCGAGGCATTTGCGCTTGATGCTCAGCTGCAGCCTCCTGATTTCCAAACCAAACACCTGTCATCCTTTGCCCAGAGCTAACGTCCTCAGGTACAATTTCAAGGCCTATGTTCGCCCCGCAGCTCGAACCAGGACGCAAATTATTTTGAACAATACCAAGTGTAAAGCCGGCCGTCCTAACTTGCGTAACTAGTTGACAAGTTGTAAAAAACTTCCCGTCAGAAGGGGTACGCAGCCCCTTGATTGCAAGCATGTCGTCAACATTTTTAAATAGCTTCATGCCGAATGGAAAGGTTCGCAACTTAATTAAATCGACTAAATCTTCAGCTGACTTCTTGATACTTTCGGCATCAACAGTAATTTCATTCGACATTTCTATTCTCCCCTAGACTAAATCATAAAGCTGATCGTGCATCTTCTATGATCATATCTGATGCTTTTTCAGCAATCATTATTGTTGGTGCATTTGTATTTCCGGTTGTAACTGTCGGCATAATCGAGGCATCCACCACTCGCAACCCTTTTATTCCGTGAACACACAGTCTGGGATCCACAACAGCCATCGTATCTTCACCCATTTTACAAGTACTGACAGGATGATAAATGATACTGCCCTGTTCCCTTGCAAAACTCTCAAGCTCTTCAGAGGTTTGGATATGAACACCGGGAGCTGTTTCACTACTGCTATAAGACTGTAAGGCTGATTGAGAAAAAATTTCTCGTGTCTGATGAATACCCGCTAATAACACCCTTACATCATCCGGGTCAGAAAGATAATTGGGTCGTATTTTCGGCCTAACAAATGGGTCAGAAGATGCAGCCATTATTGTTCCTCGACTAGCTGGTCTGACCGGGCAAACTGCCACCGTCATGCCATCTTCCCGTTCAAGTTTACCCAATGTACGTTCTGAATAGCTGGCAGGTGTAAATAATAACTGAAGGTCCGGGCTTGATAGACCGTCTCTGCTCCTAGAAAATACCATTGCGCTTGTCACCCCAAATGTAAGCGCACCTTTTCCAGAAAACACCCATGCTCCAATTTCTTTCAATAAGCTGGTTCCTCTACTCAACCTATTAATTGATTTGGCATTTCTAACTCGATGACTTACTCTAGCTACGTAGTGATCCTGGAGATTAGCACCTACACCAGGCAAGTGATGAACAACATCAACTCCGATATCCATTAAATGATCAGACGGACCAACTCCAGAAATTTGCAAGAGATGTGGAGAGTTTACCGCGCCTCCAGATAAAATCACTTCTCTTGACGCTTTTATAGACGTTTCTTTTCCATGTTTAATATATTTGACCCCCACACATCTTTTATCCTCAAAAATCAATCTAGAAACTGTCGCGTTAGTTTCCACACGGAGATTTGGTCTCCTTTTAGCTCGCCTCAGGAATGTTTGTGCAGTTGAACCCCGGACACGACCTTTTCTGGTCATTTGGGAGTAACCAACGCCCTCCGCTTGTGCTCCATTCAGATCCTTACTTTTTTTATGCCCAGCCTGACAAGCTGCCTCAACAAAAGCATGCGTTAAATCTAGGATTGTCCTGTAGTCCTCAACTTCCAAGGGGCCGCCTTGGGACCTAAATTCCTCGTCACCGCCATTCTTATAATTTTCAGATTTTTTGAAATAAGGCAAAACCGCTTCGAATGACCATCCCCTGCATCCCATCTGCGCCCACCCATCATAATCTGCAGGATTACCCCTGACATACAACATCCCATTGATAGAACTTGACCCACCAAGCACGCGGCCACGAGGCCAATGGATACGCCTGTTACCACTGGATTCTTCAGGTTCCGAAGAATAATTCCAATTTACCCTTGGGTTTGAAATTAGGTGAAGAATTCCCGCAGGAATATGGATCATGGGATGAAAATCACTCGGGCCAGCCTCCAATAATATAGCTTCAGCGCCCGTCTCGGTTAACCGATCTGCCAAAACGCATCCAGCTGATCCAGCACCAATAATGATATATTCTGCAGTATCTACCACGCTATGAGCCTTAAAACTTTGTTAAAATGCTTTGAACAAAACGCTCTATGGATTCAAGAGTTTCCTCTACGCTAGTTGGTTTTGCCAGCTGGAACATAAATATTTCTACGCCAGCCTCACTTAATACGCCAATATCATCTGTGATAGCTTGTGTACCTCCCGTCATTATGTGTCTCTTGCCATCCTGAAGCGTTTTTCGGTCTTTAACTTCATGATCCCAATTACTCCAAAACCCCAAGTCGAGTTCTTCAGGGTCTCTATTATACTCCGCAGACAACTGCTTCAAACTTGATAGGCCGTCTATGTACTTTGCCGCTGTATTCAAAGGGAAGTTTGGATTAGCACCGATTGGAAACCATCCATCTCCTAATCTTACCGCGCGACGCTTAGCAGCGGGGCTTTCGCCGCCAATCCATAAAGGTGGATGAGGCCTTTGTACTGGCTTAGGCTCAAACTTGACGTCGCTAAAACTGTTATATTTTCCTTCGAACGTTGGGTTCTCAGACGTCCAAAGTTCTTTAAAAATAGCTATATATTCATCCGTTACCTTACCTCTTTCCTTAAAAGGTTCTGTTCCAATCGCAAGAAATTCCTCTTCCATCCAACCAGCACCGCACCCTATTGTGACCCTTCCATTCGAAAGCACATCAATCGTGGCAATCGTTTTAGCCGCATGGATTGGGTTCCTATGCGGAACAACCATTACAGATGATAATATCCTCATATTCTTAGTAATAGCTGCCATATAAGACATCAAGGTCAATTGCTCTAAGCATTCGCCATCCGCCGGAAATGGAGGTTCGCCAGTATCAGAATATGGGTATACTGGATCGATCTTACTTGGTATCACGATGTGGTCGGCAACAGACACGTATCCAAACCCGACGTCTTCAGCAAATGATAGAACCTTTTTTATAGCATCCGGCTGAGCAACTGGCCCACGGGTTGGCATTCCAAATCCAAATATCATTGACTATCCCCCATTTTTTTAAAGATATTATATGCCTCTTACCAAAGGTATAACCTCTTTTCCAAACCACTCCATTTGCTCCAAGGTTTCGCCCAATTCAGGTCTTTGAAAAATACAAATAAGCGTTCCCAATCCAGCATCGTTAAATTTATTAATATCTGCGGCAATATCAGAGGGTTGTCCTGTGAGAAGTTGCCGGTCTCCGTCGGCACTTCGTCTTTCTTTAGAGCTGACACCACCCGTGAAGAAAAACCCTATATCCAGCTCATCAAAATTCCTGTCTTCCTCCTCACATACTGTTTTCAAAAGGTCTAAGCGTGTGGCTAAATCATTTGGAGTACTGATGGTAAATTTTGGATTATTAGCTGCTGGGAACCACCCGTCACCTAACCTTGCAACGCGGCGCAGTGCTGCCTTACTTTCGCCTCCTATCCAAACTGGAGGATGAGGTTTTTGAATAGGCAGAGGTTTAAAAAGGATTTCAGAGAACTTCACATAGTCACCTTCATATCTCGGTTTCTTAGCAGTCCATAATTCCTTAAACACCTTTATGTACTCATCTGTCACTTTCCCTCTTTCTTCAAAAGGTTCTGTCCCGATTGCTTCCATTTCTTCAGACATCCAACCTACGCCGCAGCCAAGGATTATCCTGCCTTTTGATAAAAGATCAGCTGTTGCTATTATTTTTGCGGTTAAAACCGGCTCGCGGTAAGGCACGACCATGACGGAGGCTAAGATACGGATGTTATCTGTATGTCCCGCTATAAATGCCATAGAAGTTAATTGGTCGTGGCATTCCACAACAGAAGCTCCAGGCCAAATTCCATCATCTGTATATGGATACGTACTATCTATCCCCTTTGGAACGATTAGGTGATCATTTGGTGCAATTATATCAAAGCCAAACTTTTCTCCAGATCTAGCAATAGATGCAAGACCGTCTCCACTCGAGGCGACTCCCCTAAGCATTACCTGAAATCCGAATTTCATACTATTTCCCTAATTACGAAACAGTTAACCTTCAACTAGTTGGTCACTTTTGTTTAAAACATTTTCGATGATTTGTTCAGTTTGCTCGAACATTTCTTCATCACCTACTCCAATCGGTCTTAGGATAAATTTAGATATACCGTTATCAACATACGATTGTATTCTTTCAAGGATTTGATCACCGGTGCCAACAACAATTCCTCTCGAAGCCTCTTTTCCAGTCCGTTTTTCAAAATCATCCGCCATTTTTTTGACGGGTTCGTCATTCCAGCTGCCAAATCGAACACCAAATGCTGCACTAAAATGGTCCTTGTCCATTGGTCGGTTATTGCGTTTAGCGGATTGCAGTATCTTCTCTACTACAACTCCAGCTTCTTCGGGTGTGTCAAAAGCCGCCTGCCATCCCGTGCCATATTTTCCAGACCTTTCAATTGCTGCTTCCGAACTTCCTCCAATCCATATCGGCAATGGTTCTTGGACAGGCCCTGGAGAAATATAAGCCTTATCATACTGAAAATGTTTTCCAGAAAATGTAACTTCCTCGCCTAGCCAAAGACGCGTCATTATCTCCAAAGCCTCATTCATCCTTTGTCCTCGGGCTTTCGTTGCTGTTCCAGATGCTACCCAGTCACGGGATCGATTGCTTCCTAAACCGAAGGCAGGCAACAAACGCCCGTCTGATAAATAGTCTATAGTTGCACACTGCTTTGCGGTCATCAGCGGGTCCCTAAGACCAAGGGACGCGACATTCATTCCAAATTTTATTTTTTTCGTAGCGCCCGCGAGGCCAGCCATTACAGTTAAACACTCTAAAAATGGCTCTTTTGAAACTAGACGATCTGTTTGCCACAAAGAATCAACCCCTGCCTCGTCACAGCGTTTAACCCAACGCCAATATCCTTTGGCAGTAGAGAACGTATAGGTTGCCATACCTAATCCAAGGCCAATCGCCATTTTTAAATACCTCGTCGTGCTTGAATATCATTATTAGCAACTCTTAAACCATCGAAACGTTTGATTGGCTTCTCCATAGTCTAATCCGCTGCACCCTCATAAAGTATATTTGCTTGTATTTGCCTCGTCCCTTTTTTCTCCCTCACGCGCTTTCTAACGGGATTATTAACCACATCTTTAAGCGGACCCGCCTTGTATGACTTTTCCCGTTGCTCTTCAAAAACATCACCGTATAAAGTCGTTCGTTGTTTTGGCGTTCTACCCGCAGATATTATCAAATCATCCATTTGTTTAGGGTTAAATTCCTGACCATGACTGGCACCCGCTGATCGAGTGATTGTCTCATTCATTAAAGTTCCCCCGAGATCGTTAGCACCGGCAGAAAGGCAAGCGCTTGCACCGAGCGGTCCAAGCTTTACCCAGGATGTCTGTATATTATTAATAAATGGATAGAGTGCTAATCGAGCTACCGCATGTATCAAAACAGTTTCTCTCCAGGTCGGACCAGGACGAGCCATCCCTCTCAAATATATTGGCGCCTCCATATGCACAAACGGCAGTGGTACAAATTCGGTGATACCTTTTGTTTTTTTCTGCAACTCGCGCAGTCGCGTTAAATGTTTCGCCCAATTTATAGGAGTATCTATATGTCCAAACATAATTGTAGAGGTAGTTTTCAGCCCGACATTATGGGCAGTCGCGACAATATCTAGCCATTGTTTGGTGTTCAGCTTATCCGGACACAGAATTTTTCTGACTTCATCATCTAGAACTTCTGCTGCAGTACCAGGCAAGCTACCTAGTCCAGCATCTCGGAGCCTTCCTAAGAAAGTATCTAGAGATATCCCAAGCGTTGTAGCACCCTGGTAAATTTCAAGAGGAGAGAAAGCATGAATATGCATTTCAGGGATAGCATTTTTTATTTCTTTGGTAATGGTAAGGTATGTATTTCCGTCATAGTCGGGATGGACCCCGCCTTGAAGGCAAACTTCCGTGGCCCCTCTAGCCCAAGCCTCTTCTGCTCTTCTTACTATTTCTTCTATAACAAGGTCATATGGTTTGCCACGAAGGTTTTCTGCGGTCTTACCTTTTGAGAAAGCACAAAATGTACAGCCAAAGTAACAAACATTTGTATAATTTATATTTCGATTAACTACATATTTAACTTCGTCCCCAACAACTTTTTGCCTAAGTTCGTTAGCAGCGTCAGAAATTTCTAGAAAATCACTGTTGCGGGCAGAAAAAAGACGAACGATTTGCATCTCATCTAAAGGATTGCCATTGACTGCCCTTTTCAGGATATTATCTAAATCGTTATCAAAACTTAATTTACTAGATATATTTGGGCTTGGGAGTGAAAAACAGTCTGTCTCCGCTAGCCCAGGAGCCCAGTCATCCGTTCTCGCCATTCCCTCACTATCAGCAAGGGTCAATACCGCGGGCGCCAAGGATTTATCTAGCCATATCTTGAACCCTTTTATGTATTGAGGATAGATTGATAAACGTTCTACAAGAACCTTACCTTCTTTAGCCGTATCTTCTTCTAGACTGTCCAAATGCGGCCATGGTGCTTCCGGATTAACATGATCCGGAGTAATAGGAGAAACCCCGCCCCAATCGTTTATACCTGCTTTGACCAATTGGCAGGCTTCGTTGTAGGAGAGATTTGGTGGAGCTTGAATCGAAAAATTCGCGCCAAAAATCAATCGGGCTAATGCTATTGTCCACTGAAGGTCCGCAAGGCTGGGCTCGGCGGCGCCAGCCATTAAAGTTCCTTCTTTAGCTCGAAAGTTTTGAATTATGATTTCTTGAATATGACCGTAACGATCATTACATTCTCTTAAGGCTAACAGTGTCTCAACTCTCTCGGCTCTTGTCTCACCAATTCCGATTAACAAGCCTGTAGTAAATGGTACTTTTTGCCGCCCGGCTTCCTCTATAGTCTCAAGTCTTACTAAGGGGTTTTTGTCCGGCGAGCCATAGTGACACATTCCTTTTTCCATAAGCCGTTGGGAAGAACTCTCTAGCATGATACCCATACTAGCCGACACAGCCCTTAGCTCAGTGATTTCGGCAGCAGACATAACGCCAGGATTAAGGTGCGGTAATAAACCCGTCTCTTTAAATACTATGGCCGCCACTTCTTTTAGATACTCTAGGGTTGTTCTGTACCCTAACCTTTCCAATTCCTTCCGTGCGACTGGATATCGGAGCTCCGGCTTGTCACCTAGAGTAAACAAAGCCTCCTTACAGCCGGCGCGTTTGCCCTGATTAGCTATTTCGAGCACTTGCTCAGGAGAAAGAAAAGCTTGTCGCAGATTCCTTGGTGGTTGGGAGAAGGTGCAGTAGTGGCAAACGTCTCGGCAAAGCTGAGTTAACGGGATAAAAACTTTTTTAGAATAAGTTATATTTCTCCCAAACCCCTGGTCTCGTAATCTTTCCGCCAACTCCAAAAGAGCAGCGAAGTCCTTCGACTCTGCAAGGGAAAAAGCGTCGACCGAACTCAATCGATCCCCTTTTAACAATTCAAGCTCTCGATCCAAACTCTGCCTCTCTATCATTGACCTTACTAATATTCTTTAACTCAGCAATCTTGCTACGATGCCACTGCTCTTGAGGAATTTATAAGTTTCAGTGAAATTAATTTTTTCACAGAAATCTCTGAGGTCCTCAGGGGTATCAATATCGAAAGCTATGCCATCACTGTCTATCACCTTAACATTAGAACAGCACTTTTCTGCCAATTCAAGGTGCTTTGAGTAACTTAATTTCCCGAATTGTGTTTTAATTTGAGTTGGGGGAGCTAAAAGCAGTGCGTTGGTCCCCTCCTGGTCCCTATCCGGAGCTATTCTAACACCGTCTTTTGGAACATTAGCAATAAAATTCTTAATTTCTTCAGCAGTGATTAAAGGAATATCACTAGGTAGAATTAATATGGCGTCGCTGCTGGCGACACGCTCGTCCTCTAATGCAAAACTTATTGCTTCATTATATCCATTATTGAATTCCTCTTGAATGATGAAGGTGCCGGGCTTTCTGGGAAGTTGCTTGTCTCCTACCAGAAAAACCCGCTCAATATTTGAGATTTTAAGGATTACCTCTATAACATCGCTCAGCATAAAGTCGGCAAGCATCCGACGCTCATTAGCCGATAAGACATTGGCTAACCTGCTTTTCGCGTCATCTAAGTTTTTTACTGGCACTAAAGCTGTAATTATCATTTTCTGGCTAGGTAATCTATAAATTCAATGCATTCTGCCGCAAGGCCTATTTTATCATCTATGGTCGACATAACTGTTTTTGTCACAAAAGTCTTTATCCCAAGGCTTTCTATCTGGCGCACCTGTTCCCCGTCTACTTCGTCGATTACTATGCCGTCAATTAAGCCACTGTAATGACGGGCCACTTCAGTCGCGGTTGATGGAATACCTAGCTCCGTCATCATTTTGGCAGCAGGTCCCTTTATTGCGATACCGCCTACTATCGGGGAAACCGCCAACTTTACCCGGCAAGATTCTTTAAAAGTCTCTTTAAGATTTGAGATATGGAGGATAGGATCAATACTTACAAAGGGATTAGATGGAGCAATCAATAAAGCTCTTTGCTTTTCTCCGTTAAACTTATTTATATCATCTGTTGGCCTAGCCTTATCTAATCCCTTAAATTTGAAACCTGTTACCTTTGGATTACACTTATCTCTTACGAAATAATGCTGAAAGGCTAAAGGACCGCCATCAGTCTCAACAGTAGTTTCAACAGGACTATCCGTCATAGGGAATATGGTAATTTTCACACCAAGTGCCGAAGACAAATTTTTGGTTACCTGACTTAAATTGCAACCGGACCTGAGTTGTTTTGTTCTCTCTACGTGCATAGCCAAGTCTTTATCACCCAGATTAAACCATGTCTCACCGCCAAGGTCTTTTAAAGCGCCAAGAAAATTCCAAGTCTCGTCTTTTAGCCCCCACCCTCTTTCCTCGTCCACTAAGCCGGCTAAAGTGTAGACTAATGTGTCTATATCCGGAGATACGTGGAGACCTAAGTGAACGAAATCGTCTCCGGTATTAGCAACGACAACAAACTCCTCTGAATTCAAGACCCTTGACATACCGAGAACTAATTTGGCGCCCCCAACGCCGCCAGACAAAACACAAACTTTTCCGTCGCTGGTCATGAATTAATATCCACTTACCTAAACATATCCATATCTTTATTTCTAATCAGTGCAGAAGCATTTTGATGAGGCGCTTCAGAATTAAAACCCCTAACAATAACGACTGGAAGTTTTTCGGATGCTTGACCTTGTAATAAAGATGCAGCTGAAGCAAGCTCATCAGCCACAGCCTGCTCGCTGACTAATAATTCACGTCCAAAAATGTCTTTTTCGCCTCTAAGGTCCACCACAGCCGGCAATCCTGAAACACCTATAGCCAACCCCGTTGTACCTACACGCCAAGCGCGACCCACACTATCATTTATTATAACACCAACTGAGACCTTCAAGTTTTCCTTTACTTTAGCTCGGATTTTTCTGCAAGTTTCGTCCGGGTCTTCCGGCAAAAGCAGAACACGCTCCGCTTCGCCCTCACTTTCAATGTTGGAGTGGTCTATGCCGGCGTTTGCCATAACTATTCCAAGATTTTGCTCTACAATGATGACACCGGGTCTACGGCGAATAATCTCGCGTGACTCGCGCAACACTAATTCAATCTGCCTTGGGTCCTTATCAGTCTCACGAGCTATATTAACGGCCTCGGCAGTAGCCTCCACATCATCCAAAGAAATTATCCGGTTTTCAGCTTTAGATACAATTTTTTGAGCAATGACAATTATATCATTATCTCGCAGTCTTTCATTGCTCTCAGAAATTGCCTGACTAATAATTTCAAAAAGATTATCTCCCGGTTTTACTAACGGTATTCCCGGAACTGCAAAGAGAGTTAAAGCCTGCTCCATTATCCTAAACGCTTTTTAACCAGCTGATCCCGGCGTGCCTGTTATCTTTAAGCCCGCACCATCAATTTTATAACGGTTATTCATGAAGATTAACGCAGATGTCATAGCTTCAGCTATTATCGAATTCGCGATAACGCCAGCATGCCATGCTTTCATTCCTGCATCCGCCGCCAGTTGCACAACAACCTCTCTTGCCGCTGGATCATTTCCACAAACAAGCACATCACAATCAATAGCATGCTCAAGATCATCTAGATGCGTTGCCGCCACGTTTTGGAAGGCTGAGACTACACGCACTTTCTCACCTAAAAGATCTTGCGCCGCTTTTGCACAAGCACCTCCGGCAGGGACGTGGACAGTCCGGACTTTGGGCGGAACCAAAGGAACAGTAACATCAATAAGAATTTTGCCTATCAATTCTTCCTTTATAAGTTCCAGACTCGAAATTTGATTAGAAAACGGAACGGTCAGGACAACTAATTCAACATCGGACGCAGCAAGTTTGTTCTCTTTGCCCGTAATAGTTTTGACATTAGCTTCTTTATTAAGTTTTTCCGCGGCTGCCTGAGCCTTCTCGTTATCCCGTGACCCAATTACAACTTGATATCCCGACTTCGCCCAACGTTTTGCCAAACCGGCACCCAAAGCCCCCGAGCCACCTATAATACCTATTTTTTTTGGAACTGACGTCATTAAATTAATCTCCAACAATCACTCGTATAAAAATTCATACGCTCAAGGAATTTATCTAAATTAAACTCAAACCATCACCCTAGTTAAGCTAACAATACATATAATATACTAGATAAAAAAAATCACTCACACTAATCCAAAATGGCTATATCCAGTGGCCCTAAAAAGCGAACAACGTTGCTTTCGCTTTAACTCTATAGAATCAATTAACAGATCATACTCGAAATTTTCCCCAAACGATCTAGCGTTTTAAGAACTTCACTTTGACCCAACCCTGGCCATTGGATTCTAACTAAAAAATCATCTACGCCAAAACTTTCTTTATACCTTAATATTTCGTCAACAACCTCATGCTCATCACCAATGATAAAACGGTCCTGACAAAATTCGTCGAAACTGTCTGATAGAGTACGCTCTTTCTTCGTGTCTGTTTGTCCCCAATTTGCGTAAGATTCGTACTTTTCAAGTAAAGATTTCCCAGCAACTCCAATAGCTTCCTGCTTTGTCCTTCCAATAACCAACTCTCTTATCAATGGCTGGCCGTTAACTTTTTCTCGTCCCAAGGATTGTACCGTTTGTTCATAGGCCGCCATCCGGACACTTATGTCTTCAAAGGCCATCGTAGGAGGAATAATCCACGGACATCCAAACTTAGCAGCTCTCTTCACCGCTGGAATGACATCTCCGCCAATCCAGATTGGTGGACCGCCTGGCCTTTTGGGTTTTATGCTTGCCCCAATCCCAGCTATGCTAAAGTGATCACCATGATGCTCCACTTTATCTTCCGTCCACAATCTGCGAATTAGGGGGATAGACTCTTCCAGTCTACCTACCCTTTGCTCAAAATTAACGTTCAGTGCTTGAAATTCCTCCTTTCTATATCCAAGCCCAACACCCAAAATATATCGCCCCCCGGTGATCCAATCTAATGACGCCGAATTTTCCGCAACGATAACAGGATTTTGCATTGCCAGCAGCAGAATAGCTAAACCAAAGGTCATCCCCTCCGCTTCCGCTGCCAGCCGTGCTACTAGTGGCTCCGCCTGGATCATCTGTAACGGTTCAGAAAGGAAGTGCTGTCCAACCATGATCGATGAAAATCCATTTTGTTTGGCAACTCTTGTTTGCTCACATAAATTTGAGATTTCTCCATTTAGCTCAGCACCTACTGGCCATTGAGTTGCCATAAATAAGCCTAACCGCATTATCGCCCTCCAGAATTAAACTCCTCTAGGGAATTCAAATATCTATCTATTTTTAACTTTCCGCGTCTATCAATCTCGATAGGTTAGTGTCATAAGTCTAATATTACCAGCATCAGGAGGTTGGCGGTTATGAAATTAGGTTTAACTATTAGCAGCAATGGCAGTCACTTTAATTTAGATGAGGCTCTTATCAAAGAAGCAGACAAGCTAGGCTTTCATTCGCTTTGGACTTCCGAATCCTGGGGCCATGATGCCGTGACCCCCGCCGCATGGGCATTAGCGTTAACAAAAAATATTAAAGTCGGCACTGGTATTATCCAAATGACAACCCGCACGCCAACCATGGTAGCTATGACTGCTATAACACTAGCCCATTTATCTGGTGACCGTTTTATTCTTGGACTTGGTCCATCAGGACCCCAAGTGGTCGAAGGCTGGCATGGCGTTCCATATGGCAAACCTTTAACGCGACTACGTGAATACGTTCAAATAATAAACGAAATTCTGGACCGTAAAAAACCTCTAGAATTTGAAGGAGAACACTACCAATTTCCATTTCGGGGAGACGGATCAACAGGCCTGGGAATACCATTGAAAAGCATTCTGCACGGAAATAGTGATATGCAAATTGTAACCGGCGCAATCTCACCTGCAGGAGTGTCAGCCGCCGCCGCATTAGTCGATGGCTTTATGCCAATTTACATGGATCCCAGTAGATTTGACGTTTTTTCCGATCATATAGAAAAAGGTTTTCAAAAATCGGAACGAGCACGGTCGCTTAATGAGTTTGCTGTTATGCCGATGTGTATTGTTAATATTGACGATGATATCGAAAAAGCCAGCCAGCCAGCGAGAGAAAATATTGCTTTTTATGTCGGCGGAATGGGAGCGAGGAACAAAAATTTTTATAATGACTACGCAAAGAGAATAGGTTTTGAGGACGCTGCCATTAAAATACAAGACCTCTTTTTAGACGGGAAACGAGCTGAAGCTTGCGCAGCAGTACCGCAAGAATTAGTCGATCAAGTCGCATTAGTTGGGTCTAGAGAACGAATAGCCGATAAACTAGCTGAATGGAAAGAAGCGGCAAATAAGCGACACGTAGACACGTTAATAGCGAGAACTAACAATATTGAAACAATAAGGTTTTTAGCGGAACAAGTATTATAGAAGTTACCGGTATTATTAGAACATCACCGCAATATTTCGCGCAAAATTATGATTTTTCGGCTTGCCAACACAGCGTCTAATGTATCTTTTAAAGCTGCCGTTTGTATGACGATAGCGATGGCGTTCTTTGCAACAATGGGTATTTTTATTCGGTTGTCTTCGGAAACGCTACACACACTCGAAATTGTTTTCTTTCGCAATGCATTAGCACTTGTATTTTTTTTTCCATTCATTGCAAAAAATGGATTGGCCGTTTTAAGCAGCAATAAAAAGAAATTGTATGGCGCGCGTGCATTAATTAACGTCACTGGAATGGCTGCTGGTTTCGCCGCCCTTACAATGATACCGCTTGCCGAAGCAACAGCACTGAGTTTTACTGCTCCGTTATTTGCTACTTTTGCCGCCGCCATAATATTTGGCGAAATTATCCGAATACGTCGAATAATGGCGCTAATGCTTGGCTTTGTGGGAATGATTTTAATTCTGCAGCCTGGCGTTAACGAGATTTCTACCGGATCTATACTCGCTATCATTAATGCTGTGACGATCGCCATTACTGTTTTGATTGTAAAAAAACTTACGAGTACCGAACGGCCAGAGGTAATCGTACTATACATGGCACTTTTTCAAACGCCGATTGCACTTATTCCTGCTATGTTTTTCTGGAAATGGCCTGATTTAATGACTTGGGTATGGCTTATTTCTCTAGCGACGGCCGGGACACTAGGGCATTTATTTTACACTAAGGCGATACAATTGGCAGAGGTCTCGCAAATGCAGCCAATTGAATTTATTAGACTGCCTCTTGTTGCTGCACTAGCTTTTTTTCTATTTGGAGAAATTCCAACGTTCTGGACTTGGATTGGCGGTGCTATTATTTTTTCCGCAACAGCATATGTTACGCATCGTGAATCAAAACTTTCCAAAACTAGCTAAAAGTAATTCATGTCTAACAATAACTTTTATCTATGAGATCATATAATGTATTAACTTTTAGATAGAACATTATCTACTATACTCTCCGCCTCACCGATGTAAGCCTCGGGGTTAAGTAATTCGGCTATCTCTTTTTCATTTAAGTGTTTCGATACTCGTTGATCTGACATCAGCGCCTCCTTAAATGGAATTTCCTTTTCAAAAGAGTGCATAGCAATCTCATATACAACCTCATGCGCAGTCTGTTTACCTATCGTTTCTCCCAGCGCCAACATTATTTTTTCCGATAGTAAGAGGCCTCCTAGCAGATCTAGGTTTTTCCGCATTTGAACCGGAAAAACTTCAAGATTTTCAAGAACGCCTCTCATTTTTGATAGAAGCGCCCCTGAATAAATCATAATTTCTGGAACAGCCGCTAATTCAACCCTGAGCAACGCCGAATACCTCTCGTGCTCCTGAAATGCAGCATCAGTTATAGCCACTTGCTGCGCTCGTATTAATCTAGACAAACCAATAGCCAATTCAACCGTGGCTGGGTTCCGCTTATGCGGCATGGTGCTGCTGCCGACCTTGCCGTGATGGTGAGGCTCGGCCACTTCACTAAATTCAACTTGCTGAAGGGAATAAATTTCCCGCGCGATCTTTCCTAGACTTGCTCCTATTTGTGTGAGGAGATTAGCCAGTTCACATATTCTAACCCGCGAAGAATGCCAACATATATTGGGGACAGTGAGGCCCAAATGCGCAAGCGCCCTACTTTGAATTTCTTGTCCTTTTCCCCCAAAAGCGGCCATCGTACCCACAGCCCCAGTAATATTCCCAGATAAAATTCTCGGCTCTGCTTCACTCTGCCTTTCCAAGTGCCTATTAAGTTCATCAACCCAAACAGCACATTTATAGCCAAAAGTTAGCGGTAAGGCTTGCTGTCCGTGCGTCCTTCCAACCATTGGTGTAGATCTATATTTTTGGGCCAACGCCTTGAGAGCGTTACGCGCTGCTTCAAGGTCTCGCTTCACTAGAGGCCATGCCTTCTTAATCTGCAATATAAGTCCAGTATCCATGATATCCTGGGTTGTCGCCCCGTAATGTATGAACTCTCCAGCCCCCCCTTCACAAATTTCTTCCAGCGCACGGATAGCTGGCACAATTGGATGTGCCGTTTCGCTTATACCCCTGCCAATTTTTTGTACATCAACATTTTCGACAAAAGCTTTTTTGGCGATCTCCTTATAAGCCTCTGTTGGTATTACTCCGAGTTCTGACTGTGCTTTTGCCAACGCCACTTCGACATCATACCAAGCTTGGACACGCATATTGTCATTAAAAATATTAATAAATTCCGGCGTCGAAAATGATGCTCCATACAGTAGGGATTCACTAGCATGACTTGGCATAATCTACTCCAAACGATTGACAATCAGTGTTGATTTTTGTCTGACTTCGAAAACGAAATTTTATCTTCATTTCCTTTAAACAAGCGAGCAATATTTGCAAAATGTCTAAAAATAATAATTAACGCTATAAATACTGACAACTCCGCATGCTGCTGGTCAATTATTATAAATGCTAATATCGGGGCTGCCGCGAACGAGACGATAGCTGCCAAAGATGAGAATCGAAAAACGGCGGCCACCAAAAGCCATATACCAATAAGCGAAAACCCAACACTCGGTGAAAAAGCAAGAAAAATACCTAACCCTGTTGCAACCCCCTTGCCACCACGAAACTTTAGCCAAACCGGGAAGCAATGCCCTAACATAGATCCAGCAGCAGCTAAAATGCCCATATCCGTGCCAAATTGAAGCGCGATAAGTGTTGCTAGAGCACCTTTACCGCCGTCGAGCAGTAACGTTATAGCGGCCAACGTTTTACTGCCTGTTCTTAAAACATTGGTAGCGCCAATATTTCCCGACCCTACGGACCTTATATCTCCCAGACCTGAAAACTTCACAAGGAGAAGACCAAATGGTATCGATCCCAGCAGATAGCCCAAAACAAATGATAGATAGAATGGCCAAGTGTATTCAAAAGAGCCAAGAGGATCAGGCATCAGTAAATTACCTTATTTGTTTTGTTCGATAGGCTTGCTATCAAAAACCACTTTTCCATTTCGAATGGTTTTCAGAACCCGTCCTTGGACCGGTCTGCCGTCAAACGGACTATTTTTACATTTGCTGTAGAAGTTTTCTGCTTCTATGGATCCAGCTATCTCCAGATCAAACAAAACAAAATCAGCATCGCGACCCGATAGAAGCCTCCCTGCCTCTAGATCGAGAATTTTTGACGGATTAGAAGTCAAAGCTCCCAATGCTGTCAAAAGCGAAAGAGATCCATTATGGACTGCTTCTAACGTTACGCACAAGAGGGTTTCAAGGCCCACAACACCATATGCAGCTTGGTCGAAAGGCAATCTCTTT
>Ga0114933_10002702_pt1 | contig 17986 bp, 17 predicted proteins | sample 4SBtaG_FD_89691 | JGI IMG/M metagenome (GOLD analysis project Ga0114933, IMG submission 89691) | Deep subsurface microbial communities from Kolumbo volcano to uncover new lineages of life (NeLLi) - 4SBTROV12_W25 metaG | ecosystem: Environmental > Aquatic > Marine > Volcanic | place: Kolumbo... | reverse complement strand
CAATATCCCTTTTATAAGGATAAAATTCTTCCTGTTGGAAATTTAAGAGAGAATAAGGATTCTTCTAAAAGAGCTGATCTTATAGTTGTTACAAAGTGCCCAGTTGACCTTAAAACTAAAGATAAAGATAAGTTTATAGAATCTCTAAATCCAACAGATAATCAAAAGGTTTTTTTTAGCACACTAACATATAAACAAAAAATAAAATCTGATCTGGGAGAGGTTAATATTGACATATTAGGTGAAAGGGATTTTATTCTAGTAACTGGAATAGCAGATTCATCATACCTTGTAAATTTTTTAAAAAGTAAAGATTTAAATTTTAAGCATTTAAAATATTCTGATCATTATAATTTTAACAAGCCTTCTATTGATAAAATAAGGAACCTGTCTAATGATAAGATAATACTGACAACTGAAAAAGACTTTGGAAGACTAAGGCCAAAGATTAATGACAGAGAAATCTACTACATAGAAGTGTCAATGAAATTTAATACTAAAATGAATGAATTTAATTTTAGCGATACAATTTCAGACTATATAAATAAAGACTAAAGCACGTGCTTGTGAGCTTTATATGAAGATCTAACCAAAGGCCCACTCTCAACATGCCTAAATCCCATTTCTTTTGCAATAATTTCAAACTCTTTAAATTCCTCTGGAGTGACAAAATTATTGACTGGGAGGTGTTTCTTTGAAGGTTGAAGATACTGACCTAGAGTTACCACATCAACTCCAACATTTCGGAGATCATTTAAAGTTTCCAACACCTCATGTTTTTCTTCTCCAAGCCCCAACATAACACCTGACTTTGTCCTGCTTATTCCATTATCTTTCAAATACTTCAATACATCTAAGCTTCTGTCATATTTTGCTTGAACTCTAACTTCTCTAGTAAGTCTTCTTACTGTTTCAAGATTGTGTGAGACCACTTCAGGTGCAACTTCAATAATCCTATCAATATTTTCAGTTTCACCTTTAAAATCAGGTATAAGTGTTTCAATCGTTGTTTTAGGATTTAGATCTCTAACAGCTTTCACAGTCTCAGCCCATATTATAGAACCTCCATCTTTTAAATCATCTCTATCAACCGATGTCAAAACTGCATGTTTAACTCCCATTATATTAATTGATCTAGCTACTTTAAATGGCTCAAATTCATCTGCTGGTAAAGGACTACCAGTCTGAACATTACAAAAGCCACAAGATCTTGTACATATGTTTCCAAGAATCATAAATGTAGCAGTTCCCTCAGTCCAACATTCCCCCATATTAGGACAATTTCCAGAGACACAGATTGTATGAAGATTATTTTTTTCTACAGTAGATCTTAATTCAGTATACTTTTTACCAATTGGAAGTTTAACACGAATCCAACTTGGCTTTTTAGTTCTGACCTTGTTTTCAGATGTCTTTTTGGGTAAGCTTAACTTTACCCATCCTTTGTTTACTGTTTTGGAAACTGACATCTTACAAAGATACAAACTAAATAAACCTAGTCAAAATATATCCTAGAGCAAAAAGAGAAAGAAATAAAATTCCAGCAACACTAAGAATTCTCATTGATTTAGAGGGTCTATGTGACTCAGGCATATTATTGCTAACAACTAGTTTATAATTTAAAATTGCATAAAAGGGTGCAGTAACAAAGGATAAAATAGTAGCTAATTCAACTAAAGCTCCCATTTCAGATAATAAATAATAAAATATTAACATAGTCCCCACTGACAAAAGAGAAATCCAATGAAAATAATAGCTCTTGTTATTATTATTTGTTAATAATTGAGTAGCTCTTGACATAGTTCTAGGTGAGGCGTCTAAACAGGTGATAGTAGTACTAAGCATTGTAGTAAAAGCACATATTGAAATTATTAAATAAAAACTATCTCCCAGATTAGATGTATATAATTCAATTAATTGACCTGCAAATACACTACCACTGTTAGAAAAACTAACTCCAGAGTTGAACATAACTAAAGCTCCTAAACTCACAAAACAAATACCTAAAATAACGGTAGAAATGTAACCAACATTAAAATCAAATAGACTTTCTTTTTGAGTAATTTTTTCATTTTTATTTTTTTCAATAGCCCAAATTGAGTGCCAAATTGATATATCAAGAGGTGCTGGCATCCAGCCCATGAAAGCAACTAAAAAAACAAGACCAGTTCCAGTAGGAAAGACTTGTTCTAAATTTAATACTTCACTTGAGTTAAATGAAGCTACACCAGTTGAGAATATTGTGCTTACAGCCAGTATTAGAATTATGATTTTGATCATTTTATCTAAAAGCTGATATTTTCCAAATAATAAAATCAAGTAACACCCAACCGTAATTATTAAGCTCCATACAACCATATTATCTGTCAGACCAAACAGACTGGAAGCAAGCCCTGCTGTAACAATTGTAACAGCTGTTTGGATTGTAAACATAGTTGCAATATTTAATATAAAGTATGTTACTAAAAAAACTTTTCCAACTTTATAGTATCCATCTAATAGGCTTTCGCCAGTAGCCATTGCATATCTTGGGCCATACTGAAAAAATGGATATTTAAAAATGTTTACCAATATTAACGCCCAAATTAAACCCCATCCAAAGTCAGCACCAGCTCGAGTAGACTGAACTAGATGTGAAACTCCAATAGCAGCACCAGCAAAAAGTAATCCAGGTCCAAGTTTAGAAATTAATTTGATCATTGAATATCATTAGCACATTCGGAGCTTGTAGGAACTTTTCCACATATGCCGCAAGGTTCATCAGATTTATTTAAAAAAGGACTTTGACTAGCACAAGTACCAGAAAATTCTCCATTTTTTTTAAATATCAGTTTAATTGCAATACCTGAGAAAGCAATTGCGATTAATCCAACAGATATCAGAAATATCTCCATTGGACAAAGCTATAAAAAAATCGTAATTTTAGTTGTGCTTAACTTAATTATGAATATTAAGTTTTATATGTTGTGGTCATTTCTGATAATCACGATGCTATCTTGTGACTCAAAATATGTTTCTGTTCCTGATTCTGAAATTGAATCTGCGTCTTCATGGAGTATTAATGATCAACCACCATCATTCCCTGAGTGTGAAAATTTAAAAAATAATCAGCATTTAGATTGTTTTAGAAATATTATTGAAATAGAAATAAATAACTTTCTTGATAATAAAGTTTTTCCTATAGATTCAAATGAATACATACTTACACTTAAAATAGATACAATAGGAAAATTTAGTTTAGACAAGCTTAATCCTTCAAATAAAATAGATAATACATCAATTAATTTGATCAAAAGTGCAGTAGAGAATATTCCAAATGCATTACCTGCAATAAAAACTAACGTTGGAGAGTTCGTGGAAGTAAGTTTCAATCTCCCATTTAAACTTAAATATGAATAAAAAGCTTAATAATAACTCAACAATTATGGGAATTGATCCTGGAACAAATATTATGGGTTTTGGAGTAATTAAAATAATCAAAAATGAAATGAATTTAGTTGACATGATAGAATATAAACTTCCTAAAAAAGATGATCATAATGTCAAGCTTTCTAAAATATTTCAAAAAACATCTGAGTTAATCAAAAATTATAATCCAAATTATATTGCAATAGAATCTCCATTTTTTGGTAAAAATGTACAATCAATGTTAAAGCTTGGAAGAGCACAAGGAGTATCAATTGCTGCAGCATTAAATTTCAACATTCCTATAACTGAATATTCACCAAAAAAAATAAAAATGGCAATTACAGGAAATGGTAATTCAAGTAAAGAGCAGGTAGCTAAAATGCTAAAAAGTATGCTGAATATAAAAGAGTTGCCAAAAAATCTTGATTCTACTGATGGTCTAGCTGCCGCTGTATGTCACTATTTTAATTTTGATAGTGAAAATGAGAAAAAAAAATATTCAAACTGGTCAAGTTTTATCAATAAGAATCCAGACAAGCTTGCTTAATCACCAAAATGTTTATAAAAGTTTTGGATCGTTTCTATCCCAATAAAAAAGTTTTTAACCCCAAAGTTCTCATTTGGAGAATGAATTGCATCACTGTCAAGTCCAAATCCCATTAAAACAGTTTTAATTCCTAGAATACTCTCAAACATAGGGACTATTGGAATACTACCACCATCCTTCTGAGGAATAGGGTCAATTCCAAAACTATCTTTATAAGCTTTTATTGCAGACTCATAACCTTTAAAATCTTCTGGAGTAACGTATGGATTTCCCCCATGGTGAGTTGAAACTTCTACTGAAACTGTTTTTGGTGTAATATTCTCAATATGCTTTTTGAATAATTCACTTATCTTTTCCCAATTTTGATTTGGAACTAATCTCATAGAAATCTTTGCATGAGCTTCACTTGGTATAACAGTTTTAGATCCTTCACCAATATAACCACCCCAAATGCCATTAACATCTAGAGTTGGACGAATAGATTTTCTCTCTAATGTAGAATATCCCTCCTCACCTTTTACATCATGAAGCCCCAATGAATCTTTAAATTTTTGAACATTAAATTTTGATTTTTCTTCAATTATGTCACGTTTTGATTTTTCAATTTCTACAACATCATCATAAAACCCTGGAATAACTATTTTACCATTTTCATCTATAAGAGAGCTTATAATATCTGACAAAGTATTAATAGGGTTAGCAAGTGTTCCTCCATATGTGCCAGAATGAAGATCTCTATTAGGACCAGTTAATTTAATTTCCATGTATGATAAACCTCTAAGTCCAACTGTTAAGGTTGGATTATCAAGACTACTCAGCCCAGTATCAGAAATTAGTATAACATCTGCACTTAGTTTAGATTTATTGTCAATAAGGAATTTCTCTAAATTTTCACTTCCGACTTCCTCTTCACCTTCAATCATAAACTTTACATTACAATTAAGCTTATTCTTCTTTATTAGCTGTTCGAAAGCTTTTACATGCATAAATACTTGACCTTTATCATCACATGCACCTCTTGCAAAAATTGCACCTTCTGGATGAATATTGGTCTTCTTTATAACTGGTTCAAAAGGAGGGCTAGTCCAAAGTTCCAATGGATCTGGTGGTTGAACATCATAGTGGCCATACACAAGAATTGTTGGATATGAAGGATTGACTATTTTTTCACCATAAACTATAGGATGCCCATCAGTTTCATAAACATTTGATGAATCACAACCAGACTTTAAAAGCTCATTTGATAACCAATTTGCTGTTGTATTCATATAATCTGAGAACTTAGAATCTGCGCTTATGGATGGCAATTTCAAAAATTCAAATAGCTCTTTTAAGTATTTACTTTTTTCGTCTTCAGATAATGTGCTCATAGTTGATATATTTTTAAAAACTTATTTATATTTGTTCACCTTTTGCGGGTGTGGTGAAATTGGTAGACACGCTAGACTTAGGATCTAGTGCCTAACAGCATGGGGGTTCGAGTCCCTTCACCCGCACTATTTTAGTTAGAGGGGCTATAACCTGCTCCTTTAACAAACCTCCCAGGATATTCACCTGTATGCTCACTTCCAGATAATACTTGTATACCATTTACAAATACATCTTCAACTCCAACAGCAAACTGAAGTGGTTTCTCAAAAGTTGCTTTGTCCTCAATTAGTTCTGGGTCAAAAACTACAACATCTGCAAAATAACCAGGTTTTAAATATCCTCTATTTTTAATACCTAGATTATTGGCAGGAAATCCAGTTAATCTACGAATAGCTTCCTCCATTGTAATTAATTTCTCATCTCTTACATATTTACCAAGAACCCTGGCAAAACTTCCAAAAGCTCGAGGATGTGTTATGAAGTCTTTTGAAATATCTGAGTAAGATCCTGCATCTGAGTCAAAAGAAACCCATGGAAGCATAATTTTCTTTCTTACATTTTCTTCAGACATGCTAAAATATATACATTGGATTCTACTTCCATCTTCAATTATCAAATTAACTATAGCCTCTTCAGGAGACTCACCTCTCAACTCTGCTGCCTCAGCAATAGTCATACCTCGGTATTTATTTGACATTGATTGTTTATTAAAACCAACCATTAAAATATCCTCAGGTGGTTGTTCTGAAAGTTCTTTTCTAATATCTTTAAAAAGTCTTTCTCTTACATCTGGTTTTTTCATTCGATTGATCCATGCTTTTGTTCCACCCTCTTGAACCCAAGTAGGTATAACACCTGTCAGACCTGTGGAAGAAGCAGGATAGGTATACATATCAGCCGTTATCCTTAATCCATTTTCTCTTGCAGTTTCAACTTTATTAATTACAGAATCTAATAAATGCCAATTTGGTTTTCTAGAAGTTTTAAGGTGATAAATCTGAGCAGGTATATCAGCTCTTTCAGCAATTTCAAGTAATTCATTAACGGCTTCAAGAACTCTAAAGTCCTCATTTCTCATATGAGAAATATATCTTCCACCATAAGAAGATGCAATCTTTGATAGTTCAACTAATTCATCTGTATCTGCATAATCTCCGGGAGCATAAATCAAAGAGGATCCAATACCAATTGCACCTTGCATCATGGCAAGCTTAACAATATTTCTCATTGATTCCATTTCATTAGGAGTAGCTTTTCTATTTGCATACCCAATTTCTTGAATTCTAACTGTTGCGGCACCTAGGTATGAAGCAATATTTGTTGATACTCCACTTGACTCTAAATTTTCCATTGCTTCACCAAAAGAAACATAGTTATTACTATTTATAGATCCACGAGGTCCAGGAGAAGTGCCTTCACCAAAAACCTCTAATGTAACTCCTTGCTTTAAATCGCTTAAGGATCTTCCATCTTGCATTAAGGTATTATATCCCCAACTAAGCATGTTTATAAAACCTGGAGAAACTACTTTTCCTGAAGCATCAATTGTTTGATTAGCGATAAAATTATCTTTTTTCCCTACATAAAAAATTGTGTCATTATTTATAGCAACATTTCCAACATATCCTGTCATTCCTGTGCCATCGTGAATAACTCCACCTCTAATTAATACATCAACATTAGTAGGCTCAGTTTCGCATGATAAAGTAAATATTACAAAAACTAAAAGTACTTTTTTCATTTCTCTATGATTGTCATTAATTTATCAAAAATTTCGGTATTATCATAAACACCCTTAAAGTTTTGGGCCTTATATCCAGAGCTAAAAACCGGAACCATAGTAGCAGTATGATCTCCAGATACATAATTATTTTTAACCTTGGATTTTAATAGATTACCTCCTGTAATTGCTGCTCCTCCAGTCTCATGATCAGCAGTTATTACAACAAGAGTATTGTCATCTTTATCGATAAAATCAAAAACTGTTTTAATTGTATTATCAAATTCAATCATCTCGCTATTCATGTGCATAGGATCATTATCATGAGCTCCCCAATCTATTTGAGCTGATTCAATAAGAAGAAAAAAGGGTTTATCTAGATTCTCTAACTTTTGAATTGTAGATTCAACCAGAATTGGTAAAGATGGCTCTCTGCCTTTATGTTTTTCAATAGGGTCATCATAACTAGTTAAATATCCAATTTTATTAGAATTATTATTCTTATATGTATCTATACTAGTTGCAAAAAAATAGTCTTCCATCTCAGCTATTAAATTTCTATTATCTGACCTATCATTAAAATATCTTTCACCTCCTCCAACAAAAAAATTTATTCCACTTTTTGCAAGCTGACTAGCAATATTTTCGTATTGATATCTATTTTCAACTTTTGCATAGTATGATGCAGGAGTTGCATGAACTATAGTAGAGGTAACTATAATTCCAGTTGAGTAACCTAAATCCATACAAATTTCTAAAATACTTTTTACTGGTTTATAATTATCATCCATTCCAACCACTCTATTTTTTGTTTTTACACCAGATGACATTGCAGTTCCAGCTGCAGCGGAATCAGTAATTAATTTGTCTGATGAGTGAGTCTTAATCAATCCAACATATTTGGATCTCTCCAAAGATGTATAATTATTATTAGAGTACATTCCAGATGAAATCTGGGAAATTCCCATACCATCTCCAAGCATCATAATAATATTTGGTTTTTTTGAGTTTTGACTTTGGACTGTAAAACAAATTAAAGTAACTAAAAGAAAAAGGGTTTTTTTAATCATGATGTAAAGTAAATTAAAAAAGTAGATTAATTTAAATTTTTTATTAGCGAATCAATAACTTTTCTGTTGTTTTTTTCATTTTCGTAGACATAGTCTGAATTTATTTTACCTAATTTTTTTTCTTTTTCTTCTCTTAGACATAGCTCACTAAATACTTTTGAAAATTCAACAGAATTCTTGATTGATAATACACCGCCCAAATCTATTAAATCTTCAGCCTCTTTAAATCCATAATATAAATTTCCTATTATAACTGGACATGAAAAAACTGAAGGCTCTAGAATATTATGAAGACTATTTTTTGAAAAACCTCCACCAACATAACAAAAGTTTGCATATTTATACATGTGCTTAAGTTGACCAATTGAGTCAACAATTAATACCTTTTTTTGAAAGTCTTCTTCTTTTATAAGGCATGATAGTTTGACACAAGAATCTTCAAAAATATTCTCTAACTCATTTATTTGTTTTTGTGATACTTCATGAGGTGCAATAATAGACTTAATATTATTGTTTCTTATAGACTCTTTTATAATTTTTATATCTCTAGTCCATACACTTCCAGCAATAAAACATTTATTATTATCAATAAACTTTTCTATACTATCGATTCTTTTATTTTCATTCAGAGTTTTAATTACAGATGTAAATCTTGAGTCGCCAGATTTAACTACGTTTTGGATGGAGTACTTGCTAAGAATTAGTTTTGAGTTATTGTCTTGAACAAAAAAAAAGTCGATCATTTTTAATCTATTTAAAAACCATTTACCAAAAATTCCAAAATAAAAATTAGCCTGCTTAAACTTTGAAGAAACTGAATAAATAATTGAGTTATTATCTTTTAATTCAGATATATAATTTGGCCATAAATCATTTTTGATAATTACTGCAACTTTAGGATTTACATATTTAATAAATTTTTTAGAGTTATTTGAAGAATCAACTGGTAGATAAGTAATAGAATCTGCGTGTTTATAATTTTTAACATTTTCATAGCCAGATGGTGAGAAAAATGTGACAAGAATTTTTAAGTTATTGACTTTACTTTTTAATTCTTCAATTATAGGCCTGGCAATTTCAAATTCTCCCAGTGATGATACATGAAACCAAATATTTTTTTCATTGGGATTAATCTCTTTTTTTAAAATTCTAAAGGTATCTTTTCTACCTTGGTGAAATAGATTTACTTTTTTTGAAAATAATCTAAATGGTATGCTCAAAGCATTAATAGTAATGATAAATATTTCATAAATTAATTTCACTAAATCCTTTTTCCAAAAATACTTTTTTAATTTTGTTTTCAATGAAAAAAATTAATATGGTTGACCTAAATGGTCAATACAGAAAAATTAGGTGGCAAATAAACAGAGAGATTAAAAAAGTAATTAAGTCCTCTTCTTTCATAAATGGACCTGTTGTTAAAGAATTTCAGAATAATTTACAAAATTATCTAAATGTTAGACATGTTATACCTTGTGCAAACGGAACAGATGCTCTTCAAATTGCTCTAATGGCATTGGACCTTAAAAGAGGAGATGAAGTTATAACAACTAACTTTTCATTTGCTTCAACTATTGAGGTTATACTTTTATTGGGCTTAAAACCAGTAATTGTTGATATAGATCCTAAAACTTTTAATATAGACCCTAGCTTAATAGAAAGTAAGATTACTAAAAAAACGAAAGTCATAATTCCTGTTCATCTTTTTGGTCAATCTTGTAGAATTGAAGAAATAATTGAAATTGCTAACAAAAACAATCTTCAAGTAATTGAGGATAATGCTCAAGCTTTGGGAGCAAAATACAAGTTTTCAAATTCAGAAAAACAGATGTCAGGAACTATAGGTGATATTGGAACTACATCTTTTTTTCCATCAAAAAATTTAGGCTGTTATGGTGATGGGGGCGCAATATTTACTAATTCAGATAATCTAGCATACAAAATGAGAGGTATTGTTAACCATGGAATGTATGAAAGGTATTACCATGATGAAATTGGAGTTAATTCAAGACTTGATTCAATTCAAGCTGCTATTCTAAATGTTAAATTAAAATATTTAGATAAGTATAATAAAAGAAGACAGGAATCAGCACATTCTTACAATCAAGCATTTGAAAAAATTGAAAAAATTATAACCCCATTTGTAGAATCAGATATTGAGTCTCATGTTTATCATCAGTATACAATCAAAGTTCCAGCTGAAACGAGAGATGAGCTTGCAGAACATTTGTCGAAGAACAATGTGCCATTTGGAATATATTATCCTTTAGGTTTCCATGAGCAAAAGGCATACAAACAAGAGTTCTTTTCAGAGGGAGACTTCCCTGTAACAAATGAAGTTAAAAATCAGGTTCTTTCTCTACCAATGCATACTGAATTATCAAGAAAACAGATAAACTATATCACTAATACTATCATTAGTTTTTTTGAATAATTCATCATTTCATTTACTTTAGTTAAAAATAATGATGAAAAAATTAATATTCTTTTTGTTTGTTACGTCAACTCTTTTGTCTCAGGAAAAGTATATCCATGCTGGAAAGATTTATGAATCAAATTCAGGAAATTACCAATTAAATAAGACTATTATAATTTCGGATAATTTTATAAGCTCTATCGAAGACGGGTTTATTGAACCAAAAAATAAAAATATAGAAGTATACGATCTAAAAACAAAAGTGCTTCTTCCTGGCTTAATAGACTTTCATGTTCATATGGAAAGTGAGTCAGGTGGTAAGGAAAAATATATTAATAGATTCCAGGACAGTAAAGAGGATGTTGCATTCAAATCTACAGTTGTTGCTAAAAAAACATTATTAGCAGGATTTACTACTGTCAGAGATGTTGGAGGTTCAGGAGTCAATATTGCACTTCGAAATGCAATTAATCGAGGTCTTGTAGATGGTCCAAGAATTTTTACTTCAGGAAAAACTATTGCTACAACTGGTGGTCATGGAGATCCAACGAATGGATACAGACCAGATTTAGTTGATGATCCAGGTCCAAAAGATGGTGTTGTTAATTCAATAAGTGATGCAAGAAAAGCTGTTAGATATAGATATAAAAATGGTGCAGATTTAATTAAAATTACAGCAACCGGTGGAGTTATGAGTATGGCAAAAAATGGACAAAACCCCCAATTTACAGAGGAAGTTATGAAGGCTATTGTAAGTACAGCAAATGACTATGGTATGCATGTCGCAGCTCATGCTCACGGTGACGAAGGTATGTTTAGAGCAGTAAAAGCAGGTGTAAAAACAATAGAGCATGGATCAATCATGAAGGAAAGAACAATGAAGCTTATGAAAGAAAAAAATACCTATTTAGTCCCAACAATAAGTGCAGGAGAACATGTTGCAAAAATGGCAAGTATTCCAGGATATTATCCCGAGATAATTATTCCTAAAGCATTAGAGGTTGGCGTTCAAAATAAGGCATCTACAAAAAAGGCATATGAAATGGGTGTGCCAATCTCTTTTGGAACAGACGCTGGTGTTTTTCCTCATGGAGATAATGCAGGAGAATTTGTTTATTGGGATGAAATAGGGATTCCTTCTGAGTATTCTTTAAGGGCGGCAACTATAACTAATGCAAAACTTTTAAATATGGAGAATTTGTTAGGACAAATTAAAAAAGGTTTTTATGCTGATATAATTGCTACCAATGATAGCCCTCATGAAGATATCTCTACTTTAAAGAATGTTGTCTTTGTAATGAAAGATGGAAAAGTTTATAAGAAATAGTCTTAAATTTTGTCTACAGCTATATTTCTATCTATTTTCCTAATTAGTCCTTGGAGAGTATTACCAGGACCTACCTCATAAAACTCTTTAACTCCATCTTTTATCATTTTATTAATACTCTGGTTCCAAAGTACAGCTCCAGTTAGTTGTCTTAACAAATTTATTTTAATTTTTGATGGATCTTGTTCAGGCTTTCCAGTAAAATTCTGATAAATTGGACAATCAGGTTTTCTAAATTCAGTTTCATCAATACCTTTTTTTAATTCATCAGCGGCAGAGCTCATTAATTCGGAATGGAATGCCCCGCTAACTGGAAGTATCAATGCTCTTCTTGCACCTTTTTCTTTTAATATTTCACAAGCTTTTTCAACAGCTTTAATCTCACCTGAAATTACTAGCTGCCCAGGACAATTATAATTTGCTGGCTTAACTATTCCATCAACATCATTACAAGTTGATTCAATAATATCATCAGGTAAGCCAAGAATTGCTGCCATAGTACCTTGTGTATTTTGACATGCCTTTTGCATTGCATTGGCTCTAATTGAAACTAATTTTAAACCATCTTCAAAACTTATTGAATTTGATGCAGCAAGTGCAGAAAACTCACCCAAAGAATGACCAGCACATAGATCAGGGTTAAATGATTTGGTTGTTAAAGCTAATATAACTGAATGAATAAAGATAGCAGGTTGAGTTACTTTAGTTTGAAGTAGATCCTCACTTGTGCCTTCAAACATTAACTTCGTTATATCAAAATTCAAAATTTCATTAGCTTTTTTAAATAGAGCTCTTGAATCAACTATTTCATTATAAAGGCTTTGCCCCATTCCTGTTTTTTGAGATCCTTGACCGGGAAATACATATGCTTTCATATTATTTTTTTATATAGGTTAAGAAGGAATACTTAATTTTTTCATCTCCATCAAGTACATGGGCATCATCTTTAATAAGTTTAAATTTCTCCTCTGGAATTTCTGGAAAAAATGCATCTCCTTTATAATCCCTATATACCCTGGTTAACTCAATTTTATCAACTAATTCTATAGTTTGAGAATATATTTCTCCTCCTCCAATAATAAAAGGTTGTGAATCATTCTTACAATGGGTAAGAGCCTCATCAATACTTTTACAGACTATGATTCCATCATGATTATAATTAGTATTCCTAGTTACAACTATATTTAATCTGTTGGGTAATGGGTTTGGAAGAGATTCAAAGGTTTTTCTTCCCATTATTACTGCATGTTTTAAAGTAAGCTCTTTAAACCTCATCAAATCTTTAGGTATATGCCAAATAAGTTTGTTATTGTTTCCTATAACATTATTATTGGATGCTGCTGCAATAATTGTAAGTTCGTTAGTCATCTATTAAACCGAAATTTTACCTTTTATTGGGGGATGAGAGTTATAATTTAGTATCTCAATATCTTCAAATTTAAAATCTTCTATATTCTTAACATCTTTATTTAATTTTAATGTTGGAAGTGGCATTGGCTCTCTCGTTAATTGAAGCTTTACTTGCTCAAGATGATTTAAATATATGTGAGTATCACCAAATGTATGTATAAAATCTCCTGGATTATACCCACAAACCTGAGCAATCATATGAGTTAGAAGAGAGTATGATGCAATATTAAATGGGACACCCAAAAAAACATCAGCACTTCTTTGATACATCTGACATGACAGCTTATTATCAGAAACATAAAATTGAAAAAAAGCATGGCAAGGAGGTAAAGCAGCCTTACCATTTTTAACATTTTCTTCAAAAGACTTTTTACTATCTGGGATTATATTTGGATTCCATGCAGTTACAATCATTCTTCTACTAAAAGGGTTTGTTTTTAATGAATTTATTACATCATTAAGTTGATCAACTCCATCACTATTCCAGTTTCTCCATTGGTGCCCATAAATAGGTCCTAGATCTCCATTTTTATCTGCCCATTCATCCCATATAGTAACTCCATTTTCTTTTAAATACTTAATATTTGTCTCACCATTTATAAACCATATTAGTTCATGAATAATTGATCTTAAGTGTAATTTTTTTGTAGTTACTAATGGAAAACCATCTTGAAGATTAAATCTCATTTGATGTCCAAATACACTTATTGTTCCAGTACCCGTCCTGTCTTTTTTTTCAACACCATTTTCTTTTATATGTTTGAGTAAATCTAGGTATTGTTTCATTTTATACTTTTTCTAAGGTTAAGTTCATCTCTAAGTTTAGCTGCCATCTCATAGTCTTCGTCTTCAATGCTATTTTCAAGCATCTTTTTAATTTTATTAGTTGAGATTTTCTTTATGTCTTTTGGTTTATGAGATTTTTTTTCTGACTCTTTACTGTCAAAAAAATTATTATCGGTAAGATTTACTTCTTCCGAATACTTTAAATCATCCTCAAAGCCAGCCTCATCTAAAATATTTTTTTTCACAAAAATGGGGGCATTAAATCTTAATGATAATGCAATTGCATCAGATGTCCTTGAGTCAATCTTGATTACCTTATCATTGTCTTCACATACAATATTTGAAAAAAAAACACCATCAGTTAGTTTATTAATAATTATATGATTTAGTTTGATTCCAAACTTGTCAGCAAATCTCTTAAATAGCTCATGTGTAAGTGGTCTTGAGGTTTTAATTTTTTTTTCTAATCCAATTGCAATTGCTTGAGCTTCAAACCCTCCAATTACAACTGGTAGTTTTCTATTACCATTTGTTTCCTGAAGTATAAGAGCAAATGCGCCTGAGGTATTATCACTGTAGGAGATTCCTTGAATTTTTAACTCTACTAATTCCATTCAAAATTATAATGGCACAAATTAATTAAATAATATTTAAATCTCGTTAGAGCACTATAGGAAATATTTTTTTTATCATTAAATTCGCATAAAATTATTCTATATGAAAACAGTGCAGTTTAGACAGGCTATATGTGAGGCTATGTCAGAAGAGATGAGAAGAGATGAGAGTATCTACTTAATGGGGGAGGAAGTTGCTGAATATAATGGTGCATACAAAGCGTCTAAAGGTATGCTTGATGAATTTGGAGAATTAAGAGTAATAGACACACCAATATCTGAAGCCGGATTTTCGGGAGTTGGAGTTGGCTCAACAATGGTAGGAGCAAGGCCAATTATTGAATTTATGACATTTAATTTTTCTTTAGTAGGGATTGACCAAATCATCAATAATGCTGCAAAGATAAGACAAATGTCAGGAGGTCAATTTCCATGTCCAATAGTGTTTAGAGGACCTACTGCTTCTGCTGGTCAACTAGGGGCAACACATTCTCAAGCATTTGAAAGTTGGTTTGCAAATTGTCCTGGGTTAAAAGTAATTGTACCATCTAATCCTTATGACGCAAAGGGACTATTAAAGTCTGCTATAAGAGATGATGATCCTGTAATTTTTATGGAATCAGAACAAATGTATGGTGATAAAGGAGAAATTCCTGAGGGAGAATACACACTGCCAATCGGTGTTGCAGATATTAAAAGAAAAGGAAAAGACGTTACAATAGTATCATTTGGAAAAATAATAAAAGAGGCATATAAAGCAGCTGATATTCTTGAAAAGGAAGGTATTGAATGTGAGATTATAGACTTAAGGACCCTAAGACCAATAGATTATGATACAGTTTTAGAGTCAGTAAAAATGACTAATAGACTTGTAATTCTTGAAGAAGCATGGCCGTTTGGAAATATTTCAACAGATATATCTCACAAAGTTCAAAATGAAATTTTTGATTTTCTAGATGCACCAGTTGAAAAAGTTAATAATGCAGATACTCCAACTCCTTATTCCCCAGTCCTATTAGAGGAGTGGCTTCCCAATAGTGAAGAAGTGATTAAGGCAGTTAAAAAAGTTCTATATATTTAACCAACTAGTAGTGGTGCTATTACTAGAGCAACAACAGCAATCAATTTTAAAAGAATATTAAGTGATGGTCCAGACGTATCTTTAAAAGGATCACCAACGGTATCACCAACAACTGCAGCTTTATGAGCTTCAGTACCTTTTCTTCCATCCTCCTCAATCATTTTTTTTGCATTATCCCATGCACCTCCAGCATTTGATTGAAAAATTGCCATTAAAACACCACATGATGTAACCCCAGCTAAAAGACCACCAAGCATCTCTGCACCACCGGTAAATCCAATTATAACTGGAACTGATATGGCCATTAAGCCTGGAAGAACCATCTCTCTTAATGCAGCTTGTGTAGAAATTTCAACACATTTACTATATTCTGCAACACCATCAGCGTCATTAAAGATTTTTAAATCTTCTTTTGATGCTTTAGAAAGATCTGAATCATACTTTCTCATTACTTCAAGTGCAGCTTTTAATTTTGGAAGGTCTTTGAATTGTCTTCTCACTTCCTCAATCATACTCATTGCTGCTTTACCAACTGCTTTCATCGAAAGAGCTGAGAAAACAAATGGTAACATTGCACCAAGTAAAAGTCCAGCCATTACAATTGGTTTTGAGATGTCAATTGCAGTAATTTGAGCAGTTTGCATGTAAGCCGCGAATAAGGCTAAAGCTGTTAGAGCAGCTGATGCAATCGCAAAGCCTTTACCAATTGCAGCAGTTGTATTTCCTACTGCATCAAGTTTATCTGTTCTTTCTCTAACTTTTGGATCTAATTCCGCCATTTCTGCAATACCTCCAGCATTATCTGAAATAGGTCCATAGGCATCTACAGCAAGTTGTATACCTGTATTTGCTAACATACCTACAGCAGCAATCGCAATACCATAAAGACCTGCAAAATGATAAGAAGCTAATATAGCACCACAAATAAAAATTATTGGAAGGGCAGTGGAAATCATACCAACACCAAGACCAGCAATTATTGTAGTTGCAGGTCCAGTTTCTGATTGTTCAACAATTGATAGAACTGGTTTCTTTCCTGTTGCGGTATAATACTCTGTTACTTTACCAACTGCAAGACCTGCTATTAAACCACTTATTGTAGCAACGAAAACTCCAACTGAAGTGTACTCAGTACCACTAAAAACCCAGGACTCTGGTAGTAAATATTGGATTAAAACCCAAGTTACGGCAATCATTAATCCAGCTGAAACGAATTCACCCGTATTTAAGGCCTTATGTGGATCACCACCTTCTTTAACCTTTACAAAGAAAGTTCCTATTATAGACATGATGATTCCGGATGCAGCTATAAATAATGGAAGTAATACCGCATTAATTTCAATTCCAGAAAATTCGTTTAAACCAACAAAGGCTGCGCCTAATACCATTGCCCCTATAATCGATCCTACAAAAGATTCAAATAAATCTGCTCCCATTCCAGCAACATCTCCAACATTATCTCCAACATTATCAGCAATAGTTGCAGGATTCAAAGGATGATCTTCAGGGATTCCAGCTTCAACTTTTCCAACCAAGTCAGCCCCAACATCTGCAGCTTTGGTATATATTCCACCACCGACTCTGGCAAATAATGCAATAGATGAAGCACCAAGGGAGAACCCAGACAAAACTTGTATTACGGTATTTATGTCAGTAAACATTGGTCTATAAATAATAAATAGAGAACCAACTCCTAATACACCTAAACCAACCACACCCATTCCCATTACAGAACCACCAGAAAACGCAATTTCGAGTGCTTTTCCAAGGGAGTCTTGAGCAGCATTTGTAGTCCTTACATTAGCCTTTGTTGCTACCTGCATGCCAATAAAACCTGCAAGACCAGAACATAATGCTCCAACAACAAAAGATACTGCAACTAACCAGCTGCTTCCTTCATTAATACCTTTAAAGGCAAGTAATACAGCAGTGATAATCACAAAAACTGATAATATTTTATACTCGGCTTTTAAAAATGCCATTGCACCATCCGCAATATTTTTTGCAATTTTTGCCATCTTTGCATTTCCAACTTCTTTCTTTGAAACTGATGAATTTTTAATAAAAACAAATATTAAAGCGATAATACCAGCTAGGGGGATAAGATTTATGTAGTCCATTTTTTAAATTTTTTCCAAATATAATACAATGCTAAAAATGGAAAGCAAAAATATGTATAAAGATATAATTAAAGTTCCTTTTTAATTAATTTAAGGATAGTCTCATAATCTGATTT
>Ga0114933_10002699_pt1 | contig 17992 bp, 9 predicted proteins | sample 4SBtaG_FD_89691 | JGI IMG/M metagenome (GOLD analysis project Ga0114933, IMG submission 89691) | Deep subsurface microbial communities from Kolumbo volcano to uncover new lineages of life (NeLLi) - 4SBTROV12_W25 metaG | ecosystem: Environmental > Aquatic > Marine > Volcanic | place: Kolumbo... | reverse complement strand
GATCGGCGAGCTCCGCCGCGCCGTCGGGATCGACCCGGGACCTCGCAAGCTCCCCTGGGATCTCGAGGTCATCGCGGCCACGCCCTACGACCCGACCGACTACCAGCCCCAGGTCTTCGTCGCTCCCAGCTTCGGGCGCATGATCGAGGATCTCAATCGCTGGCTGGAGGCGGCCGAAGGCGCTTCAGCAGGCGGGCCACCAGACGTCGAACCCGTGCCTTGAGTCCCGTCGACTCCTCGGTCTCGTGCGCCGTGCGCTGCACTTTGCCGCGCATGTGCTTCCGGAGCCAGTCCGCGTCGTTCACCCCACAACGGTAACGTCCGCCGATGGACCTCTCCGGGCGCACCATCGCTGTCACTGGGGCCACCGGCTTCCTCGGCAGTCACATCGCCGAGGTGCTCGTCGCCCGAGGCGCCCGCGTCCGCGGCGTGGTCCGGAGTCCGGAGAAGGGCCGCTGGATGGCGGAGCGCTGGGGCGTGGAGCTCGTGAGCGGCGACATCTTGCGGCCTGACAGCCTGGCCCGCGCCTTCGAGGGCTGCGATGCCGTCGTAGCCAACGCCGCCCTGGCGGTGCGAGGCGTGAACCCGGCCTGGGAGGACTTCGAGCGCGCCAACGTGGGTGGCTGCGCGAACCAGCTCTTCGGGGCGGCGCAGGCCTCGATTCGCCGCGTGGTCCTGATCTCCACCGTGGGCGTCTACGCGGTCCGTCCCTTCGTCCGAATGACCGAGGACCACCCCCAGCTGGGCAACCTGCGGCAGGCGAGGTGGTCGCTGTCCTCGCTGACGACGAACCCCAAGTACATGCTCAGCAAGCGCCTCGGCGAGCTGCGCGCGTGGGAGGTCGCCGGCGCTCAGGGCCTGGCACTGACCGCGCTCCGGCCTGGGCCGATCTACGGCTCCCGGGATGTGAAGTTCACGGCTCGCTACCGCGAACAGGTGCGTCGAGCCCTGGTCCCGGCGCCGACGGTTCGTGTGCCCCACGTGCACGCCGCTGACGTGGCGCTGGCGGTAGCGGGGGCGCTCGAGAACGAGGCGTCGGCAGGCCGGGCGTACAACGTCGCTGGAGACAGCGTCTCCCCCTACAGGGCGCTCACCGCGATGAAGGCCCAGGTCGGCGGGGGCCTGCTCATCCCCATCCCGCTGCCATTCTGGGTCGCTTACGACGACTCGGCCGCCGCCCGGGATCTCGGCTTCCGCAGCCGCTCGGTCGAGGACGGCATGGCCGAGGCCTGCGCATGACCGGGCTCCGCCGTTGGCTTCCGCTCCTGCTGGCGCTGGTGGTCGCCGGTCCGACCCTGTCGCTGCCCTTCATGCTGGACGACTGGTTCCACCTCTCCGCGCTCGAGGTCTGGTTCGGAGGCGGCGAGCGACTTCCCCGGTACTTCCAGGGCTGGGAGGACCCCTTCGGGCTGCCGAGCTGCTTCTCCTTCTTCCGGGGCGACAACACGGCTTTCATCGAAGAGGGGCTCGTGCCCTGGTGGGTGGCCACGGATCTGCGCATCAACTTCATGCGCCCGCTGTCGTCGCTCACGCACGTCCTCGACCACCAGCTCTTCGGCGCTCGGCCCTTCTGGCATCACCTCCACTCGGTCGCCTGGTACGTCGCTGCGGTCGTGCTGGTCAGCCGCCTCTACCGGCGGGTCCTGCCGGCGCTGCCGGCCTATGTCGCCGCGCTGATGTTCGCGGTGGACGAGGCCCACTGGTACCCGACGGCCTGGATCGCCAACCGCAACGCCATCGTGGCCCTCGTCCCGGCTCTGCTCGGGCTCCTCGCCCACCTGCGCTGGCAGCGCGACGGCTGGCGTCCCGGTCTGCCCCTCTCCATCGCCGGGCTGGCTGCGGGCCTCGCCGGGGGCGAAGCGGCCTTGGGTGTCTTCGCCTTGCTCTTCGCCTTCCAGATGTGGGGCCCGGCGCGCTCGAAGTGGGTGGGTTTGCTGCCGGCGGTGGGCGTGGGCCTGGCCTGGGCGGTGGCCTACAAGCTGCTCCACTACGGCACGCATGGATCGGGGCTGTACATCGACCCGAGCGCGGACACCGGGGCCTACCTCCTGGCTGCGACGACGCGCTTCCCGATCCTGGCCGGTGCCCAGATCCTCGGACTGCCCGCGGACGCTGCCTTCCTCCACCCGGAGATCGTGCCCGTGCTGGTCGGAGGTGGGGTTGCCTCTCTCGCCGCAGCCTGGTGGGCGATGCGCTGGCTCGCGGACCAGGAGGGCATCGAGGAGCTGCGCTGGCTCGTCCCGGGGGGCCTCTTGGCGTTGATCCCGGTCATGGCCACCTTCCCGATCGTCCGCCTGTTGCTTGTGCCCGGGGTCGGCCTCTTCCCGCTCCTGGCCATGGCGCTCGTCAAGCTGCATGCCCAGCGGCGCAACATCCTGGGAGCCCTGATCGCGATTCCGCACCTCGGCCTGGCGCCGATCGGGTGGTTCGTCCTCACGTTCTTCTCTCACTTCGTGGACGACGAGTTCGCTCGGCTCAAGGCGGACGCGGCGCAGTGGGAAGGACAGGACGTGGTCCTGGTCGGCGTCTCCGACCCGGGCATCGTGGTCTACCTGCCCATCGAGGCCGACTACTCCGACATCCCCCGCCCCAACCAGTGGCAGGCCTTGTCTCTGGCTCCCTACGACCACGTGATCACCTGGGTCGACGACCACACGCTCGAGGTCGAGGTCGTCGACGGCCACATCGGCGGCGCCATCTTCGAGCAGCTCTTCCGGAGCTGGGAGCTCGACCCCCTGGAGATCGGCTACACCCGGCGCAGTGACGCGCTCACCATTCGTGTGGCCGACACCCGCGACGGTGGCGCGTCGAGGCTCATAGTGACCAGCGATCGGCCCTGGTCGGAGTTCGTGATCCTCACCTGGGAGGACAACGGCTTCGTCGCCCTCGAGCCGCGCGTCGGCACCGTCGAGGTGCTCCCCTTCGACCCAGGGCCGCTGGGCTTCTGACCTATGCTCGCGGCATGGTGTTGTTGCTCCTCGCCTGCGCGGACGCATCCCTCGACAGCGGCGTGGACTCCCAGGCCGGCGCCGAGGACGTGCGCTTCGCCGCCAGCCGACTGGCGCTGGGCGCCTACCACACATGCTCGGTGTGGGACGGAGCCGTGCAGTGTTGGGGTGACGACACCCACGGGCAACTCTCGGCGCCCGACGAGGAGCTCCTCTCCGTCGCCTCCGACGTCTTCCATACCTGCGGTCTGACGCCGGACGGCCGCGCCGTGTGCTGGGGGCTGAACACCGCTGGCCAGTGCGATGCCCCGGCGAACTCCTTCATCGACGTCGACGCAGGAACGACCACGAGCTGCGGAGTCACCTCCGAGGGCTCGATCGAGTGCTGGGGGCGGGACCTGGGCGTCGCGCCGGAGGGCCCCTTCGTCGAGGTCGGCGTGGGCACCGAGCACATCTGCGCGCTGGACGCGGCGGGCGGGGTCGAGTGCTGGGGCACGACGAACGACTGGGGCGAGCAGGACGTCCCGGCGATGGGCGTCGTCGACCACCTGGTGGTCGGGGGCTTCTTCGCCTGTGCCCTCGACGAGCTCGGCCAGGTCCACTGCTGGGGCCGCAACGACGTCGGCCAGGCCACCCCGGCGGAGGGTGAGTTCATCCAGATCGACGTCGCCGTGACCAACGGATGCGGGCTGCTCGCCGACCGCACGCCGAAGTGTTGGGGTGGCGATGCCGAGGGCGCGGTCCGGGACGCACCTTCAACCGCCTTCGATGAAGTCGGAATGGGCTCTCACTTCGGCTGCGCGACGGACGGAGGGCGGGTCTCCTGCTGGGGTGAGAACGCCCAGGGTCAGGCCTCGCCCAACTGAAAACGGCGCCCCGGTTGCCCGGGACGCCGCTGTTGTCGAGTCCCTTGGACTCAGCCGCCGATCACCGTGCCGATGATGGCGATGAGGAGGCCGACGCCGGCGCCGATGCCACCGTACATCATGAAGTTCTTGGCCTGCTGCTGCGTGTCGCCGAGCAGCTCGTCGCGGCTCTTGGGGGACAGCATCAGGCTGCCGAGCATGCCATCGGGGGTCGTGATGACGCCCTCGGCGAACTTGCCGCTCGCGAAGAGCTTGGCGCTCGGCTTCAGGATCCGCTCGGTGCAGGTGAACTTGTCCGCCTTGCTCATCGGCGGGTTCTCGAAGGGGTACTCGCCGAACATGATCGGCTCACCCTTGCCCACGGCGCCCTTGAGGTCGGCGAAGAGGCCTTCCTTCTTGGACTCATCGAAGGTCTTCTCGATGCCGTCGAAGTCGCCGCCGTCGCCAGCGTTGACGAGGACACCACCGGAGCCATCATCGAGCTGGAAGGCCGCGGCCTTCTTCTCGTGGATGTAGTCCTTGGACTTGGAGGTGTCTCCCTCCTTCCAGGTGCCGACGACCTTGAGCTCGTAGTAGAGGCACTCGGTCTTGGTGACGGGGCTGATGAGCATCTGCTCACACTTCACGTCGCCTTCGCAGCTGATGGCGCCCTTGTCCCCCGCGCCGGTGCCGCTCGAGGCGTCCCCGGTGGAGACGAAGGGGGCGCTGGCGAGCTTGCCAGCCTGGTACTTCTTGTATGCGCCGAACAAGACGACAACGATGCCGATTGCGATGATCAGCGAGCCAATTCCTGCCATTTCTCTTCCTTCCTGTGATTCGTTCCGGGGTGCGCTAAGCGCGGTACCGTAACGGAGTGCCTTGGACCCTTCTTACAGCGATGGGATGCATTCCACGGGCTGTCGAGGGCGGGCCCTCCAGCTCGAACCGCGCCGTGCTCCTGGTGTCGCTCGACGGGCTACGGTCCGAGTACCTCGATCAGGCCGATACGCCCACCCTCGATCGCTTGATTTCCGAGGGCGCCGCAGCGCAATCCCTGGTCCCTCCCTTCCCGAGCAAGACCTTCCCCTCGCATTGGACCCAGGTGACCGGGTTGTGGCCCGAGCACCATGGGATCGTGGACAACACGATCTACGACCCGACCGAGGACTCCTGGTTCTCGATGACGGACGACGAGGCGACCTCGGATCCGGCGTGGTGGCGGGGCGAGCCGATCTGGGTCCGCGCGGAGCGCCAGGGCCTACGCGCGTCCACCTTGTTCTGGCCCGGATCGGCCGCGTGGCCGCCTTCAACCTACGTTCCCTACAGCGGAAGCCTCGACTGGGACGCGCGGATCGAGATCGTGCTGGATTGGCTGTCGGGCACCGATCCTCCGCAGTTCGTGACCCTCTACGTCGCCGAGCCCGATGGGACAGGGCACGCCTTCGGCCCCTCGCACCCCGAGGTGACGCGCAAGGTCGAGGCCGTCGACGCGTGGCTCGGGCAGCTGGTGGCCGGACTGGAGGAGCGTCGGCTCGACGGCGTGGACCTGGTCGTGGTCTCGGATCACGGCATGACGGAGATCTCCAGCGAGCGCATGATCTTCCTCGACGACGCGATCGATCCATACGACCACCTCATCTCGACCTGGACGCCGGTCACGAACCTGTTCACCTCCGACGTCGAGGGCGTGCTCGTCGCGCTCGGGTTGCTCGAGCACCTGCAGTGCGCAGCGAAGGGGGATCTGGACGAACGGCTTCACTTCGCGGCGAGTGGCCGCATCGGCGATGTCGTGTGTCTGGCCGAGGAGGGCTGGTCGATCTCCTCGAGGAGCTTTCACGCCTCGAACCCCGACATCTACGAGGGGGGCACCCATGGCTACGACCCCGCCTTGGCCTCGATGCACGGCATCCTCGTCGGGTGGGGGCCGTCCTTCGCACCGGGAGCGTCGGTCGGCTCCGTCGACAGCGTCCACCTCTACGCCCTGATGTGCGAGGTCCTGGGCATCGATCCGGCCGACAACGACGGCGACCTCGCCGTGCTGGAGCCCTTGTTGCGCTGAGCTTAGGAGGGCAGGCGCAGCCGGCTCCGCCCCGGCGATTCGGGCTCCACTCGGACCTGGACACCGATCTGGTCGGCGAGCGCCTGCACGTGGCTGATCACGCCGACCTTGCGCCCCGTACGCTCCAGCGCCTCGAGCGTCGCGATCGCCGTCTCCAGGCTCTTCTGATCGAGGGCGCCGAAGCCCTCGTCGATGAAGAGGCTCTCGACCTTCTTGTCGCTGCTCATCGACGCCAGGCCGAGCGCGAGCGCCAGGCTGACCAGGAAGGTCTCGCCGCCGCTGAGGCTGGCGACCGTGCGGACCTCGTCGGCCATCGCGAGGTCGCGGACCTGGATCTCCAGGTCTTCGTCGGGCACCCGCATCAGCTCGTAGCGGGGAGCGAGGTCCCGCAGCTGCTCGTTGGCGTGGGCCACGAGGCGTTGCAGCGTCAGCCCCTGCGCGAACTCGCGGAACTTGCCGCCCTTGGCGGAGCCGATGCAGTCGCTCAGGACACGCCACACCGCGGCCTCCTTGTCGAGGTCGGCGAGGTCGGCTCGCAGTCCATCGCTCGAGGCCCGCGCGCGGTCGTCTGCGGCGAGGCGTCCGTGGACCTCGAGCCAGCGCTGCTCCGCCTTGTCCAGCGTGGCCCGCGCCTCCTCCTCCGCCGTCTGCGACGGCCGCTCGGGGGGTTCGCTCTCGCTGTGCACCTCGAGGGCCTGGGTCCGCTCGCCGACCACCGCATCCGCGGACGTTCGTGCTCGGCGAGCCTCGGCCAGCTCTCGCTCCAGGCGGCGGACGGTCTCCCCGTCCATGGTCAGTCCGGCGTCGAGCTCAGCGGCCGTCAGCCCCCGGGCGGCCAGCGCTTCGGAGAGCTCGGCGCGGGCCCGATCGACCTCGACGATGGTCCTCGACAGGGCCTGGGTTGCGTCCTGGCAGGCTCGCGCCTGCAGCGCCAGGTCCGAGCGAGCCGTCTCGTCGGCTCTCCGCGCGGACTCCCACGCCGTGTCGGTGGCCTCGATGCGGGCCTGGAGCTCCGCCGCGACCTCGTCGGTCGCCCGCCCCCCGAGGAGCTCGTTGCGCTCGCGCACGGCCGCCCCGAGCAGGGCCTCGCCCTCGCGAGCCTGCTTGGCCTCGCGCTCGGCTTCCTGTCGTGCGTTCACCGCGTCGCGGTCCGCCTGCAAAGCAGCCCGTTCCTTGGCATCGAGCAGCTCCTTTCCTTCCTTGACCCGGGCCGTGTCGGCAGTCCAGACCCGCACCTGCTCGCCCCATCGGACGTGGGCGGCGACGGGGTCCTCGGGCACCTCGCCCAGGAGCTCAATGAGTTCGGTCGAGGCGACGTCGGCCTGCTGTGCCGCGCCGGCGACGGAGGCGACCGTGCGCTGGGCGTCGGTGTGCCGCAGGCGCGCAGAGCGGGCTCCGGACTCGGCCTCGCCCAAGGCCTTGTGCGCCTGCTCCACCTGGAGCTCCAGGGCTCGCAGTTCGGCCTCCTGCGCGTCGATCACGGCCCGCTCCAAGGGCGCTCCGACCAGGGCGTCGAGCAGCCCTCGGCCCTCGACCTCGGCGCGCTCGGCGGCCAGTCGGGCTTCGCGTGCGCGGCGGTCCTGGGCCTCGATCAACGCCTCGGCACGGGCCTTTGCATTCGCGGCGGCACCGACCTGGCGTTCGAGCTCCTCCAGGTCCTTGCGCAGGCGACCGACCAGTCCTGCCAGCGGCGCGTGGTCCGCGAGGGGATGCTCCGGCGAGCCGCAGAGCGGGCAGGGCTCACCGTCCACGAGGTCTGCTCGGTGAAAGGCGAGCTCGGCTTCGGCTTCGGCATGCTTCAGCGCCGTCCGCGCCTGCTGCCTCCTGGGCTCGAACTGCGCGAGCTCCATGGTTGCCTGTTCGAGCGACTTGCGGGCCTCTGCAGCCATGCCCTCGGCGCGCTTCGCCTCGGCCAGGGCGGAGTGAATGCGCGCGGAGACGGGGAGATAGCGCTCGTGAGCGTCCAGCTCGGCCCGACGCTGGCGAATCGCAGGTGCGTCGAGCTCGTTCAGGCCTCTCCTGCACGCTTCGGCAGCTCTCTCCGCCTTGTCGGCCGCTCCCGCCGCGGCCTCGAGGGCGGCGGGGTCCCTTGTGCCGAGCGCGACCCTGGCATCGATCAGCCGTCGCAGCGCGCCTTCGAGCCGCGGCCACTTGCCTCCGAGCTCTGCGAGCGCCGCGACGCGTTCCTGGAGGGTGCGCGTGGCGGCCCGGTGCGTGTCGAAGTCGGCCTTCGCCTCCTGCGCGGCCTGGTCGAGACGCGCCGAGCGACTGCGTGCGGCCTCGGCCTCCTTCAGGCGGGTGTCCCGCGCGGCCGTGCGTTCGAGCCGCGTCTGATCGAGCGAGCGCGCCTGGGCGAGGGCAGCCTCGGCCGCGACGCGCTCGGCCGCGAAGGCGTCGCTGGTCCGGGTGGCGCGCTTCAGGGTCGAGGCCGCCTCGCTCGCGGCTTCGGCGAGTGACGCGCGCTTCTTGTCGTGGACCTGGACCCGCTCGTTGCAGGTGGCCCGCGCCTTCTCTCCGCGTCGGAGCGCATCGCGTAGCGGCCGGAGCGGGCCGAGGGCCTGGTTCCGTCGGAGCTCGGCCGCCCAAGCGGGCTCGCTGGCGGCGGCGGCCTCGGCGGCGTGCTTCTTCGCGTCGGCGAGCGCCCTCTCGAGCTCGGCTCTGCGGGCCTCCCAGCTCCGGGCGGCCTTGACCCGGTCCAGCGTGGAGGCGGCGGCGTCCCGCTGCTCGCCCGCCTCCTTCGTCTCGGCTTCGAGTCGCGCTCGATCTTCGGAGGACAGGGTGCCAAGGCGCCTCAGCTCGTCGTGCAGGCTGCGGGAGCGCTCGCCGAGGCTTCGGTTGCGCTCGAAGGCGGCGATGCTCAGGTCGGCGTAGATCTCGGTGCCCGTCATCCGCTCCAACAGCTGGGCGCGATCCGTGGCCGGGGAGCGCAGGAAGGCCGCGAAGTCGCCCTGGGCCAGCAGCGCGGAGCGTCGGAACTGTTCGAAGGTGAGGCCGACGAGGTCCTCGATCGCAGCGCGGGTGACCGTCTTCTTGTCCGACTTGCCGAAGACGAGGGTCCCAGCGAGCAGGTCGTGCAGCTCGTGGGTGTCGGGCTGGAGCGCGCCAGTGGCCTGATCGCGGGCGCGTCGAACCTCCCATCGGGCGCAGAAGCGGCCGCCGTTCATGGCGACGAACTCGACCTCGGCCCAGGCCTTGGCCTGGTCTCGGCGCAGGATCGAGCGCACGTCCTTGGCGGTCAGCTCATCGATGTCGTGCGAGCCCCGCACGCGGCCCCGTGCGCCCTCCAGCCGCGGGATCTTGCCGTAGAGCGCCAGGCACATCGCGTCGAGCAGGGTGCTCTTGCCCGCGCCTGTGGGTCCGCTGATCAAGAACAACCCGACGGACCCCAGCGGGCCTCGCTCCAGGTCGAGCTTGAAGGCGCCATGCAGCGAGGCCAGGTTGCAGCCGCGGATCGCGCAGATCTTCACGGCTCGGCGTCCAGCAGCGAGCGGAAGGCATCGAGCACGGACTCGGCCGGGGGCTCGGAGTGGTCCTTGTGCCACATCCGCAGGAAGACGTCCTCGACGTCCAGGTCCTGGAGCGCCTCCGCACCGACGAGGGCATCCCCGGAGCCGGTGTAGGCCGTCTTCACCCGGAGCAGGCGCACCGCCTTGCCGTCGATCGCCCGCTCGATGCGATGCCTGAGCGCCGGTTGGGGCTTCTCCAGGCTCACCCGGACCTCGAGGAAGGGCAGCGTCTTGCTCGCGAGGTCGCGGTCGGGCAGCGCGCGAAGCTCGTCGAGGGCCTCGGCCAGGGGAAGCTCGCCCTCGTCCGGGACGCGCACCAGGTCCACGGTCCTTGGCACCGCGACGGGACGCGCATCGACGAGGTCCTCGCCGTCCAGCTCGACGAGGACCACCTGGTGCTCGTAGTTCCGCTCGGTCATCGACAGCGGGATGGGGCTGCCCGAGTAGCGCACCCCCGGCGCGAGCTCCTGGGCCTTGTGGAGGTGTCCGAGGGCGACGTAGGCGAAGCTCGAGCCGAACAGCGCGCTGGCGTTGAGCGCTCGACCCAGGACCTTGCGCTCGGAGTCGGGGCTCTCGGAGCTGCCTTCGGCGTGGAGGTGACCCATGCCCAGCAACGCCTGCCCAGGCTCGCGGCGGCCTCGCGCAGCTTCGGCGAGCTCGGACCAGACCGCTCGAACCCCCTCGCGCACCGGATCGCCCGAGGCCACCGAGGGCAGGTCGGCCGCGCGCAGGTAGGGGACGGCGACCACCCATGCTGCGACTCGACCCTCTGCGTGGAGCGGCACGAGGATCCGGTCCAGGTCGCGCTGCTTTCCGGACCGGAATGGCAGGCCACCGACCACGTGGACCTGGACCGAGCGCAGCACAGGGCGAGGTGCGTCGAGCCGGAGCGCGGAGTCGTGGTTCCCCCCGATCGCCACGATGTCGAGGTCCGGGTGCTTTCGCCGAGCCGACGCCAGAAAGTCGTACCAGGCACGCTCCGCTCGAACCGGTGGGTTCGCCGTCTCGAAGATGTCGCCGGCGATGAGCAGGGCGTCCACGGCCTCGGCCTCGATCACCTCGAGGAGGAAGCGCAGGAAGGCGGCGTGTTCGTCGGTCCGGTCGTAGTCGCCCAGGGTGTGGCCCAGGTGCCAGTCGGCCGTGTGGAGGACCTTCACGTTGCCCCCCAAAGCGCAGCGCGCAGGCCGGATGCGCGCTGGACACGGGCTCCGATGGCTTCGTCCAGCACGCTGCGGTCGGCGATGATCCGGACGCGGCTCCGTGCACGCGTGATGCCGGTGTAGACGAGCTCGCGGGTCAGGATGCGAGAGCCGCGTGAGGGCAGCAGCACCAGGATGTCGTCGAACTCGGAGCCTTGGCTCTTGTGAACGGTCATGGCGTAGACCGTGTCGCAAGGCGGCAGCCGGGCGGGGTGGAAGCTGCGGAGCTGTCCGTCGACGCCCTCGAAGTACACGCGCAGGCGGCCGGGCTCGTCCTCGAGCGTGACCCCCACATCGCCATTGAACAGGTCCAGGGGGTAGTCGTTCCGCGTGACCATCACCGGGCGGCCGGGGAACCACTCCCCCTGCGGGCGGACCAGGCCCTCGCGGGACAGCTGGGCCCGAACGGACTGGTTGATCGCGTCGACTCCGAAGCGGCCACGCCGGTGCGCGCACAGGACTCGGAAGCGGCCGAGCGCAGCCAGCGCCTCTCGGGGCGTTCGAGCCGAGCAGAGCGGACGGTAGCCGTCGACGAGAGCGGATCCGATGAGCTCCTCCGGATGGTCCTCGTCGGAAGCCTCGATCAGGGAGACGTCTTCGAAGTCTTCACCGTCGAGGATGGCCATCGCCTCTTCGCTGTCGCCAGCGTTGATGGCGGCCGCGAGCTGCCCGATGCCTGGCGCCTCGGCGAAGCGCCAGCTCTTCTCCAGGTGCACCAGGCAGCCGGCGATGGGCACATCCGGGAGCGTCTCGGTAGCGTCCCGGCGGCAGATGTCACCGAGCACCGCGCCGGCCTCGACGCTCGCGAGCTGGTCCCGATCGCCGAGCAGGATGAGCCGGGCGTGGTCCGGGACGGCGTCGACGAGCTTGGCCATCAGCGGCAGGTCGACCATCGACGCCTCATCGCACAGCACGACGTCTGCGGGGAGGGGTCGGTCCCGGTCGTGGCGGAAGCGCGTGGGGGCGTCGGGCCTCCAGCCGAGGCAGCGATGGATGGTCTGCGCCCGGAGCTGCAGGTCGGCGCCGAGATCATCAGGCAGGCCGGCGGTGGCTTCGCGAAGCGACTCCTGCAGCCGCGCCGCCGCCTTGCCCGTGGGGGCGACGAGGACCACTCGAATGTGCTCGGGCGCCTGGTCCTGCAGGAGCGCCACGATCCGCGCGACCGTGTGGGTCTTCCCCGTTCCAGGTCCGCCGCTGATCACCGCCAGCCGTCGGCGCACGGCGAGCTCGGCGGCGTCTCGCTGCAGGCCTGCTTCGAAGAGCTGGTCCAGGCGTCGCTGGAGCGCAGCGCCGTCTTCGGGTTCGAGGACCTCGGCCGCCCTGCGCTTCAGGGCGTCGATGAGGTCCCCTTGGTAGGTCCAGTAGCGCCGGAGGTAGAGGTTGCCGCCCTCGTCGAGGTGGAGCGGGGCGCCCTCGTCGACCAGCCCCGAGGCCCGGATTCGATCGAGCCACATCTCCGGCTCAGGCCACTCCAGGCCCTCGACGGGCGCGCCGGATTCGTCCGCGACCGGGGTCGCGACCAGGCGGCGGAGGTCCGCGCACACATGACCCGCTCCTGGCGCTCGCGACGCCAGCGCCGCGGCAAGGCCCACCAGCTCGTCTTCGCATGCGACCAGTCGACACATGGCGTGGGCGAAGTGCTCGTCGAGGGCGTCGATCTCGCCGGCGTCGCGCAGGGCCTGGACCGAGACGATCACGGCGCCTCCAGCAAGGCGTCGAGGGCCTCGATCATCGCCCGCGTCGGTCGGTCCCGGAAGGCGCCGTGGGTGGCCCCCAGCGAGGGATGCATGCCCTTGATGAAGAGGTAGGTGCTGCCGCCGATGTGGCTGTCGTAGTCGTAGTCGGCCAGCCGCGCGCGGAGGTAGCGGTGCAGCGCGAGCAGGTAGAGGTGGTACTGCAGGATGTAGTGACCGTGGGCCATCGGCTCGGCCAGAGCGGCCTCCGCGTAGGCTCCGCGGGTGTCGCCGACGTGGTTGGACTTGTAGTCGACGACCCACCACCGTCCCTCGCGCTCGAAGATGAGGTCGATGAAGCCCTTCAAGAAGCCATGCAGGGGCTCGAACCCCAGGGCCGCGAGCTGGTCCGCGTAGGTGCTCGGGACCTGAGGCGAGGCGTGCTCGCGAAAGACCGCCGCGAGCTGGGAGGAGGTCATTCGATCCCGAGGGTCACAGGCCCTCAGGCCGTGCCGCACCGGCAGTACGAACTGCATCTCGTTCAACCGGTGACGGCCGGCGAGGTCCGCCAGCCGGAGTCCGTCGTCATGGAAGGGGGTGTCCACGACCGCGCCGACGAAGTCCAGGACGGGTTGGAGCCACTCGGCGTCGTAGCCGTGGCTGTCGAGCATGCGGCGGACCATGTCGGGGTCGCCCTCGCTTTGGAAGTCCAGGTGCTCCAGCACGTCGTGGAAGAAGTTTCCGGCCTTTGCGCCGCGGGGGAAGTCGCCGAGGTCAATGGGGTCGCCCGCCGCCCTGGCGACGATGTCCTGGGTCGTGGTGTCGTGGTCACGGCCCTCGGCCAGGTGGCCCGCCGCGGTGGCTGGGCGGTCGCCCTTCAACGCGCTGAAGCTCGAGGTCCGCCAGCTGCCATCGGGGGGCCGTCCGGGGCTGCGCGCGGCCAGCTCGCCCTCCTCGGCGAGCGAGGGTCCCCAGGGGGGAGCGGTGTCGTCGCGCTGGGACGCGCGCTGGAACTCCACGGTCTCTGCCAGGCCGTCGATGTGGGCCTGGGCGTCCTCCATCAGATCCTCGATGCCCAGCTCACGGACCCGCGCGCGCGTATCGGCGAGCGCCTGGCCGGGCAGGGAGGGGCCGCGCTGGTGGAGGAGGAAGGAGAGCGGGCTGTCGTCGAAGCTCTTGTTGCCGGGGACCAGGTAGAGGTAGACGCGGTGCTTCGCGCGGGTCAGCGCGACGTACTGCAGCCGCAGGTTCTCGGCCTTCTGCTCCTCGTTGAACCACTTGAGGTGCTCGGACTTGTTCTCGCTGCCCAGGTCGAGCATGCGCGGTCGTCCGTCGAGTCCGCGGTGATGGAAGCGGAGCACGGGCTCCGTCCGCGCGGTCTTCATCCAGCTGGTCCAGAGGTAGGGCGCGAAGACCACCGGGTACTCGAGGCCCTTGGCCTTGTGGATGGTGATGAGCTGAACCGCCTTCGCGTCGCTCTCGAGGCGCAGGCTCAGGAGCTCGGCGTTCGGGGTCTGATCGCGTCGTTGTGCGCGGTACCAGCGGAGCAGGCCGGCGATGCCCAGCTGTCGGTCGACCGCGGCCGTGTGCACGAACTCCACGACGTGCAGCAGGTTGGTCATGCGACGCTCGCCGTCCTTGGCACCCAGCAGGCGGCCTTGGACGCCCTGGTCCTCGAGCACCGAGCGGAACATGCGGGCGAAGGACTGCCGCTCCCAGAGCGCCCGCCAGGTTCGGAAGCGCTCTACCCAGTGGTCCCATGCGCCGCTGTCGGGCTCGTCGAGTCCGGCGATGTCGGCGGCGCTCAGGCCGAGCAGGTCCGTCGCCAGCGCCGTGCGAAGGCCGGTCGTCCGGGCTGGCTCCGAGACCCCGACCATCAGCAGTTCGAGCTCGTTGGCCTCGTGGGAAGCGAGGACGCTGCTGGCGCCGTGGAGCACGCTGGGGATGCCGCGAAGGCGCAGGCTCGCCTGGGTGCGCTCCGCCTCCTTGTTCGTGCGAACGAGCACAGCGATGTCGCCGGGCGCGATGGGGCGGCCGTCCAGGTCCACGCCGCTGTGGAGGAGCCGTGCGATGTCGGCGGAGACGTGCCGAGGCAGCGAGCCTTCGATGTCCCGGGTGTAGACCCGCTTTCCGCGCTTCTGTCGCCGTCCGAGCAGCGCCAGGTCGTCGTAGCCACGAACCACGACCGGAGCGACGCCGTCGCGCAGCATGTCCTCGGCCTCCGGGCGCGCGGACACCGGGGGGTAGTCGATAAAGTCCTCGGCGAAGGGGTCGTGCAGCGCCCCGAACAGCGCGTTCAGACCGCTGACCAGGCCAGGGTCCGAGCGGTAGTTCACCGACAGCGTGAAGCAGCGATCGCCAGCATCGCGCTTGGCTTCGGCGTAGGCGTGGATGTCCGCCCCACGGAAGCCGTAGATCGCCTGCTTCGGGTCGCCGATGAGGAAGAGCCAGCCCGCGCCGTCACGGAAGACGCGCCGGAAGATGCGGTACTGGACCGGATCCGTGTCCTGGAACTCGTCGATCAGCGCCGCCTGGTAGCGGCGCCGGATCGCCTTGGCCAGCCGCTCCGCTCGCTCGCCCTGCAGGGCCTGGTCGAGCTCCAGCAGGAGATCGTCGAAGGACCACGTCCGGCTCTCGGCCTTGCGCCTGGGCAGCACGTCTACCAGGTGGTCCCTGAACTCCAGCTGGAGCTCCACGAGGTGGCGGTCGAGGGCTCCGGCGTTGGCGGCCCATGCCTTGAAGAAGGCCTCGATCGCGTCGAGCACCGGGTGCTCGGGCACGGTCATGGACTGCTTGATCTCGTCCGGCCTCAGGGACTCGAGCTGCCAGGGGGGAGACCTCTCCGGGCGGGTGGGGGTCAGCCACTCGTCGACGCCGCCCAGCTTCTTGGCCAGGCTGTCGCCCCGGTACTTCCAACCCTCTTGCCGCTGACGGGCGAGGGTCCGCTCCAGGTCGGCGCGGCCGGAACGCCACCCCTCGCGCAGGGCCGCGAAGGCGCTGACCAGTGCCTCGTCGGTGGCCGGCGGCAGCGTCGAGTGGTCCGGGAGGACCCCGAGGTCCGGCTCGGCGGCGAGGCGCTCCGCCAGCTGAAGAAGCCGGGCGGGGCCGAAGCCGATGGTCTGCGCATGGCGAACCAGCGCCGGGTGGGCCGAACCCATCCGGGTCGCCCAGAAGTCGTAGGCGATGGTCTGGAGGAGCTCCGTCTGGTCGGCGACGAGCTCGGTGTCGAAGAGCGCTCCGGACTCGAAGGCGTTCTCCTGGAGCATGCGCTTGCAGAAGCCGTGGATGGTGGAGATCGCCGCGCAGTCGAAGTCGTAGAGCGCCTGACGAAGGCGGCGCAGGGCCAGGGGCCGGTCTCCCGCCGTCACGGTGGCCAGGTGCTCCAGGAGAGGATCCTCGGTGGGCTCGGATCCGCTCAGGTGCTCCTGCGCCTCGCGGATCCGGGAGCGCACCCGGTCCTGGAGCTCGCTCGTCGCGGCCTCGGTGAAGGTCACGATGAGGATGTCCTGGACGCCGAGGCCTTCCTCCAGCAGAAGACGCAGCACCAGCCCCGTGATCGTCCACGTCTTGCCTGTGCCGGCGCTGGCCTCGATCAGGGTGGTGCCGCGCGGCAGCGCCTGGGTGGGGCTGAAGACCTTCATCCCTCTTCTCGCAGGTTGATCATCGGCCGATAGACGCGCTCGGCGAGCTGGCTCAGGTCGGGTCCGCCCCCGAAGCTCAGCTCCGGCGTGAAGCCGATGTCACCGAGAGCGCGCCGGACGTGCGAATCGTCCCCCTCTCCGCTGTCCCAGCGGGTGGACCACTTGTCCTTCGCTCGCCAGGTCGCCTTGGCCGGGGGTGGGCCCCAGTCGTTGGCGGCCCTCGCCTCGGCCCAGGCCAGGCAGGTCTCGGGGAAGAAGGGCAGAGGTCGGCTCTGACCCATCCGGTAGAGCGCGACCAGATCGGCCAGGCGTTCCCGTGCCCAGTTCGGGTCCAGGGTGCGGTAGTCGTACGCGGCGACGCCCCCGCCGGCGCGACGCCCGAAGAGTCGGGTGGCGCCGATGCCGGGCTCGACGACGCTGGAGGCCAGGTGCCCGATCCAGGCGCGGAGCTGGTGCTTCGCCTTCAACTTGGAGTAGCTGTAGAGGAGCCGGCCCTTCTCGGTCCAGCCATCCACCGACCCGGTCACGCGGACCCCCGAGAGGACCAGGTCCACGCGCACGGCGGGGCGGGGGTGCTCCCCCAGCTGTTCGCGAATGCGTGCTGCCAGGGGCTCGACCAGCGGCTTGATCCGGGTCTCGAAGACGCAGTCCCCGGGGACTCCGTGGGGCAGAGCGCCCTTGGCTCGAACCGCCTCCGCGAAGGTGTCGACGGAGCCGTCGTCCACGCGCACCGCCTTGTCGAGCAGGGCCGATCCCAGGCCCCAGAGCTCGAGGGCGTTCAGGTCAAAGGGCTCCCGGTCCTCGATCGCGTCCTCGTCCCGACCGAACCACACCTTGAGGCGTCGGTTCATCAAGCGCACCAGGCTGCCGCTGCCGAAGAAGCCATAGAGATCGTCGAGGGTGATCTCCGCCGGGGCTTCGAGCGGAGGGAGGGGCTCGGCGAGCCAGGCGGGCAGGCCCTCGCGTTCGGATCGGAGCCGCCGCGCGCCCTCGAGGTAGGCGTCGTCGAAGGAGAAGCGACGCTCGTCGCCGGCCCGGAAGTTGGCGGGGCTGAAGGGCTGCAAGGGATGGTCGATGGTCACGCGGGATCGGATGTCGCCGCGCGTGGACTCCAGCGCATCGAGCAGCTCGCTGACCATCACGCTGGGCGGGGTCGGCTTGTTGTCCCGAATGTCCTGGCCCGTGTAGGTCACGATCAACCGGTCACGAGCGGAGAGCAGCGCTTCGAGGAAGAGGGTCCGGTCGTCCTCGCGCGGGGTCCGGTCGCCCTTGCGTGAGCCGTCGACCCGGTCGAAGTCGAGGTGCCGGCCGCGGCGAGGGTAGGCGCGCTCGTCCATGCCGAGCATGCAGACCACGCGGAAGGGAATGGAGCGCATCGGCACCATCGCGCAGAAGGTGACCTGGCCCGAGAGGTAGCCGGATGCGGGCATCGACTCTTCGAAGACCGAGCTCAAGAAGCCGAGCAGGACCTCGGGTGTGATCGCCTCGTCGAAGCGAACCCCCTGGGCGCGCGCGACCGCGTCCGCCAGCACGGAGCGGACCTGCTGGTGCTGCCAGGCGTGCTCATGGTCGTCGACCAGGAAGTCCGTCAGGAGGCGATCGATCGCCAGGTTCCAGGCCGCCAACGAGCGCGGCTCGGTCAGATCTTCGAGGTGCTCGAAGAGCCGCTCGCAGAGATCGATGAAGCGCCCGAGTACGCGCGTGCTGTTTCCCTCGACCTCGTCGTAGGGGAGCACCCCCTGGAAGAGCCGCTCGTCGTTGCCGCGCATGGCGATGCCGAGGAGCAGCCGGTCGAGGCCGAAGCGCCAGGTGTTCTGGCCCTCGGCCGGCACCCCGACCCGGGCTCGGTGGCCCGCGTCGATGCCCCAGCGGATGCCGCTCTCGCGGACCCAGGCCGTCACGGCCTCGACGTCGTCCGCGCCCAGCTCGTAGCGGAGGCGGATCGGTTCATGGCTGAGCAGGTCCAGGACCTGACTCGCCGTGACGCGGGAGTCGACGAGCCCCATCAGGGCGATCAGTCCCTCGGCCACGGGGTTGTCGCGCCGAAGGCTGCGGTCGCTGACGCGGAAGGGGATGTGTCGAGGGTCGTCGTCGTCGCGGTCGAAGACGGCCTTGACGAGG
>Ga0114933_10002698_pt1 | contig 17994 bp, 15 predicted proteins | sample 4SBtaG_FD_89691 | JGI IMG/M metagenome (GOLD analysis project Ga0114933, IMG submission 89691) | Deep subsurface microbial communities from Kolumbo volcano to uncover new lineages of life (NeLLi) - 4SBTROV12_W25 metaG | ecosystem: Environmental > Aquatic > Marine > Volcanic | place: Kolumbo... | reverse complement strand
TTTTAGCTAAAATTGATTTTGGAGATCGACCTAAACCTTTGACGGTTAGGAGAGATCGAAAAATCGATTTGAGAAAAAATTTAGCAAAAGATTGAAAATATGAATTGATCAGACCTTCCTTAACAGTTATACATAAGTTACTTACGTTTAGTCCAAGGTAAACTCGCAACCCAGAAGTCACTTATAACCAGCAGGTTAAGAAAATACCAGCACACTAACCTTCAGATACTTCCAAAACCCCATTTTCAAAGAGCCAAATTTACGATCCTTTCTAATAATTCCTAGATCTGATAAAACTTCTTTCATGGAACCAACACGCAATAATGTCTGGAAGATGTTTAACGACATCTCCCCCACCTACGATCGTATTAACCGTATACTCTCCTTTGGCTTCGACAAGGGATGGCGCAAAAAAGTCGCAAAACATTTGCCTGAAAAAGATCAGATAAAAGTTCTCGATCTTGCATGCGGAACAGCAGATCAGATCATCTGTCTCATGGAAAACTCCCATCAAATCGATGAGATCTACGGGGTAGACCCTGCCAAGAAGATGCTAGAGATTGGCAAAGACAAGATGAAAGACAAGTTCTACAAGGGACAAGTTAAGTTCGTCCACGGCACTGCTGAAAAAATTCCCTTTGAAGATAACACCTTTGATGTTGTTACCATCTCATTTGGCATTCGAAATGTTGAATTTTTGAAGGAGGGATTTAAAGAAATTAGGCGCGTTTTAAAACCTGGCGGTAGGCTACTTGTTTTAGAGTTTTCATTACCTGATCGTCCATTGATTAAAAAGGGTCATCTTTTCTACCTTCGAAAGGTACTTCCCATTATTGGCGGCCTTCTCTCACAGAAAAAAGATTCCTATGAATACCTCAACAAGACGATTGAGACCTTTCCTTATGGAGAGAGGTTCTTAAATCTCTTAAAAGAAAATGGTTTTAAAAATAGCACGGCTCACCCTCACTTTTTAGGTGCGGTTTCTATCTATGTTGCCCAAAGCTAATCTCTATCCCAAAATCTATTGGAAAAGTAGAGGCTCAAAAGAAGCAAAGCTATCTTTTGGCTCAAAAAAAAGCGGCGATGAGTATTTTCTTATTAAACCGTTTGATTTGCATAAGTCTGATTTTCCTGAGAAGATCTATCCTGAAAAAATTGTGAGAGCTGATGAGCCGCCAAAACCAGATAGTTTTCCCAAAGTTAAGTCCGTTACCAATTTTCCCGAATATCCCGAGTGGGAAAAAGGGGTTTTAAAAGCAAAAAGCTCAATTGAAAAGGTAGTACTTGCAAGAAGGATCACTCTGACTTTTGAAGGAGAGCTTGATCCCTTCAGCCTTTTTTCAGCTCTCTTAAGAGAGGGCGCTTATCAGTTTTATATTGAGCCAAGAAAAGGGCTCGCATTTTTCGGGGTAAGCCCTGAGAGACTTTATTACCGGGAGGGCTCAGAGGTCTTAACAGAAGCAGTAGCTGGCACAAGAGCAAAAGGCGAGCTATTGAAGCATGAGCTTCTATCCGACCCCAAAGAGCTTGCAGAATTTGAATTTGTCAAAAGAGACATCGGGGAAAAGCTTGCGCCATATTTAGACGAGATCAAGGTTAGTAAGACGAGCGTCTGTGATGCTAAAAATGTGCAACATCTCTATGCAAAACTATCGGGCACTTTGAAAGAGAGCTCAGATGAACAAGTGATTGATTCTCTTCATCCAACTGCTGCCACACTTGGCTATCCCAAGGATGAGTCGAGATCTTTTCTCCAGGAGAATGAACCTTTTGATCGAGGACTTTATGCTGGGGGCTTTGGACTGATCACACCTGAGAGCGCAGATATGGCTGTAGCGATTAGATCTGCTCTATTTCAAGATGGTAAATTACACATCTATTCCGGTACGGGCATCGTCGAAAAATCTCAGCCTGAAAAAGAGTGGGAAGAGCTCGATCTAAAAATTCAGCCATTTAGAGAGGTTTTATGTTTTTAGGGAAGATCAATCTTGAGTCTGCAAATGTCCTTATCGATTCGCTTGTACAAACGGGAGTCACTCAATTTTTTATTGCTCCTGGATCAAGATCAACTTCGCTTACCTTGGCTGCAATTAACCATTCCAAAACAGTTTGCTCCTCTCACTTTGATGAGAGAGGATTGGGTTTTCAGGCTCTTGGTTTTGCTATTGGCTCTAAAAAGACAGCTGCCATCATTGTCTCATCAGGAACTGCAGTTGGAAATCTTCTTCCTGCGATAATGGAAGCGCACCACTCAAACGTCTCTCTTCTCGTGCTGACTGCGGATAGGCCGCCGGAACTTAGAGACTCTTCTGCAAATCAAACAACTCACCAGACAAAGATTTTTTCGCCTTTTGTTCGCTTTGAAAAGGAGATCTTATTATCTGATCCCCATTTCAGTAAAAAAGCGCTCTCTTCTTTTGCCTCATATGCAGTATATAAAGCTCGTAATGGTCCTGTGCATCTCAATGTGATGTCCAGAGAGCCTTTCTTTGAAAAGACCTCTCCAAGTGAGTTTATTGCACCGAAATACTTTTCAGCTGAGCCCCAAAAAATTGAGGTACCCGCTTTTTTTGATCCCGACAAAAAAGGATTAATTCTCATTGGAAAAACGGAAGAAAATTTAGAGCCGATTTTCGAACTCTCAGAAAGACTCTCCTGCCCTATTTTTGCAGATATTCTATCGAACGGGAGGTCTTACCCTAAACATCCGCACGTAGTTGATTCTTTTGACCTACTTTTGAAGGGAAGAGATTTTCCTAAACCAGATTATGTTCTCCATTTTGGAGGGCGTTTTGTCTCAAAGAAGGTTTTTTCCTGGCTGCAAGAGAGAAAAGTCTATGCGAATATTCAAGAGGCAGATGAATGCTTTGATCCCTATCAGTTAGTCACTCATCATTTCAAAACGAGTCTGAAATCTTTTTGTGAGGCCTGTCCAGGATCTTCCGATCAATCCGTTGAAACTTTTTCTCTCGATCTGAAAATATCGGAGGATACAGAGCCAGGTTATATGCAACAATTGGGAAAGCATTTTCCAAAGAACACCTCGCTCTTCCTCGCAAATAGTATGCCGATTAGGGATGCAGACAATTTTTTCTTCCCCAATAACGCGCCAAAACGAATTTTTGCAAATCGCGGTGTCAGCGGCATCGATGGAAATATTGCAACGGCAGTAGGGCTTTCAAAGGCAGTAGGTCCTTTAATTGCTGTCTTAGGAGATCTTGCCTGTTTGCATGACCTAAATTCGCTTGCACTAGCAAAGGGACTGCCTATTTTATTTATCGTATTCAACAATAGCGGTGGCGGCATTTTTTCTCATCTCCCCGTAGCGGAAGAAAAACAGGGATTCGATGAATTTTTCACCTGCAAGCATGGCCACTCTTTTGAAAAGGCAGCGAAGCTGTTCGGATTAGAATATCTCTCTACTTTCAAAAAATCCTATCCTATGGTAGAACCTACTCTTCTTGAAATTAAGACGAGCACAAACAAAAATGTTTCTGCCTACCAGGAAATTATAGAAGGAATATCGTCATGCTGCCAACTATCCAATTAGGAAATAAAGAAAATCCTCCGCTCGTATTTCTACACGGATTTATGGGGTCCAAAGAGGATTTTTTAGAGCTTGCCGGCTACTTTTCATCCGATTATCACTGTATTCTTCTCGATCTTCCAGGACACGGAGAATCAAATTCATTTGCACCTCACTCAAAGCCCTTTATCTGGGCAAAAGATCTGATTCAAGAGACCGTAAAAGACCTGGATGATCCTACTTTTATCGCCTACTCTTTAGGCGGAAGACTTCTCTTACATTTAGATGCTCCAAAAAGAGTTTTTATCTCTTCTCATCTCGGGCTAAAAACGCTAGAAGAAAAACGCCTTCGAAAAGGACAAGATGCAAGCCAAATATCGAGGCTACAAGATAATTTCGAAGGGTTTTTAAATAACTGGTACAACCAAGATTTATTCGTAGGTCTTGAAAAGACAAGTTTAATAGAAAGAAGAGAGAGAAATAATCCCGAGCATTTAGCTAAAGCAATGGAAGCCTTTAGCCTTTCGAAACAAAAACTTTTCGAACCACAGGAAGGAGACTTTTTTCTCTGCGGCGAGAAGGACAAAAAATACCACTCACTCTATCAAAAAAGAGCGTGCCCATTTGCTGTTATTCCGAGCGCATCTCACGCACCTCATTTAGAAAATCCAAAACTTGTTTTTGAAACAATCAACACACATTTAAAGGAGAGGTCATGAACTGGGAAAAAGCAAAAGACTTTGAAGATATCCTCTATGACAAGATGGATGGCATTGCAAAGATCACGATCAACCGTCCCGAAATTCACAATGCATTTCGTCCGCAAACAGTACATGAAATGATTAACGCTCTAAATGATGCGAGAGATGATTCCTCTATCGGCGTCATTATCTTGACAGGTGCCGGAGAAAAGGCTTTCTGTTCAGGTGGTGATCAAAAGATCCGCGGTGATGCTGGCTACCGAGATGGTGATGGAACACATAGACTCAACGTTCTCGACTTTCAAAGACAGATTAGAACTTGCCCAAAACCCATCGTTGCGATGGTTGCAGGCTATGCGATTGGCGGTGGCCATGTGCTTCACGTCATGTGCGATCTTACCATTGCTGCTGACAACGCCGTCTTTGGCCAAACTGGACCTAAAGTTGGCTCTTTTGATGGCGGATTTGGCGCAAGCTATCTTGCCCGCATCATCGGTCAGAAAAAGGCGCGCGAAATTTGGTTTCTCTGCAAGCAATATGGTGCAAAAGAGGCGCTTGACATGGGGCTAGTAAACACTGTTGTTCCACTAGCTGAGCTTGAAAAGACCACGGTCGATTGGTGCAAAAAGATGTTGCAGCATTCACCACTTGCGCTCCGTTGTTTAAAAGCAGGTCTTAATGCCGACTGTGATGGTCAGGCAGGCTTGCAGGAGCTCTCAGGAAATGCGACTCTTCTCTTCTACATGACTCAGGAAGGTCAAGAGGGAAGAAATGCTTTCAATGAAAAACGCAAGCCCGACTTCGCACAGTTTCCAAGGAGACCATAGATGAGTGCAAAAGCATGGGCCCTTGCCATTCGGCCAAAAACGCTCTCAGCGGGAATGTGCCCTGTTCTTCTCGGCTCATCTTTTGCCTTTAGTATCTATTTCAACTATTCAGTCTTTCTCTTAACGCTCCTCTTTGCCCTTTTCATTCAGATCGGCACCAATTTAGCGAATGACTATTTCGATTTTGTGAAGGGAACAGACACGGAAGATAGAGTAGGCCCCGCAAGAGCATGTCAAATGGGCTGGATCACCCCCAAGCATATGAAGTGGGGATTTATCTTCGCCTTTTTTCTAGCAGCCTGCATGGCCTTTCCTCTAATTTTGATTGGAGGCCAAGTAGCAATTACCATAGCTCTACTCTCGATTCTCTTTGGCGTTCTCTATACAGGCGGCCCCTATCCGCTGGGCTATATTGGTCTAGGCGATATTTTTGTTCTTCTCTTTTTTGGCCCCATTGCAGTAGGCGGTACCTACTTTTTGCAAACAGGGATAATACCTCTATCCATTTTTATCGCAGGTCTTGGGCCTGGGCTCATCTCCTGTGCAATTCTTACCGTCAATAATGTGCGTGATTATATTGGAGATAAAAAAACGGGTAAACAAACGCTTGTAGTTCGTTTTGGAAAAACGTTTGGTAAGTGGGAATATGCCTTTTGCATGGTACTTGCAAGTGCGCTCCCTCTCTTTTTTATCCCGCGGCCTTTAAATGCTATTTTAGCATGCGCCTCTTCCCTTATTTTTTCATTGCCGCTCATTCAGACAATCTTTAAGACAGAAGATGCAAAAACGCTTAATCTACTCTTAGCTAAAACGGCCAAATTCTTAACACTCTATACTCTGCAATTTGCAATTTTTATCGCTCTCTCATGATCTATGATTTAGCACTTCATCCGAATCCTCTCAATCTGAAGACAAGAAGAGGGTTAATCTTAAGAGGAAAGAGCTTGGGGGAGGTTGCACCACTTCCGGGATATAGCAAAGAGACTCTAGATGACTGTCTGAAAAATCTAGATGTGAGCTTCCCCTCTGTGCGCTTTGCAAACTCATCCAGCGAACTTGACTTATTTGACGCTCGAGACATTGAAATCTCCCCCCTTCTCATCGACTCTTTTGATTTTTCTGGCCCTGCTACCACTTACAAAATTAAGGTAGGCCATATTTCACTCACAGATGCTATTTCAAGGCTAAAAAAAATCAAAAAAGAACATCCCAACCTAAAGCTAAGAATCGATGCCAATCGTAAATGGACGCTCATGCAAGCACTCCAGTTTGCAGATAATTTTACAAAGAGTGATTTTGCCTATTTAGAGGAACCGGTTAACACATTTGATGAGCTGCTAGCCTTTTCTAAAAAGACCAGCTTTCCAGTTGCTGTCGACGAATCGCTTTACGATCAGCCAATAGATAGAATTTTGAAGCTTTCCTCATTAAGAGCTCTTGTCATTAAGCCAACTCTTTTTGGCGGCATGGAAGACATAGAAGCCTGCCAGAAAATAATTGGGGATATTCCCATTGTTCTTAGTAGCTCTTTTGAGAGCGGCATGGGCCTTCTTTCCATCTGCAAGATTGCATCTCACCTGGAGCTAACCGAGCCAGTTGGAATTGATACCTATCGTTTTTTTAAACGTGATCTGTTAAAAAAGCCTCTAGATTTAAGCAAAGCAAAAGTGCCTGCCAAATGGATGACATCCTTCTCCCTTCTCTAAAACATACAGCGATTATTCAAGAAGATCAGCATATTAATTATGCTGTGCTCTACGAGATAGTCCAAAAGAAAAGAAGGCAGCTTGCCTATCTTGGGCTGAAACCAAAAGACCGGATTCGGATACCCGCTAAAACAGATATTCAGACGATCGCGCTTTTATTTGCCTGCATGTACAGCAATATCGATATCTTTCTTGTAAATATGCGCCTCCCCTCTTTTTTTATAGAGAAAGAGCTTACTGGTTTTAGACCTCTGGATTTTAGTTCTCTTACAAAGGAAGCTCCCTTTCCAGACACCTCGATTAGAGATAGCCAAACCTACATTTTCACATCCGGAACCTCTGCCAAGCCTAAAATTGCAATTCATAGCTTTGAAAACCATTACTACAGTGCATTGGGGGCAAATGAAAATATGCCTCTCGGACCTGGTGACAAGTGGCTCCTTTCTCTTCCTCTCTATCATGTGGGCGGTCTTGCCATTCTTTTCCGCTGTTTTTTAGCTGGGGCCACTGCGGTAATTCACACAAAGACTCCCGAGTATATCACCCACCTCTCTTATGTTCCGACTCAGCTCTACAGACTTGAAAACCCTCCCCCCAACTTGAAATGTATTCTCGTAGGCGGAGCAAAGCTCTCTAGAGATCTCTATAACCAAAAGAAACATCTCCCTCTCTATCTAACCTACGGCATGACGGAGATGAGCTCACAAATTGTAACGACTCAAAGTCCTATCTGGAAAGAGGGAGCGCCTTTTTTAGGCTTTCCTCTCAAATATCGAGAAATTAAAATTCACAATGGAGAGCTTTTTGTAAAAGGAAAGACTCTTTTTCAAGGGTATTTAGACTCGCCCTTTCAAAAGGACTGGTTTTCTACAGGTGACCTAGCTGAAATTGATCCTGAACTTGGGCTTAGAATCCTTGGCAGGAAAGACCGTCAATTTATCTCAGGCGGAGAGAACATCCAGCCAGCTGAAATTGAAAGAGCCCTTCTCTCACTACCTCATGTTCTGGGTGCACGCGTAATTCCCTATCCCGATCCGGAATTTGGAATGAGACCTCTCGCTTTCATAAAACATGATAATACTTTTATTGAAGAAGAGATTAAAGCTCTTCTCAAAAACAAACTTGCATCTTTCAAAGTTCCTGACCGTATCTACCCTCACTCTCAGCTCTCTAGCTTTTCTTTCAAAAATACAATAATATAATATTTATTATTTAGCGTTTTAAATAATAAAGACCTCATTTATAATATCCATTAGTTAATAATTAAATAAAAAGGGAAAGTAAAATGGGATATGCAATAAACAATTCTTTAGAACATATTGAATCAAACGCTCTTAATCCATGCGGGCACATACCGGTCGTATCTACTGCAACTGGCGGCCTGCGTGTAGTTTTAGGGGCCGTTGAAGTCATAGCTGGACTTGCAATTTCTATTCTTCAAGGAATTGTCAGCGCCTATTATACGCGTACAGGTGACGATCGAAAATGTGACTTTTCAGCAGGTTTAGGTACTATGCTACATGGGTTTGCTAACCTAGCAAGAGGCACAGTGGAAATGATCCCATTTGTAAATATGATTACAATGAAGTATGACAAAGACCCTGAGAGCGGTCTTTATACTAACCCGCACAGGTTGCACTACAGAACGGAAAAGTAGGACCTACTTTTTTCAATAAATTTACATACAAAGCTCCTGCAAAGTACCTACCTCAGCTCTGCAGGAGCTTTTTTTATCTATATCCTAGGCCTCTTTTTCCCCAAAGCCTAGTCATTAAAAAAAATATTCATCAATTCCTATTTTCAGTGTTTCCTTAAAAACATTTGATCTGATATTGTCCGAAAATTAACAAAAAAAATGACTATGAAAAAGCTTTTTCTCCTCCTATTTTTTGCGGCATTATCAGTATCTACATACTTTTTCTTTCCCCAAAATTCGGATGAAATCACAACAATTTTTGGTAAGGAAAAAATTGATAACCCTCTTGTAAAGGATCTTCTTGAATCCCCTATTATGGAGAGGATTAAGAGCATTGATCAATCAGGAGTACCCTATTACTACGGTTTTGTGCCCAAGTTCAGTCGGTATGAACATTCTGTAGGAGTCTACGCTCTTTTAAAGCGCTATAATGCTCCTTTAAATGAGCAGGTTGCAGGGCTTATGCACGACACCTCTCACACTGTCTTTTCTCATTTGAGAGATCTCTTATTTAACCGGGGAAATAAAGATGATGCCTATCAGGACTCCATCCATAATTGGTATCTAAAAAGAATGAATATGACCGAGCTCCTAGCTCGGTACGATCTTGAAATTGCAAATATTAATCCAAAAAAACTGGAATTTTCTGCTCTGGAGCAAGACCTTCCTGGCATGTGTGCAGATCGCATCGAATACAATCTTCATACCGCCCTTATTTTTGAAATGATGGATGAGGAGAAGATTGAATCGATCTTAGAAGACCTTCACTTTGATGATGGTAAGTGGTACTTTACAAACGCTGATTCTGCTGAAAAGTTTGCAAACCTATCTCTTCATTTTACTGAGCACTTCTAGGGAAGCCCTTGGAATTATATGCTCAATTACTGGTTTGGAAGAGCGATTACAAAAGCAGTCGGTCTTGGAATGATCAAAGTGGATGATATCCACTTTCAAACAGACCCCTATATTCTCTCAAAACTAGTCGCATCAGACGATGAAGAGATTCAAATCTATCTAGGAAGGTGTCAAGATGTCTTCACCTCTTTTGAAGTGGTCGAAGATGACGACTTTGATCTCTTTGTAACCCCTAAGTTCCGCGGCATCGACCCTCTATTAAAACTTGATGGATCATTTGTTCGCCTCACCTCTATATCGCCTTCTTTTAAAGAGGAATATGAACGTATCTCCGACTACGCTAAAAAGGGATATAAAATTCGTTTTTCAATTCGCGATAGAGAACCCCATAAATTGTTTTTAAGAAGCACTCCTATAAAAAAATAATTTAATCTCGATTCTTATACAAAAACTGATTCATAAATCGGTTTTTAACTGCGTCACCTTTTTCTTCTCTTCGGTGCGCCGTGTCCTTGAACACAGCCACACCTCAGATAAGCAAAATCTGAGGAACTTCCTTGTTTAATTTCCGATTATCAAATCTTTTTTTGTATAGAAATAAATCCACCTATTTTTATAAGTTCATATTTTTGTGATTTGTCTTCGGGATTATTGTGAAAAAAGGCTACCAACCTCTATAATTGGACCGTTTAGACACTTAAAATTTTTGCTCTAAAAAGAGACTGGAAAATATGGAATCTACCACTTACAGCACCCTTTTAAAAAGATGTTTTCCGGAAAGTCACGTCTCATCAAAAAATTTACTTAACGATGAGATGCCCCTCATTTCGGAACAAAAGAAAATCTTGGCATTTCAGTATCTCTCTCAGGCAGAAAAGCTTCTCCTCGATGGCAACCTAGATGGCATTGCTTTTTTTAAAGCAGCTGCAGAATTAGAGAGCCAAAATGCAGAAATTTATTTTCGCCAGGGCCTTGCCTTTTACGAATATGGAATTCAAAGGGGCAAAGAAAAAATTCTACTACTAGCTAGTAAAAGTTTTAAGAAAGCGACCCAGTTAAACCCACAATATTACCAAGCCTACCTTTCTTGGGGTGGGGCTCTTTTAGAATTAGGACATATTCACCAGGAACACCATTACTTCCTTCAAGCAAAAGAAGTTTTGACAAAAGCGCTCGCATTTACAAGTGAGATGCCTAAAGAGAGCGTCATGGAGCTCTACTGGGATCTCGGCCTTATCTGGAAAGAGATCGCTGGGCACTCGGGAGAGGCTCTCGACGTTCGAATGGCTATCCACTCATTTCGATCCTCCTTAAGTTCCTGCATATCACCGTCCGCATCTTTCTGGAATGATTTTGGAAGTGCCTATTTACAAATGGGTCTTCTTATCAATGATAACCGCCACTATCTGCAAGCAATCCAACATTTTGAAAAAGCACTTAAAGTAGATGAGACAAATGAAGAGGCTTGGAGCCAGCTGGCATCTGCCCGCTCTCAACTCTATATCAATACGATGGATGAGGCCTATTTTAGAAAAGCTAATGAGAGTTTTTCTCAAGCCATCCGTTTTCAAAGCCTGAATGAAGAGATCTGGCTCGACTGGGCCTCTTTGCTTGGAGAGTCCGGAAAAATCTGCAAGGACCCAAAAACACTTAGACTCTCCGTTGAAAAGTGCATACGCGCTCATAGTCTAGCTCCCGATGATCACCGCATTGTCGGACAGTGGGTCGAGTCTCTCTCTCAACTAGGCACTCTCACATCTAGATATGACCTTTTAGTCGAGGCTGAAAATAAGATTATCAAGATGACAGAGCTCTATCCAGATGCTCATGATCTTTGGTATTCCTACGGCCTGTGCATGTTATCTTTAGGCGATTACTATGAAGACCCTGGATATTATGATTTTGCTATTGAGAAAATCCAGAATGGGCTTGCTCTAGACCGATCTAATGCAGAACTTTGGCATCTACTAGCTCTTTCCTATAAAAAGCTAGGCACTCTATTAAATGACGACTCCCTTTTAGAACTAGGAGCAAAATTTTTCCTTCGAGCTATTGACCTTAAGCCTGCCTGTCCTACTTTAATCTTTGACCAGGCAGAGAACTATTTAAATCTCGCCGAAATCACCTCTCAAACAGAACACGCTAGAAAAGCCTTTGAATACTATGAGTATGGCATCCAGCTCCAAAAAAATGCTCTTCTCTACCACCCAGAGATCCTCTTTGGCTATGCATCTGCTCTTTATCTCTATGGAGAGATCGAAGAAGAAGAGCCTTATGTTAACCGAGCAGTCGAAGTCTTTTGGCAAGTTCTTTTGATTGAACCCGATTATCCTCAAATTCATTTAAAACTAGGAACCTCTTTTGCTCAGCTTGCAGATTACGCATCGGACTCCCAGCTGTTTCAAAAGGCATTTCACTATTTTCGCATCGCTGCAAAGCTAGACTCAGAAAATGAAAATCTCTGGCTTGAATGGGGATTATCTCTGATCCATTTTGCACATCTCTCTTATGACACTGAGAGTTTGAATTACCTCTACGGAGATGCGGAACAAAAACTCACTAAAGCAGGAAGGCTTGGCAATTTACATGCCTATTATCACCTAGCATGCCTCTACTCCCTAACAGGAAAAATGAGAAAAGCCATGCTCTTTCTAGAAAAGGCTAGAGTTTTAGATGTGCTCCCTGAGATTCAGGAGCTTCTCCATGATGAATGGTTAGAACAAATCCGCGAAACCGAATCCTTTGCTCTTTTCCTTTCCCGATTGGAGAGCAAACAGAGCATCAATGGCGAATAATCCTCTGTTATTAAGAGACATCTATTCAAGACAAGTTTTATGGAAAGATGAAAGAATGACTTTTCCATCCTTTCCTTAAATTTATAACCCTGTTATATTTCACGCATTATGGATAAAAGATCACTACTATTTTTTCTACTCGTTACATCGAGTTTCTTGTTTGTAAACCACTACTTTTCCTCGAAGAGTATTGAGAAAAACAAAGTTGCACTGGAGCAAGCACAAAGCGTGCGAAAAGCTCAAATTTTGCAAGTGCAAAAAGAGGCTAAAAGCAAAACTGCTTCCCTAACAGATATCTCACTTACAGGGCTCTACTCATCAAAAGACGGTGACCTTCTCGCCTATGCTGCGAGTGTTGGTGATCAAAAAATCACACTTGCTTGGGCAGACGAGGTTCCGAATAAACTTTATGACGGAAATAAATACACAAACCTCGCCTTCAAAAACCAGTCAAAATCAGAACCTATTCTCTATTCAACTTCAAATAAAAAGCTAAGCCTACCTAGGCTCCCTGATTATGATGGTGCAGAGTTTCAATTCTTATCTTTTAATCAAGAGCCAAAGCTCATTTTTGCAAAGCAAATAGATGGAGAAATCGTTTTTGCAGAAGAACTCTCCTCTAATGCCATCGCTTTTACACGTTATCAAAATGAATATCTCCCTGTAGGTGTCTACGATATTCGCGCTTCTAAAATAAGACCACTAAACGAGTATATAAGCTTTAAAGAGCATCTTGAAATCAAAGAGGTCAAGCTAGGATCAAAATCTAGGGGCGAAGAGTTTTACGTCCTTGAAAATGATTATCAAATGCTCGTCTTCTCAACAAAAGGTGGTGCATTAGCTGAAATCAACCTTCCTTTTGAGACAAAAGAGAACCAAAATAGCGTCGTAAAAGAGATCAATTTCGACCGTGATATGAAGGAACAACATCCTCAAGAGGACTATTTCCCTCAAAACGGCTATCACCTTGCAACTCATGCCGGCTCTGCCTTCGTAGATCAAGGCGAGCTTGGCGGCTACTATCCCTTAATTCGCAGAAGCATTGGCGAAGAAGAAAAACCCAGCTACTATTCCATGAGCGTTGTAGGCGATAACGCTGAAAATATGATCTTCAATGTCACTCGATTTGAGAAAAATCTCATCGAATTTACCTCAAGTCAGGCACATAGACGTATTACAAAAACATTTACACTGCCCGAAGACTCTAAAAATGCCCCCTATATCTTTAATCTAAAAGTGACTGTTGAAGGAGACGCAAGAGATCTCTGGCTAAACTCAGGCGTGCCTGAAGTAGAGCTCATATCAGGAGCCTCCAATCCCGCGCTTAAATACCGAGTAACGAGAGGAACTAAATCCTCTGTTGAAAAGCTCTCACTTCCCGAAGACAAGCCTGGTAAAGACTCAATACTAGTGTCTACAGTAGCACCCGACTGGATTGCAAACTCAAACGGATTTCTAGGGATAATCATGGATCCCCTATCCGATGTCCCAGCTGGCTTAAAAGCTAAGATATTGCCTGGTATTGATATTCCTACAAGACTATCTTTGATCGACGCCAAGTACAACAAGTACCCTGTTAAAAAATTCCCTGGATATGAGCTATTTCTACCTCTCAAATCCAATCAAACAATGGAATTCCGCATTTTTGCAGGACCTTTTGAAGATGATGTTCTAACGATTATCGATGAGCACTTTGATAACCCTGCAGCTGGCTACAACCCCGATTATAAAGCAGCTCAAAGCTTCCATGGCTGGTTCTCTTTTGTATCTGCTCCTTTTTCAAAGTTCCTCTTCCTTTTGATGAAACTCTTTCACTCCGTTACCGGATCTTGGGGATTATCGATTATTCTTCTTACTCTAGCACTTCGCATCATGCTCTACCCACTTAATGCATGGTCCATCAAGTCTACTGCTAGAATGCAAGAAGTAGGCCCTGAAATTAAAAAGATCCAAGAGAAGTATAAGAAAGACAAGCAGCGCCAACAACTAGAGATGATGAAGCTCTATAAAGAAAAAGGCGCTAACCCATTTATGGGCTGCTTCCCTATGCTGATCCAACTTCCGTTTTTAATCGGTATGTTTGATCTCCTAAAATCTACCTTCGAACTCAGAGGCGCAATCTTTGTTCCAGGCTGGATTACTAACCTAACTCAACCGGACATCCTCTTTAGCTGGGGATACCCTATTATTTTCTTCGGCACATCTTTTCACCTCCTTCCTATCCTGTTAGGCGGCGCGATGTATGCTCAACAAAAATATACTGCCCATCTATCTGGCAATCAGCTAACAGGTGAGCTAACAGATCAACAAAAACAGCAAAAGATGATGGGAAATGTTCTGCCCATCGTTATGACGGTTCTATTCTACCACTTTGCATCGGGCTTAAATATTTACTGGCTATCTTCCACACTCTTTGGAATGGCTCAGCAAAGATTTATGAAGTCCAAGATGAAAGCAAAAGAGACCAAACCTGCTGTTAAATTGAAAAGACAAAAATAATACCTTTAAAAAAACAGTTCTGCCATGCAAATTTGGGATGATTTTGTTCTTGAACAAGAGAAGACGTTTGGGAAAAAGAACGTAGATGAATGGCTACGCACTTTAAAAGTTGTCACCTTTGACGCAAGAAATCTCTATTTAGAAGCATCCACTACTTTTCAAAAAAACTGGTTTGATGAACACATCCGTCCAAGACTAAAAGATCTAAAGAGTCCCTCGTCAAAACCTTTCATTGTCCACCTCAACATGCTGGATAAAAAAGCGAAATCTGCAAAAAAGAGCAACTTCTATGAAAAAGTCATCGAGCCCGACTCTCTCATTAGTTCATCTACTCTTGATCTCTTCCATGTCACAGAGAAAAATGAACTCGCATATAAGTTAATATCAAACATCCAACTTGGCGATGACACCTTTAATCCCATATTTATAAGCGGCCCTCCAGGTATTGGAAAAACGCACCTTTTGATGGGATGCGCTCACCGCTTCATCCAGCAAAAAAAGCGCGTCTTTTATGTAAGAGCTGGAACCTTTACCAGCCACGTCATCTCTGCTATTCAGTTTGGAAATATGCAAAACTTTAGAAAAGCATACCGAGGCATTGACATCCTCCTCTTTGATGATGCTCACGTTTTGGCACGAAAAAAGGCGACCCAAGAGGAGTTTTTTCACACATTCAATACGCTCCATACAATGGGCGTACAAATCATTATAGCTGCAAACACACCTCCCAAAGATCTTGAATACATTGAGCCCAGACTCATCTCCCGTTTTGAATGGGGAATATCCCTCACTCTTGATAAATATAGTAGAGCTGATCTTGAGCATATTCTGAAAGAAAAAACAGAACGCCTAAAATTTGAGATCTCTCAAGAATCTCTCACCTTTCTTCTTGATACCTTTTTAGAAAAGTCTGTATTTCTTGCGCTAGATGCTCTCCTTCTCAGATTAAAGAGCGCTTCCAACCTAACCGAAGTTAAAGCCTCACTTTCTGATCTCATTGAAAAAGAGGGAAAAAGACAAGTGACTGCCGACTATATTATCAAAATGGTAGCTAGTCACTATCAAGTACAAACAGAAGATATCTTAGGAAAGTCACAAACAAGAGAGATGGCATACCCAAGAAAAGTTGCCATGTTTTTACTCCGCATTCACCTGAAGCTCCCCTACTTGCGGATTGCTGAAAAATTCAAAAGAGACCACTCAACTGTAATGACAGCAGTCAAAGCAATTCAGAAAAAACCGACAGATGAAGTCGAAAAACTATTAGAAAGACTATAAAAGAACCGCAGAGGTGTAAAACCTCTACGGTTTAAAAATCGAAAGTACCTTAGAAAGTTCTAATCAATTCATATTTTCAATCTCTTGCTAAATTTTTGCTTAAATCGATTTTTTGACCTCTCCTAACCGTCAAAGGTTTAGGTCGGTCTCCAAAATCAATTTAAGCTAGAAATTTGATCAAGACCTTAAAAATAGCAATTAATCAAACCTTTCTTAGATTTTTAGGTACTTATCATGACCTGGTTTTTGCATGTTTTCTTGAACTTGCGGTGGAACCGGAAGTTTGAATGGCTCAGGCTCTTCGCCGGCACAGACTTTCCCAGCAATTTCACGCCACTTTTCAACAGTTTCAACAAAGAGAGGAGCAAATCTGCGAAGTGCAGATTCATCTACACCTAGCCCCATGTCAATGACACAGTGCATCAGGATAAGCTCTTCATTACTAGCTACACCAATACCGCCGCCAGCCATCTGGCCGCCAAGCATCGATCCTTCTAAAAGCTTTTCATAGAGCTTTAAACGGATCTTATCGTCTTTTGGCAATCCGTCTTGGATAGGAGAGTAAAGATATAAGCGATCTGAATTAGGTTCATAGGTAATATGCAATGAAAAGGCGTTATCGATACCTAAAATACAAGTATGATTTTCGTCGAAATCTAAGTTATCAAGATTAAGTTCCTTTCCAAAAGCTTTTAAATTGGCTTTAGCGTTTTCGTAGGACATGCATCCCTCCTTTCAAAATTTTAGTCTTTTTACCCCTAAGAGGGCAAGCGCAAGGTGCTTTTCAATGGTAAAATAATTTATCACATGAAATGTTTTCGGCACAACACTCTCTTGCAAAGAACAAGAATTTATCTTGGTAAAAAAATCGAAGCCGAAGTTCTTGCCCTTGCAGTATATTTTAATTCTTTTTTACCGTTTTTATCAATATAAAAGGTTTTTACAAACAAAATATTTTAAAAAGTGAAAAGAAATTATTTTACTACGACAATGAGTGACTTTTTTTAGCCCCTTCAGAATATTTCATCTCAAATCCACTCTGAAAGTCGAACTGCACATTCACAGCAAGAGACATTAAATAATTAATTACTACTATTACTTTAACATTCGTTTTAAAGACAAAAAGTTGTATATTTTACCTCCAATAAAACTAATTATCAGAGATAATATGACTAATCCAATTGGGCAAAACCCTCACTATCAAAGACCTGCCCCTCCAGAGGCGAGAGCAGCAGGTGCTCTGCAAGAAAGAACCCAAAGGGCCGTTCAAGTCGGATTCCGTTTTGCTCCCCATTCAGTAAGATATGACCATCAAGGGCCTCAGTATACTCGAGGAGCTCCAGGCAACCGCGTCCAACTAGCCTATGCCCAGTCGCACCCCTACAACCAGCCATCTCCTCATAGAATTAGAGGAGAACGTTCACACAGAAACGCTCCCTATGCTAGGTCTTATTCACCTCGCCCTCTAACTCCCCGAGATATCAATAAAAAAATTTGTTCTTTTAGAGATCCAGCTCAAATACTTGAGTTTGCCTATGCAAATCGTAATGAACTTAATTGTGTAAATATCGCAACTGTATTCCATCGAATGGCTAAAAACAAACGCCGTGGCTATCTTCCAAATGATATTCAAATGAATACACTTATTGGGCTTACGAAGGAAAAGATTCACGGGTTCAACACTCAAGGACTTACTAATACCGCTTGGGCTTTTGCTACTCTGGGGATTCGTGATGACGCTCTCTTGAGAGCCATCTCGAATAGGGCTCAGGTTTTAATAGACAGGTTCAAACCTCAAGAACTTGCCAATACGGCTTGGGCTTTTGCTACTCTGGGCATTCGTGATGACGCTCTCTTGAGAGCTATCTCGAATAGGGCTCAGGTTTTAATAGACAGGTTCAAACCTCAAGAACTTGCCAATACGGCTTGGGCTTTTGCTACTCTGGACATTCGTGATGACGCTCTCTTGAGAGCTATCTCGAATAGGGCTCAGGTTTTAATAGACAGTCTCAACCCTCAAAACCTTGCCAATACGGCTTGGGCTTTTGCTACGCTGGGGATTCGTGATGACGCTCTCATGAGAGCTATCTCGAATAGGGCTCAGGTTTTAA
>Ga0114933_10002697_pt1 | contig 17995 bp, 15 predicted proteins | sample 4SBtaG_FD_89691 | JGI IMG/M metagenome (GOLD analysis project Ga0114933, IMG submission 89691) | Deep subsurface microbial communities from Kolumbo volcano to uncover new lineages of life (NeLLi) - 4SBTROV12_W25 metaG | ecosystem: Environmental > Aquatic > Marine > Volcanic | place: Kolumbo... | reverse complement strand
CCGGAGTTTGGAACTAATGTTAACTTAGACTCCGAAATGTGGCTATTAAGGTATTCAGAGTATTTTGGGGGTGTCAGGTTGTCGTCACTTCCGCAAATGATATGGGTGGGCAAACGCAAGTATTCTAATCTATCCATGATGTCGAAATTGTTACAAGCTTGTAAATCTATGCGTTCAGTATGGGGTCCTATAGCTTCTGTCTTTTTTGTGAGTAGATGCTGTATGTCTTTATCAGGGCATGCATAATGTGCTTCATGATACTTAATCCAAGTAGATTCTTGTTCAGGGGTTTCCACTATACAACTGTTCAAAATAGAGTCTGATACTTTAAGTTTTGCTCCTGTATTCATCAAAACTAATCCTTTGACTTCTTCAGGATACTTATCAGCGTAGGATAGCGATATGGCTCCTCCCATTGAGTGTCCACATAGTATTACGTCTTTGTATCCTCGTGCCGATATGAACCCACGTACCCACTCAACGTAGTCATTTATGGAATGACAAGGGGTGCCATTAGGGTGCCCTGGTAGATCTATGGCTTTAGAGTTACGGAAATGCTTGGATTGGTAGTAGAAACTTAAACCACTGGTTCCAGCTCCATGGATAAATACTAATTTCAATTCAGTTGTCTTCCTTCTCCCCTCGATTGCTTTCTGTTGCTAAGATTGCACTTAGTATTCGTAAGATTAATACTACCTCAAGCTTACCATCTAGATATTATATTTATTTTGATTGGTTTTTACAATAACATTTTAGTTTTATTCGGTTCTGTCAAAAGTAGCAATAGATACTATGTAATCATCGGGCTCTCGGTCTCGCCATAATATTACACCTGACGTATTCCGGTCTGAAGTTCTTATTTGATCTAAGTCAATCCTTACTAATTGAGCTTTTGAAGAAATGATAAATATATCTTGACTTGTAGTAGTAGGAACAATTTTGGCTGCAGCTACATTACCAGTCTTGGCGGTCACTTTGAATGTTCGCACTCCTTGACCTCCTCTACCATGGACCGAATATTTGTCGAGAGCAGTAGCTTTACCATAGCCACCTGTGCTCACTATGAGTAGTTTACTGTCGTCTGTGATTTTACCTACGGAAATAACTTGGTCCTTGGTCAGGAGTCTCATTCCTCTCACCCCTCCTGCTCCACGCCTTCTTGGACTTAAGTTTGCCATGGAAAATCTCATTGCTTGTCCGTTTTCTGATACCATAATGATGTCGTCAGACTCTTCTACTTGCTGGACTCCTACGAGTTCATCATCAGCCTTTAGATTCATAGCAATTAGGCCTTTTGCGCGGATGTTCACTAATTCTCCGGCTCGCAAAGCTTTGACTTGTCCACGCTTGGTAACCAGTACCATCAGATAGTCTTCTTTAGGATCTTTGACGGGCAGGATGGTTTGTACAGTCTCTCCTCTTTCCAGTGGTACTAAGTTAATAATTTGGGTTCCTCGGGTGGTTCTAGATGTATCTTCAGCTATGTTGAATGCACGGAGAGGGTATACGCGACCTCGGTTTGTAAAGAGTAGTATATGATCATGAGTGTCTGTGATATATATTTCCATCAACTCATCGTCATCTCTTGTGGACATGCCTCGGACGCCTTTCCCGCCTCGATGTTGTGTGCGGTATGTATCTGCAGGAACTCTTTTTATATACCCCCGTTTGCTTAACGTAATTACTACGTCACTATGAGGAATTAATTCCTCGTCAGTTTGCTTTTGTACTTCACCATCATGAATTACTGTTCTACGTGGATTACCAAACTGTTTACTTATTTCTTCTGTTTCAGTTTTAACTTGTTCGAGAATTTTCCCTTCGTCGCCTAGTAGTTCTTCTAATTCTTGGATTTCTGCGAGTAATTCTTCATGTTCTTTCTCTAGTCTCTGACGTTCTAGTGCTGCCAAACGACGTAATTGCATGTCAAGTATGGCCTGAGCTTGAATCTCTGACAAGGTTAGGGTGGACATTAGATTTTCTCGTGCAGAAGTTACATCATCTGAACCTCGGATGATTGCAATCACTTCATCCATACGGTCTAATGCTAACAACAGTCCTTGCACTACATGGTCTCGGTCTTTGGCTTTTTGCAGCAGGAATTCTGATCTGCGTCTTATGATCTGTTGTCTGTGCTGTATGAATAACTCAATCATTCGTTTTAGAGGTAGTACTTGTGGCTGCCCATTTACTAATGCGAGCATGTTAGAGTTGAATGAGTCTCGTAATTGTGTGTGTCTGTAAAGATTATTAAGAGTAATATTGGGCTGAGCATCTCTCCTTAGTTCGATTACTATCCTCATTCCTTTACGATCGGATTCGTCTCGTATGTCAGATATGCCCTGTATCCTTTTGTCTCGCACCAGTTGAGCTATTTTTTCTACCAGGCTAGATTTATTAACTTGGTAAGGTAATTCAGTGACTATAATCCTTTGTCTCCCATTACGTGCTTCTTCCATATCAGTGGCGGCTTCCATTACGATCCGGCCTCTTCCTGTGGTATAAGTATCAACTATTCCAGATCTGCCTTTTATTATTCCCGCTGTTGGGAAATCGGGGCCAGGTACGATTTGGATAAGCTCGTCGCTAGTGCAAGTAGGGTTGTTGATTACATAATTTATGGCTTCGCATATTTCTGAGAGGTTGTGCGGTGGCATATTAGTGGCCATACCTACAGCGATTCCGGAAGCTCCATTCACTAACAGGGTTGGCAGCCTAGTGGGGAGTACTTGTGGTTCTTGTATCGAATCGTCAAAGTTAAGATTGAAATCGACTGTATCTAGGTCAATGTCTGTAAGCTGTTGCTCTGCTATTCTTGCGAGTCTAGCTTCAGTGTATCTCATTGCTGCCGGAGGATCCCCATCTACACTACCGAAGTTACCTTGGCCATCAACAAGAGGATATCTCATTGAAAAATCTTGCGCCATACGTACCATCGCTGCGTACACAGAGCTGTCTCCATGAGGATGATACTTACCTAATACTTCGCCGACTATTCGAGCACTTTTCTTATAAGAACTATTGGCCCGGATACCCATTTCATGCATTGAATATAAAATTCTTCGCTGTACGGGTTTTAGTCCATCTCTAACGTCAGGTAATGCTCTTGAAACTATGACGCTCATAGCATAAGTAAGATAAGATTCCCTCATCTCATCTTCGATTCTAATTGGGGATATTCTATCTTGAGGACTTGGATCAGTAGTAACCATTATGTGTATACCTCTTTTTAAATTTCCTGTTTGATTTCACTGCGTTCCATTAAGGCCATAAACAAATTTACAAATAACCTTGGTAGTTCCTGTAATTTCTCTAGATTGAATTGGGTAGCAACTACCCATGAGTGATTAGGGCTTTCCAAGATCTCTATCAACCCATCTTCTACAGCATAAGCCATTGCGATTAAGTTATCGGATTTCTGCTTGTCGTAAATTCCTTGATTATGATAACTGTTAACCTTGAAAAACCCAGTTGTTCCCATAGTCGCTGATGTTTTTGCTCCAGGGGACAGGAAGATCAGATGTTCATGCCTTGGGTCTTCATTCTCTTTTTGGCTCAAATGGTTAGATAGTATAGATACAGGTTTAGCTCCGCCTTCTAGAAGGTTTAGTAGATGAAAACCCCTCCCGATACACAGTATAGGGAGGTCTCTTTCTAATCCTTGTTTAAGTATTTCCATTTCTGCTAATGCTAGGGAGTCGTCTATCTTTTCGTCGTCGTTAAAAGGTACTGAAGGTCCGTCCATTACTAGGAGACCTGTAGTTTGAACTTGTAGTCGCTTAGTAAATATTTCCTCATTATTCAAGAAATGAAATTTTGCTCCGATATCGTTAAGCGTAGTAGTACATAATTCGATATCTTTTGGGTTTCTGTCAGCTGTTACTATTCCAATCTCTCCCATATCTAAATAATTATAATTGAAACATAGAGTTTACACAGCTATACAATGACATATATTCGTTGATTTGATGTGCATGCATTATAATAGAAATGAGATCTGTTAAATATGTATCAAAACTTTTAGAATTTGAGGACAATTTTATCTAGAGATTTGATAGGAGTACTCTTATGGAAGAAGTTATAAAGGGAGCCGTACAAGCGCTGAAAGAAGGTGAAAAGTGTGTGCTCGTTACAGTAGTTCGAACTAAAGGTTCTACTCCACAAAAATCCGGAGCAATGTTACTAGTTAAGGAAGATGGTAGTGGTATAGGGACTTTAGGTGGAGGATGTGTGGAAGGGGACATTTGGTTCGCTGCCACAGAGATACTTCAGAAAAAGACAGGACCAGAATTTAAAGACTACTATTTGAATGAAGACATAGCGGCTCGCGATGGACTAGTGTGTGGGGGCTCGATGTACTTTTTCCTTGATCCATTACATGACAAACAAGATTTTCTAGGCATAGGCGAAAAACTTATTGATGCCTACAGTGGAAATTCTTCTATCACCATGGCGACTGTGGTTCGGAGTGACAGGGATGAATTAGTTCCGGGCTCCAAATTGATTATTGATAGTAACTCGTCCGTTTCTGGCACGCTTGGGACGCAAGCTGTTGATGGTATCGCGACTGAAATAGGAAAAGATATAGCGGAAGTTGGTCAGATTCATAACTTAAACGTGGATGATAATGTTGAAGTGTTTATGGAAGGATTTACTATACCCCCCACATTATGCATGGTCGGAGGCGGGCATGTTGGTAAAGCTACAGCAGATTTGGCTGAACAGATTGGGTTCAACGTCATTATTGTGGATGATAGAGAGGAATTTTGTAATATCGATAGATTCCCGTATGCTAGCCAGCTAATACAGACCTCCTTTTCAAATTGGTCAGATCAATTAGATATTCACACAAACACATTTGTCGTAGTTGCAACTAGAGGTCATAATTATGATGATCTTGCTCTTAGATCTGCGTTAAACACTAAAGCGAGATATATAGGCCTTTTGGGCAGTAAACGTAAAACAATCATGATTTATAAATTGCTAGCATCTGATGGCATACCTTTGGATAGACTGAATCAGGTTTATGCTCCTGTAGGACTGGATATCGGTGCACTTACTCCTGAAGAAATAGCCTTAAGCATCATGTCAGAATTGGTAATGGTTAGAAGAGGTGGTGGTGGCAGTCCTATGGCTATGGACAAAAAATACTTAGAAAATTTGCTTTCCTGAGAAATGGCCACTTCGAGAAGAATTGCAGCACTTCTTTTGAGTGCTGGGTTATCTAGTAGGATGCACCGACATAAAGCTTTGGTGGATTGGGGAGGTCGCTCCCTCTTGCGCTACCAAGTTGATACATTACTACAAGCAGGTTTGGATCAAATAGTGGTTGTGTTGGGTGCAAATCAAAGTAATATCAGACCTGAAATTGATAATTTAGATAATATTACCGTTGTTGTTAATCAGGATTTTGAAAACGGAAAGACAACATCTATAACAACGGGAGCGGAGGCTTTACAAGAACTTGCGCCAGATGACCTGATGATATTGAATGTAGATCAACCTCGATCTGCAGAGATAATTCAAGATATTGTTCGTTTTCACAATCATTCTAAAAAAGGCATCACTATCCCGAGATTTAAGTCTAAGGGGGGGCATCCAATTGTATTAAGCGCATCATATCTTGATGATCTCAAACTTGTTAAGGAGAGTACTTTAGGATTAAAGCAATTAATGCTGGATAATGCAGATGATATTGGTGATTTTTTTGCAGATAGTGAAGAGATATTAATCGATATGAATACTGAAGCAGAATATAATTCGGCGAAGCTTTTTTTTGGGATATGAGGGTCTAAAAATAATATTTTCATTGTGATATGTCATATTCAAACAGGAGTACTATTCTTAGTATGAATAAGACCTATCATGCAAGCTATGATTTGAGTCACGGTATGGTATAAACTACCTGCACATTTATTGACAATACGGTTCTATGTTGGTACTTTGAACGTGTGAGTCATATTGTAATGGCCCGCTAGCTCAATGGCAGAGCAACTGACTCTTAATCAGTAGGTTCTCGGTTCGACCCCGAGGCGGGTCACGAAGAATCTGCATCGAGGGATCAAATGATGAACATAATAAGTGCGATCCTCCGGGGGAGTGTCGGAATTGGTAGACGAGCATGACTTAGGATCATGTGCCCTTGGGCGTGAGAGTTCGAGTCTCTCCTTCCCCACCAAATAGAAACTAGAACAATAGAAAGAGGTATTACATTGGCAACACTGTTAGAAGTTAAAGATCTACGGACTTATTTTTACACCTACGAAGGTGTTGTGAAAGCAGTAGACGGTATATCTTATGAAGTCGAAGAAGGGGAAACACTTGCAATCGTTGGTGAAAGTGGTTGCGGTAAGAGTGTTGGAGCTTTATCACTGATGAGATTGATACCAGACCCACCAGGAAAGATTATTGATGGCGAGATACTCTTTGACGGAGAAGATGTTTTAAAAGTAGACCTTGACGATATGAGAGAGATTAGAGGCGGAAAAATGTCAATGGTCTTCCAAGAACCGATGACCTCATTAAATCCTGTGTTGACCGTCGAACGCCAACTCAGTGAGACATTGCAACTGCACAAGGAAATGAGTAGATCGGAAGCTGCCAAAGAAGCGGTAAACCTGCTTGAAAGAGTCGGTATCCCTGATCCTGAGAGCCGCGTAAAGCAATACCCACATCAATTTAGTGGAGGCATGAGACAAAGAGTGATGATTGCTATGGCTTTAAGTTGCAATCCTAGATTGATCATAGCAGATGAGCCTACTACTGCTTTGGATGTGACAATCCAGGCACAGATTTTGGAATTAATGAAATCACTCACCACAGAATTTGGAGTGGCACTGATTATTATCACCCACAATTTAGGGGTGGTTGCGAGGTACGCTGACAGAGTTAACATAATGTACGGAGGGAAAATCATTGAACGAGGTACAGCTCAAGAGATATATGCGGATCCCAAGCACCCATATACTCGTGGTTTGTTGAAATCGGTTCCACGATTAGACCTTCCAAGGACTGATAAATTGGATCCTATTGAAGGACAACCACCTGATTTGGTTGATCCTCCTGCGGGATGTGTATTCAGAGAAAGATGTCCAGACCCGACTGAAGAATGTAAACAAGGGTCCATCGAAATGAAATTGATAGAAGTTAGCCCAGGCCATTGGGTAGACCAATGCTGTGTTAATTGTGGGTAATTCCTGGATTATAGTATCAAATTAAATTCCAATGACTGGAGCGATTTAGATGACAACTCAAACCAAAGATGAAGCAATAAAAACTGATACTTTGTTAGAAGTAAAAAACTTAAAAATGCACTTTCCTGTGACTGCAGGGATAGTGTTCCAGAGAGAAGTTGCGAGTATTAAGGCTGTGGATGATATAAGCTTTGATGTTTTGCGCGGAGAAACATTCGGTTTAGTAGGGGAAAGTGGCTGTGGTAAGACAACTACTGGACGCTGTATTCTCCAGCTTAATACACCTACTGCAGGGTCAATTAAATTTGAAGGGAATGAACTAACAGAGTTCACTGGTTCTGAAATGAGGTCGATGCGTAAAGAAATGCAAGTTATATTTCAGGATCCATATAGTTCGCTAAATCCTCGAATGACTACAGGCGGGATTGTCGGAGAGCCATTGGTAGTACACGGACTAGTTGACGGCAAAAATGAGTATAGAGATAGAGTAGAAGAGCTGCTTACAAACGTGGGACTGAATCCGTATATGGCTGAAAGGTATCCTCATGAGTTTAGTGGTGGGCAACGACAAAGAATAGGTGTAGCAAGAGCTTTGTCAGTGAATCCTAAGTTTATAGTATGCGACGAGCCTGTTTCTGCGTTGGATGTATCAATTCAGGCCCAGTTAATTAATCTATTAGAAGAATTGCAGCAGAAATTACAGCTGACTTACTTGTTTATAGCCCATGATTTATCAGTAGTTAGGCATATAAGCAATAGAGTTGCTGTTATGTATTTGGGGCACATCGTTGAGATTGCTGATAGGGACGAAATATATGCGAATCCTATCCACCCATATACTAGAGCATTATTATCTGCGGTGCCTATTCCAGACCCTGTGATAGACGCTCAAAGAGAAAGAGTATTACTTGCAGGAGATGTTCCTTCTCCTCTAAATCCTCCATCAGGATGTGTCTTTAGAACCAGATGTCCTAAACCGACAGATGAATGTAGAGATGGACATAGCACCATGGGATTGATCGAGAAAAGTCCTGGTCATTGGGTAGATCAATGTTGTGTAAATTGCGGATAGTACAGTAATTAATATTACTAAGTTCAGATGAGGACATAACGCTACAAAGCGTGTATCATTTCCGTTATAAACTATACAATCATGATGTAAGGTAACATGGATCCAGCCAATATAAGGAATTTTTCTATAATTGCACATATAGATCACGGAAAGTCGACCCTGGCTGATCGTTTTCTAGAAATCACAGGAACAGTGCGCCCACAAGATATGAAAGCCCAGTTTTTGGATCGTATGGATCTTGAACGAGAACGCGGTATCACTATCAAAGGTAAAGCTGTTTCTATGAGTCATGTCGGGGTAAACGGTAACGAATATCAATTGAATCTAATTGACACTCCAGGGCATGTCGACTTCAGCTATGAAGTTTCTAGATCATTGGCTGCTTGTGAAGGAGCATTACTAGTCGTGGATGCTAGCCAAGGAATAGAGGCTCAGACTATTGCCAATGCACTGCTAGCTCTTGATTATGATTTGGTGCTGATCCCAGTAATCAATAAGATTGACTTACCGCAAGCTGAACCAGACAGGGTTGCGTCTGAATTGATGCAGGTATTTGGATTCACAGAGGATGAGCTTCTTTTTGTATCTGCTAAAGAAGGCACCGGGGCTTTGAATATCCTAAATGAAGTAATTACAAGAATCCCTAGTCCAACAGGATCTCCAGATTCCGATTTCAGAGCTCTCATATTTGATTCTTTGTACGATTCCTATAAAGGTATTATAGGATATGTCCGAGCCACGGATGGCAGCATAAATGATACAGATAAGATTAGAGTGATGTCGTCTGATAAAGAAGCGGACATAGTTGAACTTGGAATCTTCAACCCTGGACCTACTCCTGTGAAGACATTGTATGCAGGCCAAGTGGGTTATGTTGCTACAGGTTTTAAAGATGTCAAAGAGTGTTCCGTAGGAGACACATTGACTAACTCATTACGCCCTGCAATAACACCTCTAGAAGGATACAAACCTCTTAAATCTATGGTGTTTGCAGGACTGTATCCTTCGGATGGAGAAGATTATGATAATTTAAGAAGTGCCTTGCAAAAACTTCAATTGAATGATGCTTCATTAACGATACAACCAGAAAACAGTACTGCATTAGGCTTTGGTTTTAGATGTGGATTCTTAGGTCTAATGCATCTCGAAATAGTTCAGGAAAGACTTGAGAGAGAATACAATTTAGATATTATAGCCACTGCACCGAACGTATCCTATAGGGTTCACTTGCGAACAGGAGAAGAAATAGTTGTTGAGAATCCAACCTACTTTCCTAATCCTTCTGAGATTGATCACATAGAAGAACCTATGTTGAGATTAACTATCGTAGTTCCAGGAAAATTCGTAGGGTCGGTTATGGAATTGATGCATAGTAAACGGTCTGAATATATACGAATGGAATACATTCAGTCCTTGCCTGGAGATGAAGATTCCTCAGAATCTAACAGCACCGGACGTGTGATGATGGAATATACAATGCCACTATCAGAGATGATCACCGATTTCTATAATCAAATAAAATCTAAAACTCAGGGGTATGCATCACTGGATTACTCCTTAGATGGTTATAAGGCCTCCCAATTAATCAAGATCGATATATTGGTAAATAAATATGCAGTAGAAGCATTGTCTATGATAGTGCATAAAGATCAAGCTGTGCATTATGGAAGATCGTTAGTTAGTAAATTACATGGTACTATTCCTCGGCAAATGTTTGAGGTACCAATTCAAGCCTCTATAGGCGGGCGTGTTATCGCAAGGGAAACTGTTAGAGCTGTTCGGAAAGATGTGCTTGCAAAATGTTATGGTGGCGATATAACACGGAAAAGAAAGTTGCTGGAGAAACAAAAAGAGGGTAAAAAGCGTTTGAAAAGTATAGGCAGGGTTGAAGTGCCTCAAGAAGCGTTTCTTACTTTAATGAATATCAACTCTTAGTTGTTAAGATTTGTCATATCATACAAGTGTTCTGACCAATGTCTGACAAACAATCTATCTAACAAAGTTCGTGCCGAGCGATCTTCTTTAAAGCCTCGTTTAGGGAAAGAGGTTTCTATGATTATAGTGTCTAATTTAGACTGGTTATATGAGGCTAATACTTTGTGAAAAGCGTAGGAATAATTGTCTAAATCCTTAAGTATTTCAATATGATTAAAGACTCTTCTTTCTTCATTAAGATTGTCTAGGTCAGGGATGATTTCAAGAATAAAGTCCGGGATCGACATAGCTTGCTCTAATCCAGTGTGTAGGCCGCCGATAGGCGTATCGATCAAATGATATATATGCTGGCGGAGACTCCATCCATCTTTTCCTAAAGGTTTGTCCAAATCACAATATGGTTTAGAGATAGTCGCTTTAATTGTATGTATGAAGGCATCTAAAATGCTTATGTAATTATTGTTTTGGAGGTTTAATGTCATTTAGTATTGTCCAGAAACCAGATTAGGATTTTGCGATGCAAACATAGATGCCGATAATAACCCTGGAGGGGTTCCAATGTCAAAATGATTGCCTTGCACTACGTGTTTATAGAAATTCTGGTGTTCCATCATCAAATTCAAGCTGTCGGTTAGTTGTATTTCTTTATTAACTGTTGGCTTGGCAGTTTGTAAATAATTAAATATTTCCGGTTCAAGAATGTATCGTCCTAGTGCACAAAAGTTGCTTGGAGCTTTATGCGGCTCTGGTTTTTCTACGATTCCAGTTATCCGATCACCGTCAGATTTTATTACTCCGTAATTACTTAATAAATTGGTGGGTGTCTTCTTCACGCATAATACAGAGCTTCGCGATTCTTGGTAGAGATCTATCATCTGTTTCAATGCTGGTGGGTAAGAGAAAATGATGTCGTCTGGTAACATTACCCCGAAGACCTCATCTCCCACCAATGTTTGAGATTGTAATATAGCGTGCCCCAACCCCAATGGGGATTCTTGAATTAATTCACTCGCAGATATTCCGTTAGTATTGTGTTCTCGATTGAATTGAAAAATCCATTCGCTTAAAAGAGGTTTGTTTCTAGAATTTATGATTATTAAGTCCTGAATGCCAGATCTGATAGCTTCATTAGCAATATGCTGAATTGCTGGTACATTTAGAACAGGTAATAGTTCTTTGGGAATTATCTTTGTAGTTGGATAAAACCTTGTACCTAACCCTGCAGCAGGAATTACTATTTTAGTGATCAAGTTCATAACCCAAATCTTTTGCGTTTAATACTAACTCTATATTCTTTAATTATAAAGGTAAAACTAACTGATTGACACGAAGGTACATCTCAAATACGATATTATAGGTTGTGCTAGATGGGGAATTAGCGGAGCCCTGTACCTGCAATCCGCTAGAGCAGGATTGAATTCCTTGCTTAGGGATTCTGTAATCATTTCTCTGGCAGATTTCATTACGTTGATGTTTGGGCCTTACGCGACAGAGCCCCGCGAACCCCGCCAGGTCCGGAAGGAAGCAACGGTAAGTGGACCGCTTTGGGTGCCGTGAGAACACTCAGACTGAGTTATGAAATTTGTTACGAATGATTGCTGAGTTACGAAGTGAGGTGCACGACCACCTCTAATATCACAATATAGGATAAGTGTTTGAGATATAGAGCTCAAAAATCCCTGGGACAAAACTTTATTAATGACGACAGTGTCATATTTTCTGCAATAAATGCGGCAGAAATAAGTGACGAAGATTTGATTGTAGAGATAGGTCCAGGAACAGGGAAATTGACGGAACCTTTATTAGGATTAGCCAGGCAGGTTATCGGGATAGAACTAGACGAGGATCTTGCTCTTAAACTATCAAATCATTTGAAAGATTTTGATAATTTCTCGTTGATCACTGAAGATGCGAGGCATGTGGACTACGGCAAAGTTACTAATAATCAGTCTTACAAGATAATGTCTAATCTACCTTATTATGCTGCTACATTTTTCTTGCGTACATTCTTAGAACTAAATCATAAACCGGAATTAATGGTTTTAATGTTTCAAAAAGAGGTTGCTGATAATGTACTCGCGAGCCCAGGGTCAATGCGTTTATTATCTGTGATTACTCAGATCTTGTGTAATGTGGAGCGGGTGTGTGACGTTCCTAAAGAGGCATTTGAACCTTCTCCTAAAGTAGACTCTTCTATAATCAAATTAATTCCTAAAACAGATGATTTCATAACGGCGTCGAATTATGTAGCCTTTTGCGATTTGTTGCGAGCAGGTTTTTCATCTCCTAGGAAAACTATTTCTAACTCTTTATCGATAATACTAAAAAAACCCAAGCCCGAATGCATTGCAGTGTTAAATGATTGTTATATAGATCCCTTGCGTCGTGCTGAAACTTTAGAATTAGCAGAATGGGAGTTTCTGTTCAACAATGGTTACTCTAAATTATTTAACAGTGGAGAATAGAAGAGGTATCTAGATGTTCATTGTTCAAACTAGCGCAAAAATTAATTTGGGACTTGAGATACTTTCAAAACGAGAGGATGGATACCATAATATCTGTTCAGTACTGCAAAGCGTCAATTTGTTTGATGAAATCACTTTTGATTTCGCTCCAACAACAACCTTAATTACAAATATTGATTCGCTGAATGTGGAATCTAATCTGGTTTTGGAGTCGGTCAAAACATTTCAAGAATATACTAAAATACCTGTATCTATGAGTATTACTTTGCGAAAGGATATACCAATTGGTATGGGACTAGGGGGCGGCAGCGGCAATGCGGCTGGTACCTTGTTCGCTCTAAATGAAATATATTCCGCAGGATTGTCACTCATTGAATTAATGAATTTAGGTAAGACTTTGGGCGCTGATATACCATATTTTTTTCATGGAGGTACAGCGGTCGTATCGGGAATCGGGGATGTGGTAACTCCTTTGGTAAATATGTTGCCTGGCAACTTTGTATTGATCTGCCCTAAGCTTTCTATTAAAGAGAAAACTAAATCTTTTTTCCAGGAAATTCGTGAAGAGGATTTTACTGATGGCTCAATTATGAAAGCTTACAGTGAAGATATTCGTCAATCGTATGAGATATTTAATGGAGTGCCTAATAATGCATTTTCTCGTGTTCTATTAAAAAGATTTCCTGAATTAATGGAATTGATAACTAACATACAGGAAAAATTGGGGATAACAGTTAATTTCACCGGAGCAGGATTGGGTATGTTTGCTATTACTGACGAGTGCAAACCATTGAAAGAATTAATAGACTCGCAGTATTATGATACATATATTCTAAATACTATCGATCACTCGATTAAAATGAGATCTAAAATATGAACCTTATTGTTATCAATTTACCATTTAATCCATATATTATTGATTTGGGTGCTTTGGCGCTATCATGGCATGGATTTTTTACTGCGGTCGGCCTAATGTCTGCTTTGTACCTTGTTGTGCGATGGTCAAAAACTCGATCTGATATATTGCATCGTGCTGGACAATCCGAATTAAATTTGACTGCTGATACTGTATTACAGGTAGCCCCTTGGGCGATTTTATCCGGAATAATAGGAGCTCGATTGTTCCATGTGATAGATTTTTGGTCTGCTATATACACCTACGATCCAGTATCCGTTTTTTATATTTGGAAAGGAGGCATCGCTATATATGGAGCAGTGCTGGGAGGTTTTGTAGGGGGATTTTTATACCTAAAACTTAGGAATTCTGTTCAACTATTAAATTGCATTGGATATATCCCTTTGCTGAAAAAGCCTAATGTTATCAAGTTACCAAAACCTGGAGTTCTTGCAGATTTGGTAGCTGCTCCAATGATTTTAGGTATGGCTATAGGTAGGATCGGAGATGTGATAAATGGTGAGCATTTTGCGACTTATACAGACTTGCCTTGGGGTATTATATATACTCATCCTTTAAGTCCAGGGTTCGGTAGACCCGCTAGTCATCCTGCAGTATTTTATGAATTGCTGTGGGACTTAGCAATATTTGGATTGTTGCTATGGCTGAAGGATAAAATAAAACCCAATGGCATGATTTTTGTGTTGTTTATTTTGCTTTATTCTTTCGGGAGATTTTTCATAATGTTCCTTCGGGAAGATTATTACATGAACATTTTAGGATTCAATCAAGCTCAGGTGGTAGCATTGATTCTAGTGTTGATAACTCTACCGATAGTGTGCTTCAAAGCAAGATTTTTCAAAGGATAATGTTCTCATTTTTTAGTAGGTAGATAGGGATCTTCAAATTTTTTTCTGCTTTGGTTGATTAACGATACTTTTTTTGATACTTTTCCGATTAGGATGTAATTAAAATCGAAGCCCAGGATTACATCTAGCGCTCCCCATAATGTGTACAGGGCTGTTATAAATGAAGCGGTAAGCATCAACAACGTTATGCCATTGGGTAAATTGAATTCCAGCGCCATAAAAATTGTTAGGCCAAGTATGAGATTAACTATGGTTCCTTGGAAGGCTTGAGAAGATAGCCAGTGGGAACTTATTTTTCTGTATTTCCTACATACCAAATACGATATCACAGGACAGATAAGAAACATTACAGACGAACCTGTGATTATTAAAGAAGGGACACCCACAATGACCGAAACACAATGGGATCCTCCTGCTAAGATCCGCTGTATTATAGGTAGATCTGAGTATGTGGGAATTATGGACTTCACTTATCAGTATTTGGTAAATATCAGGACAGAGTTGTGTCCACCAAACCCAAAAGAGTTACTCATACATGTGTTAATTATTTTGTCTTTACTGTGATTAGGAGTGTAATCCAAATCGCATAATGGATCGGGTTCCTCTAGATTTATGGTGGGTGGTATAGATGCATTCTCTATTGCTTTAACGCATAGTGCAGCTTCTAATGCTCCTCCTGCTCCTAATAAATGACCAGTCATAGATTTGGTTGAACTGATGCTTAAATTTGAAGCTACATCTCCTAGAGCGAGTTTTATTGCTTTAGTTTCTTGAGTATCATTTAGAGGAGTGGACGTGCCATGGGCGTTCAAATAGTCAAGTTGATCTGGAGAAATTTTAGCTGCTGCTAAAGCGTTTTTAATAGCTTTAGCAGCAGTTTCTCCAGTAGGATTAGGTTCAGTTAGATGGTGCGCATCTGATGATGACCCATAGCTACTTAATACTGCCAAAGGAGTGGCTCCACGATTGATAGCATGTTCTTCGCTTTCTAGGACGAGCATAGCCGAACCTTCTCCCATAACAAAGCCGTCACGTTTGATGTCAAAAGGCCTGCTAGCATTCTTAGGGTTTTCATTGAATCTTGAAAGAGCCCTTAGGCTGTTAAACCCAGCTACTGCGATCGGGGTTAAAGGAGCTTCAGCTCCTCCTGCTAGTATTATTTCTGATTGGTTGCTTTTAATAGAGTACCATGCTTGGCCGATTGCATCAGCCCCGGAGGAGCAAGAAGATACGACGCAGTAATTTGCACCCATAGCTCCTGTCATCATAGATACTTGAGCTGATGCCATATCTCCTAACATCATTGGTATTAGAAATGGTGAAACTCTCCGAGGTCCTCTTTCTGATAGGATATTGTGTTGTTCAGAAAGGGTTACAATCCCTCCTATACCGCTACCTACAATTACAGATAGTTCATAAGGTTTAAGACTTTGAGGGGAAAGATTAGCTGAATCGCAAGCTTCTAGTGCTGCGACACATGCAAACTGCGCAAACCTATCCATTCTGCGGGCAACTTTACGATCTAATATGTCTTCAGGTACAAAATTCTTAACTTCTGCACCAAATCTGGTATCGAATCCTTCTGTATCAAAGGATGTTAAATAATCAACCCCACTTTCACCTTTTAGTATTTTAGTCCAAGTACTGTTGGTGTCGTGAGCTAAAGGGTTTATAGTTCCTATTCCAGTAATTACAACTCTAGTATCTTTCATGATCGCAGAGAGTTGTAATTACGAGTTTTCCGGCTGGGATTTAGTGTCGTTCATTAGAGAACCAAGCAATGTATTAAGCTCGGTTACTGTAGACTCTAAGACCGATGTGTCCTGTTTGTCCTCTGCGGTTGTTAGATTCCTGTATAGGTTATTTACTTCCTGTAATTTAACTGAAATATTTTCTGATAATTCAGTTCTAGCATTAGATAATGGCTGGCTAGCTGCCCTAAGGCTGTCAAGAAGGGTTTCAATAGTTTGTCCAGCAACTGCACTCTGTGTCTGAGTAGATTCCCTGGCTAGTTCAGATAGTTCTCCGATCCTAGCGCCGATTGAATCAGAAAGTTCTCTGCCTGTGGCTGCAAGCCGCATTCTATATGTTCGGAGCATTCTGAATATTCTTCCGTACAAATTATCTATTGATCGTAATTTGGCAGAATACCTCTCAAATAATTCCTCACTTTCTTGCATTCCCCATCTTTCATCGTAGTGTACAAATCTTCTGCCGGTGTACAGATGATAAGGCCTCAATTCCCCATCTTTCAGTAACTCACCTTTCTCATTTAATGGTTTCAAGTCTGTCCAATTGGAAGTTGCAGGTAGAGGAGTGAGTAAATTAGCTGTTTGGTAATTACTGACCTCAGTTACCCAGTCAGCTAAACTCATAATACTTTCTTCTGTGTCATACGGAAGACCAATTATAGTCATTGCCACAACGCTGAAGCCCATTCCATTCAATGTGGTTAGATCAGTATGCATTTGGCCTGGATCTTGACGTTTTCTGACAAGTTTCAAATTTTCTGCGTTATCAGATTCAACCCCTAGGTACAACATTTTTATGTTTGCATCCTGCATAGCATTTGCTAGTTCCATATCTTGTCCGACTTCAGCACGGGCCTGGCAAATCATATACATGTTATCGGTGTGACCTTTCCAGTTCTTGAGTCGTTCTAGGCGTTCATCTCTAAATTTGATAGCTCTTAACGGAGGAGCATGTAAATCGTCAGATATAAATATGCTTATGTTGCCGTTTTGCCCTTTATGGATTAGCCCATCTTCAGCTAATTCGCGAATTTGATCGATTCTTTTAAGTTCTGTTTCTCTGCTTATAAGACGATATCCGAGGAACTGTTGAATAACCTGGCAATAGGAGCAATTCTCAGTGCAACCTCGTGTAGTTTCAAGGACGCCACCGGTTAGAGGTGTCTGAGGAGTAAGGTCTTTGATTGATCGGTAATCTGGTAATTCTGCAAAATCTGGAGCTACTAGGCCTCTCCTAGGGGTTTGTACTAGCTGTGCGATTTTGTCTCCTTTCAGGAATGTAATACCTGGAATTTTTTCCAGATAAGATTCCTTTTGGGAGGAGTTGTTGATCAGCACGTCGCATAGCTGACCAATTATGTCTTCGCCTTCTCTGTTGACGATTACATCGAATGATCCATATTTAAATGCTTCTTCAGGTAGAGGGCTCATTTGAGGTCCTCCACCAATGATTATTAGATTAGGGTGGTGCTGACGTGCCTCCCTGCTAATTTGAAAAGCTCTAGGAGTTTCATTAATTAAGGCTGTGATCATTAATATATCTACGCCATCCAAATCTTTATCTGGATCCATCAAGCCAGATCTATCCTCAAACCATATGCTTCTTTCGTAGAAATAGTCACCCTGCCATTGAGCTAATGCGGCTGACAGAAATAACATTCCTTGTCTTGGAATAGCCATGTATTCAAAATTACCTCCAGCTGACGCTGGTTGTACCATTACTACTTTTTTAATCTTACTCATATTTTCTCGTACGCTTTAAGGTTTATATATTTATATTCAATTATATTAAATCCGTTACGTATTATATACTAT